>Ga0172364_10001302_pt1 | contig 19070 bp, 12 predicted proteins | sample LakKivSesite10cm_FD_114545 | JGI IMG/M metagenome (GOLD analysis project Ga0172364, IMG submission 114545) | Sediment microbial communities from Lake Kivu, Rwanda - Sediment site 10cm | ecosystem: Environmental > Aquatic > Freshwater > Lake > Sediment | place: Rwanda: Western Province, Lake... | reverse complement strand
TCTGGAAAACGGTTTCTCAGATCTGGGACTATCATAATTTCCAATCCTGCAGTCTCCGTTTAACACGCGTGCTCTCTTAGCTTATATTGTTCACGATTATGGCCATTTTCGTCCGCAGTGGCTTGTAGCGCGCGCAAGTGTGCGTGTCCGTGTGTGCGCGTGAGCGTGTGAGAGAATCCTTCCAGATTTCTACAGTTGAAATCCCTGCAGAAGCCCAGGGATGTACGTCGCATCCGGATCATCAGGGCGACATTCTTGCATCTGGACGCAGTTTTGTATCCGGGCGTGACTGGAGAGGGCAAGCCGTGGCGATGTGCATCCATAAGGCTGCAGGGGTTTCTGCGCTCGAGAAAACATAGGAGGACGAGTCATCTAATCGTTAGAATTTCCTTCAACAGATGCGTTTTAAGCCGGATTTTTCCTAGGTATAGGATAGGCCTCCTGTATGCAGTTAATCTCTTCACAAAAGGCACCCGCTTCCCTACCTACCTTTTTTTATCATAACTAAAGCGCGCGCGTTTCGCAAAAAGCTGGAAAAGAACAAGAAAAGACCATATCAATACGGAGAAGGACACAGACAAATAAAAACAGAGTAACAGGACGAGAACAGTAATTCCCATTTGCACATGCAATTAGAGATGTCTTCCGCACAATCTCTTTTCTTCAGTAGCATGTTTCAGTCTCTTACAATTAACATGGCGATGTCTTCGCTCGAACACAATGGGCTGGCGAAGTCTCCCCCAAATTCTCTTTTCTACTCTGACCCCCCCTTTTCTTGGCAATTCCTTCACCGAGCGGTGAAAGTATTTAACTTGAGTGAAATTGAGTGAGTCTTACAGATACTTGAAGAATTCATTCAATTGCATGAAGGCATCCAATCGCCTTCTTGATTGTGCTTCTGGATTTCCAGGAAACATGAAACGAGCCACTGAATATGGGCCTTCCGAATTTTCACTTGCAAATTGCTTTTGAATATATCCCAGAGCCTCCTTTACAGTAGGATTTGTCATATGCATTTTGAATTCTTTAGCCACATCTTGGGGACCATCCATGTAACATGTCACGACAGTATAAACATCATAGGAATCCTTTTCCTTATACCTTCCTTGCATTGCCAAACCTTTCGTAACCAAACAACCTACTACGTCGAGAATTTTTGCGTCCACACTTGCTTCTCCATCTTCCGGTAAAATACCACGTACAGAATGATTAAAGTAATGATCGAGACCGATACTACTTCCCTCGATTCCAGCAGCTACAAGATCCTGTTGTAGCTCTATTTCTGGGGGTTCGGTTATGAAATCAAGGGAGACGTCATAGGGTTTGCCATCTACAGGTGAGACTACGGTTCTGTCAAACTTGTAAAGGAAGCGATGGTTATTCTCAACATGTTGGTGATATCCCCGCTTTTCAAGCATTTCGACTATAGTCTCATAGCGGGAAGTCTCACGAAGTCTTGGATCCATAATCAAATCAATATCTATCGATCCACAATGCTCTATCCGTGTTTTCCGCGAGAAACATTCTATAATGTAGTAAGGAGCCCATCCTCCTCCCAATACAAAGTAGTCTGAATATGAACTAAGAATACGTAAAACTTCAACTAATGCGGATTTTGACGCTTCTGTGATAGCGGCGTTATAAAGACTAACATTCCATCCGTTCATAAACTCACTCAAACCTTATTTTTTTCTCTCTTAGAAACTCGGCTTGCTCTCTTCCTCTGGCTGGATAGTTGAAAAGATCCACGTAGAGTTGGATGTTTGATACAACCTTTATCCCATTAATCTTCTGTATCCCCCAAAAAACGCCCTCATCATAAGGTTCAACCAACATCACTGTGCCTCCAGACTCCACAGGCCGCAAGTTTAGGCAATCTTTCCACATATTGACTTCCTTAGGTTTGATGTAGGCATGAACATCAGTATACCGCACATAAGGAGCAATAAGGAAAGCTCCTGCATGAAGTGTCAATGCGTACTCAAGATTGTTTTGGTTAGCGACCTCTCTAATCTTCTCGATCAAAAGACTTGAGTCTCGTTCAAAAGTGTAGAAGTTATCAAGAGTGTTTGCTATGGTGAAATCGTATTTGGAGGCCCACTCATCTAATAGTGGTCTCGGTCTTGATAGCTTCAGTCTATAGTTTTGGTCTCTTATGGCGTATCCTTTTTCTTCAAGGGTCTTGGCAATTTTATGTGTATATCCTATACTGATTTTCGCAATCTTGGAGAGTTGCGACAACGTCCGAGGCATTTCTGGGTCTACGAGAAGGATACGTAGGATTCTGGAGGAAAGAGGAGCAAAAAGATCCTTGGTTTGTCGTTTTGCCCGTGTTAAACTTTTTTTTCCTTCTTTCTCTATTAGAACGTGATCAAATTTTAGATATGCATTGCCGTCAAAATCGATGTATCCTACATCAAAAGACTTGCATATTTCCTTGCTCGTTTCTCCAATGTGAGGCACTGCAACAACTGGGTAGCTATTCTCAATAAGAGACGAGTACAGTCTTACTTGCGAAACTGCTTGAAATATGTACCTTGGTTCACCACTGGTCTTAACTTCGCAAACCAGATTTTTGATCACGTCATCTATTTGTATTTTCAACACTAAATCGGCGATGTAAGAACCTGTTCGATATTGAAACACGCTTTCCAAGATTTTCATTCCGGGGAGAGTTTTCTTCAAATTCTCAGCGGATCTCTTTATGACTTCTTGCTCAGAGAGTTGCATGTTCTACCCTACGAATATGTGGCGTTTCGGTCTTATATACCGTACGGTGAAACTATATAAAGTTTAGTGAAAAGACACACGCGCTTCAAGAGATCACTCAGTGCAGTCTTTCCTAGCACTGACATTGAGGCGCGCATCTTTTTTCTCTTAGGAAAAACCTTATGGGTCGCAGGGTTACAAAAAGGGGAATCGTGGTTGAGGAATGAGCCAAAAGAAGGTTGTAAGTAGGAATATCGCCGTTGGAACCGGCGCTTTGTGCGTTGTCCTTCTGATTAGTTTAGTTGGAGTGACAGTTGAATACGCGTCGATGCTGAACGATAAAGATTCTCAAATAAGGGATCTGAATTCCCAAATATCAGCCCTTCAAGCTCAGATAGCGGAACTGAATCGAACCTTTTTTGTTGAGAGGGCCGCAGAATTCCTTTTAAACCAGTTTAACGAAAGCCTCGGCCTCTGCCGTGAAGCTCCAAACGTGGCTCCGAACACGTACTGGCTTGTTTCCGACAATCTGTGGGCTTGGAAAGCACTTCAAATGGTCAACGAGTCAGGTCTCCCAGACGCCAATAGGGCGGGAGTTGTCGCAAAAGAAATCAAATCCAGCCTAACAAAGCTTGCTGCTAAATACGGCCTACCAACAGATTCGAACGGCTTGCCCATAAGCCATGCTCATGAAGCCGTAATAGGCGACGTAGCCCTACCGCCCTATAATACAACGACAAACTGTACGCTGTATCGGGATGATTTTGTTTTGAACACGACCATGTACAACGGGACGGTCATGAGTGATTGGGCAAACTTTTCGGACCTGCTTCTGCACGCTGCACTTTCGTATCATTGGTTAGGAAATGATGCGGAAGCACTTGACAATTATAGTAACGTTACAAAAATGTGGAATGCAACCAGCATAGCTCTTCAGGATCAAGCGTTCAACAAAACATACAAAACATACGACACTTTCAAGCTTGCTTTGCTGCTCTACACGTCGAGAGTGCTTGGACAGAGTCTCTCGTTTGAATCTCAGCTTGTTGACAGAATATACTCGCAACAGAGAGTATCCGACGGCGGAACACTGACGAATTACTATGCCAACGGAACATCCGTAGGAGACGCAAACACGGAGACAACATCCATCGTGATAATCGCCCTCCTCACTCCGCTCGCGAAGATAGGTGCATACTATTACGCATGGTGGGGAATAGGCATCAACAATCATTGGGTGAAGGACAACATCAAAGGAACCCCCTCTTTGGGATACTACAACTCAAGCGACCCCTCGATTGCGGACAAACAGGTATTATTGGCCAAGCAGCATGGAATCGATTTCTTTGCAGTTTCATGGATAGGCAAAGGTGACTGGCTCAACTGGGACTTCAATATCATCGACAACAACCTGAGAAACGGCTTGTTGAGGGCAAAGCACATAGCGGATTTCAGTTTCTGCTTGTTTTACGAGACGGTCCTTGTCCTGAACACATCACTTCAACTTGGCAAGAACTTTACGCAGATATTCGTCGAAGACATGAACTATTCATTCCAGTATCTCTCCAATCCGAGTTACCTACGCGTGAACGGCGACCCGATCATGTTCATCTATAATGTTCCATACCTCTATGACCACATGGCTACTCAGGACGTGCACAGGCTGTTCGACTATGTGAGGCAGCAACTGGCGGCGAAGGGATTTAAACTTTACATCATAGGCGACATGGGCGGAGGATCTTCGCCGGCCAGTTTGAACTTGGACTGGCTTTACTCCATGAACGCCACAACGAGCTACTTTTTTGATCCAGGAAAGCGTCTTTGGAACGGAGTGTTGGAAGATGCCAGAACGTACTATCCTCAATGGCAGTCGGCGATGAACGCCAAGGGCATCGCATTCGTTCCAGACGTTTACCCGGGCTTCAACAACACGCTGAACAAGGGGGGAAGTCCGCCGTGGGTTGTGCTTCCTCGTGATGCGAGTTCATTCGAAGACATGCTGGGAACCGCGTTGAATTACCGGAACAGCAGCCTCGGAATTGTTATGATTACATCGTGGAACGAGTGGATGGAGGGAACCGTGATAGAACCATCAATGAAGGAAAACGAAGCCTTCCTTAACGTCGTTTACAACGCCGTTACCGGTCCAGAACTTCGAGCGCGCTAATTAACGAAAAAACAGGGGAAGAGGGAACAATAAAGGGTCGCCGAGGCTTTATTGTCTTAGTGAGTAGGCGCGTGTGAATGTGGCAATTTCTATTGGTGAAGTTTGTTTGCTAGGTCTTCCGCGTATTTCTTGGCTTTCTTTATTTCTCCCTCTTTCAGACGCATCCCATTCATCTTGCCTTCTACGTAGGTGACCAGAGGCGGCATGATTATTTTGAAGCCGAGTTTCTCGAGTTTCTTCTCTATCCCTTTTGCAGCGTTCCCACTTAGCGGGAGCTGTAACTGCGTGTCAAATGCCGCGGCGAGTTTTCCGGAGAACTCGTCTTCTGCAAATCTTTCCAGAAATTGCGTGACTGGCCCCGTTGCCTTCAGCCACTGCGTAGGCCCGCCAGCCAGGACAAAATCATAATTCTTCACGCTTGCAGGGTCAACGTCCTTAACGTACGAACAGTCAACGTTAAACCCTTTTTCTTTGAGAACCTCACTCATCGCCTTAGCAACTCTCTCCGTGTTTCTATTCGCAGAACCCGTGTCATACACAACAAGAATCTTCAAGCAAATTCTCCCTCACCCCTCAGTACGAGGTGAACCTTTTGAACTTTTCCTCTCGAGCGCGCGCGTTACATCAAGGAGCAAGACAGCAACCAAGAATAGGTCTAAATTCTGAAAATTACATCGTGAAAAGCCATTTCAGTAGCGAAGTGGAGACATCCTTTTTATTGTGCTTCGGGGTTCTCTATGAAAGAATATAAATGTTGAACCATCAGTATTTTCTTGTGGGTCGTATTCGTTGTTAGGCTTTGATGCCAAGGAATTTGAAAGAAGAAAGATCGTGCAAGAGGAAGATCCAGGTACTCATGAAATAGTATCCAAGCGAGTGACTTCATTCTATTCACCTTTTGGAGTGGGGGTCAAGTTTAAGGATTGGGACGCGTTCAGGGGTGTATGTCTGGAACGAACGTTGGAACTTGCCAGCAAGTTTCAGCTGTCGCAGAAGCGAATAATGTATGATGCGCAGAGCCTGAAGGAAGAGCTATCCCATCGCAGGGCGATTCCTTTCTGTGACAACCTGATCCAGCTACTAAGGCGCTATATTGAACTTGTGCATTTCACGTTCATAGTGATGCCGCCTGCTGATGTGCCCACAGTCAAAGTAGGTGGATTCAAGTCGCCACTTCGCGAGATAAAGACCGCGGAGTTTCTCCGGAACCTTCAACCCATGTTTTCGCACATAGCTGCGTGGAATTACTTTGGCATACCTAGAGATAAGGACGTGCAAGTTCAACTAGATAGTTTTAATTCAAAACAGACGTATGCTTGGGATGATCTAACAAGAATAGTGAAGCCTAAAGTATTCCCCCATGGCGATGAGTGCAACCCTTACATCATGGTTGCGGATATCATCGCATATCTTACGGATTCAAAACTGTACATTCAAAAACTCAAGCTGGAACCACATTCCCTTCAGAAAATCTGGGAACCATATGGTTTTCAGACAGAGACGCATTTCCTTGATGTAAACAGCGTGGCAAAATACCGGTGGTACTCTGACGACCCTATTGATCTGACGCCGTATCTAGCTCACCCTCTTGTTTTTCTTCTAGTTGACGAATTGGAGAGACTTCAGCCGAATCCTCCTCAAATGGAAGAAGAAGGAGAGTTACCAGAGGTAGGTCCGCCCCCAGTTGCGGAAGAAAAGCGGTTTGTGAAGTTGATCAGGCGTATGGAGCCATGGTATGCTGCTACAGCATATGCATATCATAAGGGTGGTGCAGCTCAGCTTTTCAACTTTCACATAGACCGCACCAAGGTGCGAGATGGAGATGTTATGGTTTACGTGGGAACAAAATCAAAGGAACTGGCTGAAAGTTTTTCTCACATGTATGATATAGAAGTCCTTTCAGCCAAGGAACTTCGCAAACACGTGAACAAAGAAAAGATTATAACATTATAGTCCATTAATACAGTTACTCTGGTCGGCAATGCCCGGTGTGGAATTGTCAACAAGATAAAGTACATTATGCAATTATATAATTGTTGTGTATGTATCTTCTACTTCCTATGATGGCAAACTTGCGATGAAATGGAACGCGCGTTTATTACTCTAGCGTTGTTTCTCTGGCTTTCTTTTCTTGGTAGACTTCTCTTAGGGCTTGAGTTTTGGCCATTTGCAGATAGCCTGCTTTTCGGAGCTCTTTCATCTGGGGGATGTTCGTAGATTCTGGATGATCTTTTGTGTAGAGTTGTATGGCTTTTTCTTTCATGCGTTGTCGAACCATGGGTCAGAATGTTCCTTTTTGCGGTCGTGGGATTTCTGTTGTTCTTGTTTTTTGGGTTGTGGTTTGTTTAGGGGATGGGTTTGGAGGGGATGAAGCGGGAGATTGAGGGGCTTGTTGTGGCTAAGGGTTTCTATAACAGTCGGGAGGATGTTCCGAGGAAGCTTCTTTTTTGCGTTCATCGAGTTGGGTGAAGCAGCAGATGCTTGGAAGAAAGGCCTAAGCGAAGAGACGATTGCTGAAGAGCTGATGACGTGATTTTCTAAGTATTAGATGCAAGCAGGCTTGCGTGTCCCTCAGTGAATATGGATGAAATGTTTAGGAAGAAGCTGGAGAAGAACAAGAACAGACCGTACCAATACGGAGAAGGACACAGACAAGCAGACAAATGACCGCTACTGCGGGCATCTGAAAGAGAGAAACAATGCAGTAGCGCGCGCTTGAGTTCTTTGTGTTCTCCACTATAGTTCTTATGGCTTGTGCAGTTCCTTGTTCGCACAAAAGCTAAAGCTGCAACGACACATAGCAAACAGAAAGGAGAGACACAGATGGCAAAAGACTCTATTTATGCTGATATGGAAGAGTCAGAGAAGCTAGTTGCCAACTATTTGAGGGAACTGAACATTTGGTGGATCTACGAGTCACCTGTCTTTGTTTATGATGAGAAAGATCGTCCTAGAGTGTGGACTCCTGACTTCTACCTTCCCAAGTTGGGGATGTATGTTGAAGTCTGTGGTTCAGAGAATGCCAAGTCCTATGAATACAGGGAGCAGATCTACAAGAAGAATGAAGTCTATGTCATATTTGTCCAAGTTTATAAAGAAGAGAAGAAATGGAAGAACTATCTAGTCAAGAGAATATTAGAGATTGAAGAAGTGAGACATTCAGGAATAGTGAAAATGTTTCACTCACTTCAGTTTTAAGAAAAAATACAGGAGAACCTAGACAGGAAAGCGCGCGCGATATGTCTAAAGGCACAAATTAGTAAGCGTTTCTTACTCCTCTGACCTTGTTTATGGCCAAGCTGTACTGTGTTTTCAGGAAGCTGTAGACCGCTTCAATATGAGACCTCTTGTGATACTCCCTTTTCTGGTCTTCCGGTCCGTAGGTTCGAAACTTCTTGTCCATCCTCAGGAGGCTTAGTATCAGCCTTTTTTTCATCGACAAGCTTCAACTCGCGCGTTTCCTTTGATAACAGATTCTTGAGAAACTTCTTCTCCATGATCTCTTGGTGTATGTATTGAGTTATTCCTAGGCTTTGATAGAGTTCGGTCAAGGGATTGCTTAGTTGAGACCTGTCCATAGAGGGTATGAAATCAAAGTTTGTAAAAACTCTTAAATCTATCCCGATGAGTTCTTTTTCAATTGGAATTATCAGTATTTTTGAATTGCTTATACCGGCGATTATTGATTTGTTTTTGAGAATATCCTTGGCTTTGCACGATCCAAAGAAGGATTGCGGAGCGGTTCTAAACTCGTCAACAAGTTTGGGGAGTTGATCGAAGAGGTTTCTAAAGTTGAGAATATGGACGATTTCTTTCTTTCTTGTTTTCTTTTGGAAGAGAGCCTTGACTAAGGCATTAAACCAATCTTCGAATTTTCTTGTTACGTACATTACATCTTCTGATAGCTGCTCTGGGGAAAGTTGGAAGACCATTTTGTTATGCAGCAATGATCGGAATCTTGCTGCGATTTCTTTGACGCTGAGAGGAAGAAAATACTGTTTTTCTTTTGATGGTTTCTGTGGCGTTATGTGAGCGGAGATTGTGCCCTTTTTGCGAAGGATCGTCAGATGTGAGCTTTCTCCCTTTTCATTTTGTGATGTGCCCAAAACGAATCCGTTCGTGCAAGGACTCAAGAAGCCAATTTGATATTCTTCGCCAGCAGGAAAGATGATGAGCAGCTTGTGTTTTTTCTTTTCTTTCATTACTGTGATTCCTAGTGCGCATCTTGGAGTAAGAGACTGAGTGAATATGACTAACGTATGTGTTTGGTTAGTGCTTTCTGAAATCTGACCATTGTTTCGACCAATTTGTCGATTATTCGAGGCCATTCTTCTGTATTCCTCAGTCCTTTGTCAATTACCGTTTTGGTGATGTATGAAGCGCGCGCGCCAACTGGCATATACGCACCAGTAGCTTCTTTATGACTGCAGTGTTTAAGGCTTTTTTGCAAACATGCAGACTAGCGCTCTATAAAGTTTGATAACGCCGAGAAGAAGGATAGGTTTCTTTCTGCGTGAAGCTCCAGGTTCTCTTAAATAGTTTCGCGAGCCACTAATAATTCACAGAGAGAGGATTCAAAGTGCCAGATTTTCTTGACGAGTTTGCTTCATCAATTGGCTGTCAGAGAGAGACTCTAAAAGAAAAAATCTTGAGAGGCAAGCCAAATCCGTTGCAGAACACATTTAGGAAGCATTTTTCGCCCTTGTGGAGACCATTGACAAACGTCGACGAATACAAGTCAAATGTCGGCGAGCTTGGTGTCACAGCTGTCGATTCAAGTTTGTACATGAATCTAATGTCAACCGGTGGCATTTTCTATGTGATTAGATCCCTAGCTGTTTGCAAGGAGAAAGAGAACAAGAAACTGCAAACAAACGTTTTCTTCACAAAATCAGGGCTTCTTGAAGCACATTATTACATCGGCACAAAAATGGAGATGCTTGAATTCCAAACAGCCATTGATGCCTTAAAAAACGGTTTCGAATGCAACGCGATTCTGATAGACGGTTCTCTTTATGGAAGAGCCATGCACGTTCCCGTTGAGACAAAAATCGAAGAAGATAGAACAACCGTCCTTGAATTCTTCAAGACATACGCCGAATTGCTTGATCTATGCAGAAAGAAAGGCATCCTTATAGCTGGGGTCAGCAAGGAAAGTAGGGCAACATTCTACCGTGACTTCGTGCTGAAACAAATCTTCGTTGAAGAGCTCGAAAAAACCGACATCGAGACTGGAGACAAGCAAAGGCTGAGCGCTATCTTTCCAGAGATCTTGGAAAACGAGAAAACCGCCTTCAGCAAATTCAGAAAACTCAAACAGAAACACGGATCAAAGCTTGAAATAATCGAGCTAATCTTAAACGAGCTTGCATCGTCTCGACCGGACTACCAGTTGGTAATGAACTTCGCCGAAAGTGTTGGGTACACTCAACCGTTAGTGCTTGGACCATCGGCAAGGGCAGCCGAGAGAATGCGCCCTTTCAGTGTGAATTCAAAAAAGTATGTTATGAACAACTTTCCGATTACGGCGAGAGAAAAAGGTAAAGAGTTCATTGACTGGGGTAGCGAAATAATCTCGAGCATACCGAACTTGCCAAGCTTCATTTCTCTGTATCTTCTGATGGATGTTAGGGACTCGCCGATGAGGATTGATGTGCCATGTTGGGACCAACCGTTGTCAAAAACAGGATGGCCTAAGCCAATCGACATAGATATTCAAAGTCTGCTGAAGATTATGGTAAGTGGCTATTGTGGGTTGGATGCGTACAATCTGTGGCTTAAGAATGTTGATGAGAGAGTTAGGCTTAAGAAACGTGTCGTAGATACTATCTATTTCCCGTTTATGGAACGATTGTTTGATGCAAAGATAATCAGAGGGAGAGGATATAGACGTGTCAGGTACCCTTAAGGAAGTTGGCGTAATAGTCGGTGAAGCGAGTTCCAATGAATTCTTCTTTTCTTCCAAACCTGGTGAAATGCCTTCGCGGTGGGAATATCTTTTGACCTATTCCGAAGAGGATGTGGCTGGAACACTAAAACAGGTAGAAGTCGTGGCCCAGATTGAACGTGTCCTTTCTGCTAGCCAAGCTTTGACGAAGGAATTGGACTTTGAAATAATCAAGAAGATAATTGAATCAGGTTTAGCCGACAGAAAGGTTTGGGGAAAAGCTCGTGTACTCGGATACTTGACCGAGACCGGTGATTTGCAGCAGCCCAAGAAAGCTGTGATGCCTGGCAAGCCAGTGTACATTGCACCGGCTGAACTACTAGAGAAGTTCTATTCTTATCCTGAAGCAGAAGCGATCAAAGTGGGTAGTTTGATTACCCGCGCGGAGGTTCCCGTTAGCTTATCGATGAAGGGTTTCCGAAGGCATTTGGCGATTATCGCTCAGACTGGCTCTGGCAAGACGTATCTTGCAGGCATTATTGTTGAAGAGCTCTTGAAGAAGGGCGGAACCATCATCATGTTGGATCCTCATGCTGACTATGTGTTTCTGTCAAGGAAGGTTGATGGCAAGAGGCATGAGCTCTCGGATAGGATGACTGTGTTCAGGAGTCCTGCGAGCACAGGAAGATATACTGAGGCTGATGTGGGGAAGATTGAACCATACGAAATCTGTTTTTCAGATCTTGACTTGGATGAGATCCGATTGCTTTCCAGAATAAGTCGCAACTACACGAATATTGTAAACGGTTTGCAAAGAGCTCTTAACGAATTGAAGAACAAGAAGGAAAGCTTTCAGGTTGAGGATCTTCTCGAAGAACTTCAAAATGCCGAAAAATGGAAGGACAAAGATCCAGATGTTGACCCGAAAATTGTTGATGGTGCTAAATCTGCTGTCAAGTATTTGGCACGGCTTACGAAGATGCACGTGTTCACTGACGCATCAACAAACATTGGACAACTACTTCGGCCTATGCATTTGTCCGTGGTCGATCTATCAGGCTTAGACGATGAGGTTTCAGACTACATTGCCTACAAGATTCTTACTGATGCTTATGAGAAGGTCTCAAGTGGTGAGTTTGACTATCCAGTTTTCATATTTGTTGAGGAAGCACACCGGTTTATTCCGGCGACAGGCACGACACATTCAAGTCGTATGATCAAGAAGATTGCGGCTGAGGGCAGAAAATTCGGTGTTTTCTTGGTTGTTATAACACAGCGCCCTTCAAGGATACATTCCGACGCCTTAAGCCAGTGCAACAGCCAGATTATCATGCGAATAACAAATCCTAAGGATCAGGAGGCTGTTGCCGCCAGTTCTGAGCGTCTTGGAGAAACCTTGTTGAATGATTTGCCAGGTCTTGACACCGGTGAAGCTGTTATCGTAGGTGAAATGACGCGAGCGCCGATCATGGCAAGAATAAGAAAGCGAACTACACGAGAGGGCGGTAGTGACATAGACATAATGGGCAAAATGAAAGAAGCGATTGAGAAGGCAAAGGAGGAAACCGTCGAGAACGAAAGTAAACGTCTACGAGAAGAAATGAAAGGGTTCATGGATTCAGCTAAAGAGGACGAGAAATAGCATGGTTAGAATAGCGCATTTAGCTGATACACACCTGGGTTACAAGCAGTATAACCTGGAAGAAAGGGAAAAAGACATTTACGATGTACTTGAAGAAATCGGCGAAAAGATACTTGAGGAACATGCGGACATTGTCATTCACAGTGGAGACCTATTTGATTCTCCAAGACCAACAACGCAAGCGTATTATGCTTTGAAAAAGTTGCTGAAACGGCTTGATGGAAAAGTCAAGTTTTTCGCGGTTCTTGGAGATCATGATAAACCTAAAGCTCGTGGCATGCCGCCTCACAAGCTTTTCGATGACCAGATTCAAACGCTTGGAGTATCTGGGACTGCGGAACACCAGCAAGTAACCGTTGATGGAAAGAAAGTCCTTGTTGCTGGCATCTCAAATCTGAGTCGAACCTATCGCTCTGTTTTGGTGGACGAATTAAAAAAGCTTGGAAAACTCGGAATAAAATGCGACTGCTCTGTTCTTGTGCTTCACGAGGCTATTGACAAATTCTTTCCGTTTGAAGAGGCTTGCGAAATAGCGTTGACGGAACTGCCTAAGAACTTTAGGTATTACGCTATGGGGCATCTTCACGCCCGAATAAAAGCGTCTTATGGGCAAGGTGAATTAACCTATCCTGGTAGCTCGGAAATAATGAGAAGCGACGAGATTGGGGGCTGGAAGAAGCTTGGTAAGGGTTTTTTCATTGTAGACATTAATGATGCAGAGGTCGATGTAGCAGAGGTTAACCTTGAGCGGATTAGGCCTCAGATAGATGTTAAACTCAACTATGCCCATTTTAAGGATGAACTGGAAGAACTTGTTAAAAGTATAGGCGATGGTGATAAGCTTCCGGTTGTCCATGTTAGGGTCGAGGGCAAAGATATTGACAGACAAGGTGTCCATCAAGCTTTAAGCGATGCTCTCACGGGGAAAGTGTTGACGTTTAGGCAGGTAATTGTTGAAGAAAGCGAGATGAGACTGCCTGAGCTCAAGCCAGGCTCGTTCCGCTTCAATCAAGTCCTTAAGGATTATCTCAAGGACGAGAAAGTTGCACAGCTTGCGGTTGAGATGCTGAAATATCTGAGGCAAGGAGACACGGATGGAGCCAAGACAGTGGCTGATGGATACTTTCAGAAACTCAAGGGCGGTGGAGAAGCATGATATTAAACCGAGTCAAGCTTAATGATTTTGTCTCGCATAAGGATACGCAGTTGGATTTGGACTATGGCATAAACGTAGTTGTCGGACCTAATGGTGCAGGCAAGACTTCAATTCTTGACGCAATCAGCTTTGCCCTATTCAATGATTGGAGCAATAGAGGACGGAAAGAGAATCTGATTAACCTAAGGGCAAACAGGTGTAAAGCGGCGTTGGAGTTTACCGAAGGAGGAATCAAGTATGACGTTGAGTGGTCGATGGAGCGGAAGAAGTCGGCAAAAGGCAGCTTATATCGCCTTCAAGACGGCGAAAGAAAGTTATTGGCTCAAGGCGGCGGAAATGCTGTAGTTCCTGAAATCGAAAAAATTCTCGGCATAGATAAGAGCATGTTTCTGCAGTCGGTTTATGTGCGTCAAGGCGAAATTGAAGAACTTGTCACGGCAAGACCTGCGGACAGAAAAGAGCATGTTTCAAGACTTCTTGGAGTGGAAGATCTACAAAAAGCGTGGGAGAACATTAAATCCTTGATTGATGATTACCAGCATTTGCAGACCGTTTTGAAAACCGAGTTGGACCAGAAACTCGGCACAGAAGCTGACAGACAAAGATATCTCACAACCTCAAAGGAATTAGCCAAATCTTTGGAGCCTAAACGCAAAGAGTTGCGAGAAATTGAGAACAAAATCAGAGGTCTGAAGGAGATTTTAGATAAGCTAAAAGTCGGCAAGAAGGAATTTGATAGACTGGATAAAGAGGAAGGTGTTCTCAACGAAGGCATTGAGAACGACAAGGAAAAGCTGCAAAGAGAACAGATTGAGCTTGACAGAGCGGTTAAGGCTGAAGAAGATGTCGAGAAATTGGAAAGCGAGGTTGGCAAGCTTCAGTTCTTGGAGGAATACGTGCGCGGTCTTTCGCAGAGAACTGAAAAGGAGCTACAACTCAGTGGGCTAACTGAAAAGTTGACCAACTTGGAACGTTTGGAAAAGGGCCTCCATGAGAACGAGAAGGACCATGCTCTCTATGAGGAAAAGAAAAGGCTTCTGAGTGAGAAAACCAAAGAGCGAAAGAATTATGAAGGTGCCGAAGCAGCCTTGAAAAAGGCATTGAAGCAAGTTGAAGAATCTGAGAGAGATGAGCAGAAGAAAAATACAGAATTGAACAAGGAGCTTGAAAAATGCTCCAGCATAATAGGCGAACAGGCTACGGTTGAAAACATTGAAACTCTGCTTAGCGCGAAAAAACAAGAGTTTCAAAAACTTTCAGATCAACCTGGCGGGAAATTTGACGAATGTAAGAAGAAAATTGGAATTTTAGAGAATCGAAAACAAGAGCTGGAAACTAATCTCGTCAGACTGAGACCTTCGGAAGAGGAAGTGAAAACATGCCCCACTTGTGAGACGGAATTGACGCCCGATCGACTGGCTCATCTGATGGGCAAATTCTCTTCTGAAAGAGAGCAGGTCGAAGTGGAATTGCGGAAATCGGTGGACGAGCGCGGTACATTTGCTGAGCAAAAACAGCTGGCAGATGAAAGGCTGAATAAATTGGCTTCGATTGACCCGGAGCATGTCAAAAGTCTCTTTGAGCAGTTAACGGAAATAGGGAAAAGGTTCGTAGAGCAGAGGTCTGAGGTTGAGGGACTCAATAAGCAAGTTAAGGTACTCAGCGTAGTGGATGTAGAGATAACAAGTTTTGAGACTGAAATAAGCGAGCTTGAGGAAGCCTATCTAAAGTATGAAACTGCAGAACGAGAGCTAAAGAAGTTAGCACCTCGAGAGCAAATCGAGGCGGAGATGGCGCCAGTCAAAGAAGCATTAGAAACTATTCTTCAGTCGTTGAAAAATTCCGTTTCGAAACTTGGTTATGAACCTAAAGAGCCAGAAGAAGAGCTAAGAGAGCTGAGATTGAAAAAGCAGGAGTATGATAGGAACCTACCCTTGGCAAAACGCAAGACGGAACATGAACAAAGTATGGCGAAAATGAAGCAGGAATTGTCAGGTAAAGAACAGAAACTTGTTGAGGTTGGCGAGGCAATCAAGAAGCTTGGATATGATGAGGAAGATCATACAAAGAAACAGGCTGAATTTGACTCTGAAACTCAGCATAAAGGGGATCTGAAAGAGGCTATAGCCGAGATGGTAGCTCAAAAGAAAGCAGCGGATGACGAGGCATCAAAGTGTGAAGAGAAGTTAAAAGCTCTTAAGAAGAAGGAGCAAGAAAAGCAAGTAGTTGACGATTTTATCAAACTTTTGAACAAAATTAGGATTGCTTACGGTAAGGATGGTGTTCAAAAGATGATCAGGGCGAGGGCAAGACCATTGCTCGAGAGGTCTACACGGGACCTTTTTGAGAGATTCAACCTCGCATATTCTGATGTTAAGATTGATGATGATTACAATATTGCTGTTATAGGGCCAGGCGGAGAGCAGGACATTGATCAGATTAGTGGTGGAGAACGCGTTGCCTTGGCGATTGCGCTTAGGTTGTCAATTGCGCAGGTCTTATCTGGGAAAGTGGAAACCATAATAATGGACGAACCGACAACGCATTTAGACGAGGAAAGAAGGAAAGAGCTGGTAAACATTCTGAACTCCTTTTTCAGAGAAGGAGGCAGGATAATACCGCAGATGCTGGTAATAACCCATCACCGTGAAATAGAGGACGTGGCAGATGTTGTATACACAATTAGCAAGCAAGAAGGTTACTCAATCGTAGAGACCGAGAAATAATTGGTTGAAGCGCGCTAAAATAAAAGCATTTGAACTGGCAGCATAAGTACCAATAACATCATCAGACTATTAAATTTGAAACAAAAGATATTTGGTTAAAGTCTTGTCCGATGAGGACGTATCCTATGGTAAAGTCTTAGTGCTCCAACAACCTTTAGCCAAGTTCCAGTCTTGGAGCGCACGGTTAAGCTTATTGATCTTGTGGTTTATGTTGGAACTGAAATAAGAGAAAGACAAACATATAAGAAATTGAATGAAACCTTATAGATGGATGATTCTTATGGGTGTTCCCAGGCTAACTGAAATGATGTTTCGAGACTTACTGCAGAGAGAATTGATAATGAGAGGCGTAGCGGTTGTCTTTAAGTGAAAATTTCGTTTCCCAAGTTTGTGATGCGTTTCGGAAGGTTGTTGCGCAAGCTTCTGGAGTTCCTTCTAAGGAAGGAATGGAAAGAGAGTTTAGACGCGCTCTAGCCCGACATCTTTTTGATGATTTACTCGGTTGGGAGGGGCATTCTAAGGTTGGTGAGATTATTGATATAGAATTTTTCGATGATGAAAATTTCCCTATTATCATTGTTGAAACCAAGTGGGGTGTTCAGTTAACGCCTGAGATTAAAGAGAAGTTGAGAAAACGTATTGAGGAGCGGGGATCTGTCAAGTATGGAGTTTTTGCGAATGAAAGAGATTTTGTCGTTTATGCGTATAGGGATTATGAGTTAAAAGATATTGCAAAAGTCAATGTGGCTGTAGCTGTTGGTGTTGCCAAAGGCGAATACGGGTTGTCAGACGTTGAAATGAAAAATCTTCAGAGGTTGGAAGCGCTAAAAAGAGAGCGCCTAGTATGGGCTGAAACCCCTGACTATTTTGAAAGAACATATAAAGAGGTATCAGTAACCAAAGCAGAAGGGGTCAAACTTCTCACTGATAATCTTAAGGATATAGTGAAGGATCTTACAGCAGTTCTCGTCAACTTCTTTAACTCCTATTGGACGCGTACTGGTTATAGTGGAAAGTTCCTTCAAAGCTCATTTGATGACTGGTTAAGACTTTCAATGAAAGATGAAGAATTTAACAAAGATGAGGAAGAGCAAAAGCAGAAGATAGCAGAGATGTTTTGCAGAGAGACAGCTTACGTACTCGTTGGGAGAATTCTATTTATAAGAATCTGCGAGGATAAGGACGTCCTCGAACAAAGTCTTTCAGGAAAACGAATCACCGAGTTTCTGGGTTTTTATGAAAAAAGAACTGAAAATGTCTACCTACGTATTTTTTATGATTCACGTGAAGAAATAAAAAAATACTATAGCCATCTTCATGAACTTGGTTTCTTTGATTGGTGGTGGATATCACCCGAAAAGTTAGGCCTTCTCACAGAAGATGAAAGAAGTGCGCAAGAAACTCTTGAGGCAGAACTAAATGATAAGATTAAAAAATGCTTAAGAAGGCTAAACAGATTTGATTTCTCGCATGTTAATAAAGATATCCTCGGAGATGTCTACCAAGGGTATCTTCCAGCAGATGAAAGGAAGCGACTAGGAGAATTCTATACTCCTAGAGAAGTTGTAGAATACATTTTGGATATACTGAGTTACAAACCTCAGAATGAGATTCGAAAAAAGAAAATTCTAGATCCTGCATGTGGTAGTGGTGGCTTTCTTGTTGAAGCTACTCGAAGATTGATAGAGTGCTACAGAAGAGTAGGGTTTAAAATTGAAGACCCGGTGGATGCAAAACAAATTATCGAAGAATGTGTAGCTTCCATTTTCGGTTTAGACATTCACCCATTTGCTGTTTTCATAACAGAAATGAATCTCTTGTTTCAACTTGTAGAATTATATGACTCGGTGAGAAAAAAAGAGAAGTACTACACGTTACCGCGGCTTAATATCTACCGTACTGATTCTCTGACGCCTCTAGGTGAAACTATGGAGCTGACGGGGCTTCTGAACAACTCACGACGCATGGTCTTTATTGAAGAAATGAAAGGTGCAGAAAAAGTAAAGAGCACGACGTTTGACTTTGTTGTGGGAAATCCGCCTTACGTGCGAACAAAGAAAATTGCACGTGACTACATAGATTCTCTAATGACCTCCTATAAGGAGATAGCCCATGGTAAAGCAGATTTGTATGTATATTTCATATTTAGGGCCATACAATGGATAGGTGAAAACGGCAAGGTAGGATTAATAACTTCTAACAAATTTGCAAAAGCAAAATATGGCATGAAACTTATGCAATACATCCAAAAAAACTGCTGGATCAATGTTTTTGTTGACTTTGGCGACAGTGGCGTCTTCTCGGAAGTTACAAACTACCCTTGCATTTTTGTCTTAACACGGAAGGGTAGAGAAACTGGCCAGACTGTTAAGTTCATTAGAATTTTAAAACCGCTTGAAAATGTGACTAAAACGCTTGATCACGTTCTTGACAAGACGACCCTTGACAGATATATGGATGACTTCATTGAAGTTTTCGAAATAAAAGAATTATTAATCGGGGAAGAAGGATGGATTGCCTTGCCAGAGAAGGAAAAAACAATCTTCAATAAGATCAAACAGAACGCAAATTCGCTTTTGAAAAACTTATGCAAAATGCGGATGGGAATCCATCACGCCCCCAAGAACGTATTGGTTCTACAGGAAGAGACCGTTAAAAAATATGACATTGAAAGAGGCTATGTGAAGCCTTTGATGGAGGGAAAAGACGTTCACAAATGGAGAACTTCGTGGAGAAAACTCTACATAATCTTTCCTCATGAATATGAAAATGGCGTGCTTATT
>Ga0172364_10001301_pt1 | contig 19070 bp, 14 predicted proteins | sample LakKivSesite10cm_FD_114545 | JGI IMG/M metagenome (GOLD analysis project Ga0172364, IMG submission 114545) | Sediment microbial communities from Lake Kivu, Rwanda - Sediment site 10cm | ecosystem: Environmental > Aquatic > Freshwater > Lake > Sediment | place: Rwanda: Western Province, Lake... | reverse complement strand
CCGACGATGTGCTTTACCGTAAAGCCGATATCATGCTGAAAAGGGGTCATTTCAGCAGCGCCGACAGCCTGCTGGAGGAGGTGGTGGAGCGTTACCCCTATGACATCCTGGCCGACAACGCCCTGTACAAAAGAGCTCAACTGCAGGAGATCACCTTCGGTGATAAGGAGAAAGCCATGGAATTGTATAAAAAACTCCTGACCGAGTACCCGGGGAGCCTTTTTGTGGTGGAGGCCAGGAAAAAATACAGGGAGCTGAGGGGGGACGATGTTGAGTAGCGAAGAGCGAATAGCGAAAGGGATTGAGCGAATGACGAGAAGCGATTGGCGAATAGCGAGGAGCAAAATAAGATTTGATTCTGCCCTCACTCGCTATTCGCTATTCGCTACTCGCTTCTCGATTGGAGATTGAAAATATGAGAGCGAAAAAATATCTGGGGCAGCATTTTCTGACGGACCGGAACATCGCACGAAAAATAGCGGCTGCGCTGGAAGCCTCTTCAGGTCGTGTGCTGGAGGTAGGACCCGGCAAGGGTATCCTCACCGGTATCCTGCTGGCCGACAGCCGGCTGGATGTGGTGGCTGTCGATATCGACCACGAAGCCATCGAGTATCTGCAAACACTTTTCCCTGACCACCAGGCAAAATTTATTGAAGGTGACTTTCTTAAGCTCGACCTAAACGGAATATTCGGCCATCCGTTTTCTGTCATCGGCAACTTCCCTTACAACATCTCGAGCCAGATCCTCTTCAAGGTTCTCGCCCACAGGGACAGGGTGACGGAGGTCGTGGGCATGTTCCAGAAAGAGGTGGCCGAACGTCTCGTTGCTAAGCCCGGTTCAAAAATCTATGGTATCCTCACCGTCCTGATGCAAACCTTTTACCGTGCCGAATACCTGTTCACGGTGAGCGAGCATGTCTTCCATCCCATGCCCAAAGTGAAGTCGGCGGTCATACGGCTCAGCCGTAACGACAGGGTAAAGCTGCCATGCAAAGAGGGTCTGTACTCTGATGTCGTGAAGACCGCATTTAACCAGCGCAGGAAGACGCTCAGGAATGCGCTGAAAGAATTTTATCCTGAGAAAGAGATCCTGAAGGAGGACATCTTTTCTCTGCGGGCGGAACAGGTGGGTGTTGAAGGCTTTATCCGGATGGCAACGGATCTGGAGAAGGTGATGCAGGATCACGGGTAAATTTATAATTTTGCATCAGCCCCCCTCCCTTCGAGGGTGTATCAAAACCGTTTTAAACCACGGAGGCGTAGGAGGATAACAGAGAACACGGAGGTATAAAGAATTAATTTTCAGCACCCTGCGTTCTTTGCGCTTCCTCGGCGCCCTCTGTGGTTAATTAAAAGTATCAGTTTTGATACAACTTCGATAGAGTGTCGGACGTTTTCCCTTACACAAAATTTATGAAAAACGTAAAAAAGAACCCAATAAAAAAACCGGTAGTAAAAGAACCTTTCATCGAAAGGAGAGCAGGCATTGGATTTCATCTTTTCGGGCGGCGTATCTCTCTGAAAGCCAGAGTCAGTACACTCATCATTGTCATTTTCACCCTGATCATATACGGTAACAGCCTCTACAATAAATTCTCGCTCGACGACCATAATGTCACCTACATCAACCAAACCGTACAAAAAGGCATCAGGGCCATCCCGGAGATCTTCGCCACCAAATATGCCGTTGAGGGCGGTCTCTCTTACGGTTACCGTCCCCTGACCAAGGCGACCTTTGCGGTGGAATATGCACTCTATGGCATAAAGCCCGCCTACTCGCATTTTATCAACATCATCCTTTATATCATCACAGGCCTCATGCTGTATCGCCTTCTTAAAAAGCTGTTAAAAGATTACAACCGTTATTTCCCCCTGCTGGTCACCCTGTTGTTCCTGGCCCATCCCCTTCACACGGAGGTGGTGGCCAGCCTAAAGAACAGGGAGGAGATTCTGAGCTTTTTATTCGGGCTGCTCATGCTGAGCAGCATCGTCAGGTATGTGACCGCCAACAGGCCATGGCAGCTTCTGTGGGCCGCGCTGTTCTTCATTCTGGGCATTCTGTCGAAGCCTACCGTCGGGATATTTCTCGTCATTGTGCCGCTGGTGCTGTATTTCTTCACCGACACGCGGCCCCGGAAGATCGTCCTGCTCACCGGCGGGGTGCTGCTGCTTTTTCTTGTCGTGGCCCTGATGCCGAAGCTCTTCATTTCGGCCAACATCCGTCCGATGATGTTCTATGAGAACCCGTTGTTTTTCGACAAGAGCCTCTGGCTGAGGATAGGTACCGGTTTTTTCAGCCTTCTCTATTACCTGCGGTTATTAATATACCCTCATCCGTTGCTCTTTTACTATGGTTATGATATGATACCTGTCGTCAACCTGGCCAATGTGTGGGTTATTGTGTCCATTTTGTTTCATTTCTTCATTTTTATTTATGCCATTATCAGGATCAGGGAGAAACATTTACTGTCGTTTGCCATATTGTTGTACTTAGTGATGATGTCGGTTTACTCCAATATCGTGATGCCCTCGCCCGGCATCATTGCCGAGAGGTACCTTTACCCGGCCTCGCTGGGTTTCTGCATCGCGCTGGTCTGGTTCATTTACAAGCTGCTGCGCATCGATCCCAAAGCTGTCGAGGTTAAAAAGGAAAAACTCAGGTACGTCTGGCTGATCATGCTTCTCATCCTGGTGCCATATTCTGTCAAAACCATCGTGCGGAACAAAGACTGGCGCAATTATCTGACACTCTACAGGCATGACCTGCCTTACTTAGACCGTTCCGTCAAAGCCAACGTTCTTTATGCCAGCGCTTTGACACTCGATCTGTACAATGAGTTCGATCAGGATATGATTGCAAAGGACACCGTTCTGATTAAGAAACATTACGACAGGGCTCTTGAGCTTTATCCTGACAATTATGAGGTACTGAACAACTATGGTTCGTTCTCCTCCAACACCCTTGAAGATTACAAAACGGCCATCCCGATGTTGCAAAAAGCCATCAGGCTGCGGCCTGATGCCTCGGAGCCTTATTATAATCTGGGCTATTCCTATTTCAAGCTGAACGATTTTCAGAAAGCCATTAAGAATTACCGTAAGGCGCTGGACCGGGATCCTAACAATGCGACATTACGGTCGGAGCTGGCCAATCTCTATTTCAAAACGGGTGATTTCAAGACGGCTGTGGAGCTGAATGAAGAGCTTATGAAGATCGCACCAGCTTCGGATCTGCCCTATATCAACATCGGTAACTATTATCTGCAGTCGTCCGACACCATTACGGCCATTGCCTATTGGGAAAGGGCTGTGAACAAGGTGCCGCAGGTCAAATTATGCATGAACCTGAGTAATTATTACCACAATCTGAGGGATACGACTAAAGCGCTGTATTATTATAATATGGCCTTGCAGGCACAGAAGAAGAAATAGCAGCCCCATCCCGGCCTCAGCCCCCATCCCCGGCCCTTCCCCCACCCGGGGGTGAAGTCATTGAATCACCTCCCCCCAGGTGGCCGGAGGCAGGGAGGGGGGCTGGCGGAGCTTATCAAATTGAATAAAACACAATGATGCACAACAACACCGATCATAACAATTCTGTCAAAACATTGAGTGACATGTTACTCTATGTGGTCAGGCACTATCCTGATAAAGGTATCGGTTATGTTAATGCCGACGGTACGATTCTTTTCAAGACCTATTCCGATTTATTATCAAAAGCTGGAAAGTTACTACAAGGATTAATGTCGTTGGGATGTTCTGCAGGCGACAAAATCATCCTGGCGCCCGGCAGCAATGCGGAAACCATCCCTTTGCTCTGGGCCTGTTTTCTGGGCCGCATGATCCCGACCATTTTACAGCCTCCGGTCTCATTCAGCGAGTACAATCCACCCCTGGAAAAAATGGAAAAAGTCTTCCTGAAACTGGAAAAGCCAAAGGTTGTGTTATCAGAAAACCATGCCTCGAAATTCGATTCCGGGGTCATACCACATAAAAACATCATCAACATTGACGATATCCCTGATGTTAACGGTGATCCTGAATTCATAAACCCCGATCCATCGGATCTGGCCTTTATTCAATTTTCATCAGGGAGTACAGGTGATCCTAAAGGGATACTGTTAACACATAAGAATATCCTCACGAATATAGCTGCGATCAATGTGGGATTTGATTCAAATGTACAGGATAAAATGATCAATTGGATGCCATTGTATCATGACATGGGTCTTGTGGGTTATCATTTGACGCCGCTGCTTGGTTACTATGATCAATATCATATTGACACCGTGGACTTTATCAAACATCCTTTCATCTGGTTGGATGTCATTGACCATGTCAGGGGTACCATCACGGGATGCCCCAATTTCGGACAGGCACTGTTATTACGGCATTTGAAGCGTAATCACGCCAACCGGTGGGATCTGTCATCGATGAAAGCCATAGCCAACGGAGCCGAACCTATATCGGTGGACATCATGAGGGAATTTATGGAACGGCTGAGGCCATATTCGTTAAAGGCCGAAGCGATGATGCCGGTATACGGGATGGCAGAATCGACCCTGGCAGTCACTGTTTCACCGCTTCTTAAAGGGCCTTCGGTGGTTCCCTTTGACAGGAAAGCACTACATCATGATTTAAAAGCTATCCCAGTCCATACATCGGACAGATCGCAGGTGCGGCTCATGCCAAGCGTGGGTAAAGCAATAAACAATATGACATTTCGGATTGTGGATGACCACGACAAAGAGGTGGAAGAGGGTAACATCGGTCATATACAAATCAAAGGGCCCAGTGTCACCGCAGGATATTATAATGACCCCGCAGCCACCGCCGGCGTATTTTGTGACGGATGGTTACGAACAGGCGACCAGGGATTCGTATTTGAAGATAATCTGTTTATTACCGGGCGATACAAAGATATCATCTTCATTCATGGCCAAAATTTTTATTCCAATGACCTTGAGCATCTGGCCCAAACTATTGAAGGAATTGCCTATGGCAAAGTCATCATTGCAGGGGTCTTCGATGAAGAGATAGGATGTGATAAGGTGATCTTATTTTTCGCGGGCCAGGTGTCACACAACATGATCAATACTTTCAACAAGATACGGAAAATATTTATCGAAACTCTGGGTATATCCGTTGATGTTCTTATTCCCATTAAATCCAATCAAATTCCTAAGACCAGCAGTGGTAAAATACAACGGTATAAATTGATTTCGGCCTTTTTAAAAGATGAATTTAAAGAAGTTGCTGTCGATGCCAACCCGTTAGCGCAAAGAATTAAGCCCGCTTTCTAAAAAAGATGACAGGTGACATTTTTCTTTGGCCGATTTCCTGTTTATTGTAATATTGCTCTACGATTCTTTTATAATTCCAGTTGGTGAAGTAAGCCCAGAGAGCGGCGTTCAGACCCCGTGAAGCCCATTTATAAAGATTCAGATTCCAGCATCTCAGGAATGTCATGATAAACTTCCACCGGATGTTATTTTTACTGTATATTTTTTTCCAGACACGAGTCATTGTTAATGACAATGTTTCGACCGGCATGTTACGGGGTTTAATGGTAACGCAATATTCGTTATAATAGGTCCAATCGTCTGGATAATTGGCGTACAGGAGCCTGTTTTCCTTTGCTATGCGGTCATAGAGACGTGTTCCCGGCAAGGGGGTTAATATCGTGGCCTGCACTGTATCAAGGCCTGACCGCATGATGAAACGGGCTCTGTTCATCATATCGTCAGGGGTGTCGTCATCCATTCCAAATATAAATGTGCCGATGATGCTGATTCCTTCATGGTGGACACGGCGAAAGTATTTACCATAATTCCCGATGCCTATTTTCAGGTTCAGGGTTTTATTAATGTCTTGCAGGATCTTTTCCTTATCCGATTCTATCCCTATCAGCACCAGACGGCATCCGCTTTTGGCCGCCAGCCGGACCAGTTCAGGATCATTGCCATAGTTAAGGCTGAGCTGGGTGAACCACTCTTTATTAAGTTTACGTTCAATCATCCCCCTGAAGAGTTCCTTGGCATGTTCAATAGATTGGTGGCTGAAGCCAATCATGTTATCGTCGATGAAAAAGATCCTTTTTTTTGGGATTTGCTCCAGCTCGGCAAGAATATTTTCCACGGGCCGCATACGGAATTTAGTCCCGTTGAAAGCCGATACGGAGCAGAAATCACAATCCATAGGGCATCCGCGCGTAGTCATCACCGAGGCATGCACATAATTGGGATTGATGAGGTCACGACGCGGAATGGGTGTATATTTCATGTCGATGAATTCGCCATGGTAGCGTTTCTTCAGCTTATCCTCTTCAAAATCGCTGATGACCTGATGCCAGATGCTTTCGGCTTCACCGGTAACCACGGTATTGACATATTGTCCGGCTTCGTCGGGTAACATGGTGGCGTGAACGCCTCCGATGACTGTCGGGATGCCACGGGCGCGGTATTCCTTTGCGATTTCATAAGCCCTGGGCGCCGTCGAGGTGAATGCCGTCAGACCAACGAAATCGGCAGGTTTGTAAGAAAATGTCTCGAAATTCTCGTCCAGAATCTCGACATCCCAATTTGCAGGCGTCAGTGCTGCAATAATAGCCAGACCGATCGGTTCAAATTGAGTCGAACGATTAATAATAAAACCTTTTCGATATCTGCTGATGGGATTAATTAACAACAGTTTGAATTTTCTGCTATGCATATGGATAACGAAATGCTGTTAATACTTAAATCTAATTCATTAGTGAAAGAGTTATTAAAAAGTGCTTGAGAATTTTATTAATACAAAATTAACAAACACGAAATTGATTACCAAATTACAATACCATAACTTTTTTATAGAATCACGGGTATGTACCCCAGGGCAAGTTGAGCCTGCGAAATGCCGCTTCAGCGGTACCCTGGACCCAATTTCCGCCCCAAGGGGCGGGGTATTATACCCTCCGCCTCCGGTCCCGCCACAGGCGGGATTCAACTTACAAATTTTAATTCACTACGTTCTTAAAATTTGAGTTTCACAAATAAAATTAGGCTCTATTTTATTTTAGCGTTGCAAACGATATAAACTTAAAACCCATTGGTCATCATTAATTCAAAGATTCTAATTTTTTCATATTTGAATTCTTTACTTGTCAAACAGTTTATAAGTCTGAAAACATGCATAATTACACGCTAATTCAAACCAAAGCCTTTTAAAACCTAATCATATGGATGGTTGCGGGTTGCGAGTTACAGGTCGCGAGTTACGGGTTGCGGGTTATAGGATGAACATCCGGCAGCCCCGAAGGGACGACATGATTATAGCAGGCGGGATGATAGTTTTGACCAAGAGCCCTGAAAGGGTGACATGATTGTAGCTACTGATCATTTGGTTTCAGCATGTCGTTTCATCGCTCAATCCCATCCCAGTATCTCATGCAGAAAATCATCACCGATATCTGTTACCGGAAACCCCATGACACGGGTTATGTCGGTCAATACCGTTCTGATATTCTGCCAGGGGGCATGTTCGAGGATGCCGACGGTAAGCTGTTGACGGAGAGTAAAAAGTCTCTTGCGTTGGCTATCAGAGAAAGCTTCCCTGTTGTAAAATGTCCGCTCCTCGGTATAATGATAAGGGATTTTGGTCACCTGTTTAAAGAGGTCATAGCCATATTTTTCAGTTTCGGACGATTTCATGGTGTAATGTTCCCAATCATCGATGGATCCTGTGATATTCCAACGTTTCCTGAATTCCGGTTGAGCCAGTTTGCTGAAAGGAGAAATGAATAGAGGGAATAACAAGTAGCCGGAAGAGGCAATACCGATATCGAGGTCATTGAGAAATGTGGCGGTATTGCCGATGGTCCGGTGCGTCTCGCCGGGGAATCCCACGATAAAGGTCATCACGACGCTGATACCGTGTTTGTCGAGCAGCTCGATACCCCGTTTGACCTCTTCGAGCTTCTGGCGTTTGTTCATGCGTTCCAGCTGGTCTTTATCGCCCGATTCGACGCCGATGAGTGAGAGCAGCAGCCCTGAGCGCCGGATCATGCCGATATTGGCTTCGGTGATGGCCGAGGCGCGCATGAAGCCTATCCAGCGTTGCAGGCCCGAGGAGATGATGGCGTCGGTGACCTCCTGTACCCGCCTGGAGTTGATGAAGACATTATCATCGGTGGCATGAACGATGGATGAGCCGTTGCCAATGCGATGACGGATGAGCTTCATTTCTTCGCGCAGGCTGGCGGTTGAACGGAAGAAAATATCAGGGTAAAGCTGATAAAAATCACAGAAACGGCAACGGTAAGGACAGCCTATGGAGGTGCGGACAGGTATCTGTTCCGGCAGCTCGTCGATGAGATCCCACCGGGTATAATCTTCATTATAATCGACCAATTCATCCTGCTGCGGTGTGAAGATGAACTTGCCCGTCTTGTCGGGCAAGGCCAGGTTGGCTATGGATGTCAAGTCGGCCTGGCGGCCTCGTTCCATTTCCTTCAATACCCGGAGCAAAGCTTCACGGCCATGGGGGGCCACGACAAAAACATCCGCGCCGACAGCCCTGCTGTCGACATCGAACAGCAAAGGAGATGAGAGATCGCCCGGGGCCCTGTTCATCTCATGGTACTGATAGCTTTTCCACACATAGACCCCTCCCACAATGATGAAGGCTCCGGGCAGATGCTTTCTGATCTGCTGCACGATCTCTATCACCGACGATGTGCTGAGGATCATGGTGGTGGACAGGCATACCGCGAAGGGACCGGCTGCGGCGATTCGCTGGAGAGCTTCATCATGGTATTTATGTGACAGCACGGTCCGGTAACCATTCCGGCGCAACATGCCGGTGAGGTAAAACCCGGCCGCCGGCACCATGTCGCGCTTGGAGGGAACGGGCCCGATATTTTCGGTGCGGTAACCGTTCTGCGCCAGCTCACGGAGGGTCGCCAGCGTCAGCTCACGGCGCGTCCGCCTGAGCTTCAAAGCCAGATCCATGTCGTACTGCTTCGTATCGACCATCGGTGCTATGACGACCACTGTTCTCGACATGACGGTTGAGTTTTACGGGACAAAGATAGGATCAAAATCAATACATGGCCTTCTTTATAAATGCATGACGGTTTGATCCTGTGTCGTAAAAAATTTTAATTTTGCCGTCGAAATTTTTGTCGAGAATGAAGATTGAGGATTTCATAGCCACCATTGAAGAAGAGTTTGAAGACCTTGAGCCCGGCGCCTTAAAACCCGAGAGCAGGTTCCGTGAGACATTCGAGTGGAATTCGATTAATGCGTTAATACTTATTGCCTTAGTCAAGACCAACTATGATGTGGTCATCAACGCAGAGGATATCACCAAATCGAAGACAATTATGGATCTTTTCACTATTATCAGTTCGCGGATGAACTCACCCCTGCCCCTCTCTTAAAAAGAGAGGGGGATCATTTACCCTTATTCTTTTCGGAAATCAGCTTCTCAGCTTTTTCGGTCAGTTCCTGAATACTTATCTTTTCAAAAAATAAATAGGGGGGAAAGTCGATTCCGAAGTTGACGAGGAAGTCGCGCTGGAGTTCGACGGCTTTCATTGAATTTAATCCATAGGCTGTGATCGGCCTGGTGACATCGATGGTTTTCTTATCGATCCTGAGCTTGCTGCTCATCCATGAGGTCATCCAATCCATCAAAGAAAGCCCTGTGAGATTGTCATCAATGAGTGGCCGGACCTCGGAGGAGGTGAGAAAGGATTCTGCAATGACATCCGGTGTCTTATCCAGGAATCCTTTCCTGCAGGCGCTACGTTGTATCTTGCCGCTGGACGTCTTGGGTATGGATGCCGTCCTGAGCAGTTGTATGGCGGTCACTTCAAGCTCAAATTCCTCCGCCACGGCCTGACGAATAGCGTCGAAGACTTCCTGCGAATTGAGATCCCTGAGGAAAGTGCGTCCTACCTCTGCAACGATCACGACGATCTCTTTATCATTCATATCAACGGCAAATGCAGCCGAGCAGTTTGGCCGGATGGCAGGATGACAGGACTCAACGGTGTATTCCAGATCCTGCGGGTAATAATTTCTTCCCTGGATGATAATGAGGTCTTTCAGCCTGCCCGATATAAATAATTCGGAATTATTAAAGAATCCCAGGTCGCCTGTGCGGAGAAAAGGGCCCTCGCCGCTACCGGCTATAAAAGCTTTAAAGGTATCCTGTGTCTCCGACGGACGATTCCAATAACCTTGTGCTATGCTGGAGCCTGCGAGCCATATCTCGCCGATGGTGCCGCCGGCGGCACGCTCCCGCGTGTCGGGGTCGACAATGACGGCCCGGGTGTCGATCCAGGGATGGCCTACGCTGACCTGCGCAACAGCATTCTTATCATCCCTTCCGGCAACGATGACACGGTTTTTCTCAATGCCCTCCCTGAGCAGGGACAGACAGACCGGTTCCTTATCAGCATCGCCACCCGAAATGATGAGGGTGGCCTCAGCCATGCCATAGGTAGGATAAAAATTCTCAGGACGGAAACCGAAAGGCCTGAAAGCTTCAGTGAACCGGCGCAGGGTCTCCATCCTCACCGGCTCGGCGCCGTTATAAAGAGTGTGAACGGTGGTGAGATCGACCTGGTTACGTTCCTCAGGTGTGGTCTTATCCACACAAAAGTCATAGGCGAAGTTGGGTGCTCCGCCGTGCGTGCCTTTGTATTTGGTGAAAGCGTTCAGCCACCGGATGGGTCTCTGAAGAAACGACACCGGCGGAAGGAGGATGCCAGGGAATCCGGTATACAGAGGTTGCAGGACTCCTTCGATCAGCCCCATGTCATGGAAGCTGGGCAGCCATGACACGGAGACGCTGTCGCCGGTGAGTTTAAAGCATTGCCTCAGGAACTCCGAGTTGCGCATCAGGTTGCGGTGGGTGACCATCACGCCTTTGGGATGGCCCGTGGAACCGGAGGTGTATTGCAGTAAGGCCAGCATGGAAGGCATGATGTCGTCACCGCCCGTCATCTCAGTGGATTTATGAGTCGTGTCATCGCTGATGAACCACCTCATGCCCTTCAAATCCTCATCGTCGCTAAAATTTCTTTGTACAGCCTCAAAGATGGCTGCGGTGGTCATGACCACCTTTGCCCTGGAGTCGTTGACGATGGCCTTGATGCGCCATAACGATCTGTTCTTGCGTGGCGGATAGGCCGGCACGGCTATCACTCCGGCATAGAAACAGCCGAAAAGGGCAAAGATGAATTCCGGCCCAGGCGGATACAGCATCAGCGCTCTCTCGCCTCTCATACCTTGTTTATAAAGTGATGCGGCGATGGTCGCAGCTTTTTTATCCAGATCCCGGTAAGTGATGATGAACTCGTTCGATTCGCCGTCGAGGAGATAGGTATAGGCCATTTTATCGGGCATCGCGTGAGCCCTGAGTTTCAAAATATCGGTGAGAGTATGTTCATAGGTGTCCTCTTCACGGATTTTTCCCGATAAAAAAGCGTCAAGGGCCATGATGTTCAGCTTTATCCAACGGTCTGCAAAATTAGAAAATCCTGCCTATGTTAGGAAAATTGCGTTACATTTGTATGATGAGGGTAATAAAATGGCTTTATTCACCATACCGGATGTCAAAATAGCCGGACTGGCGGCTGCGGTGCCTCATAAAGAGGTCTCCAACGCAGATTACGCCTGGATCTCGAAAAAAGAACGGAATCTTCTGATTAAAACCATCGGCGTGGAAAAACGCCGCATAACCGAAAAGGGTGTGACCTCCTCCGATCTTTGCTTTACCGCCACCGTAAAATTATTGGATGAGCTTGGATGGGACAGGGATGACATTGAGGCTCTGATCTTTGTCACCCAATCGGGCGACTATATGGTTCCTGCTTCGGCTCCCATACTCCAGGACAGGTTAGGTCTGCCGAAAACCTGCATGGCGCTCGACATAAACCTGGGCTGCTCCGGTTATCCATATGGGCTATCTGTGATCAGCAGCCTGGTGAACAGCACGGGGATGGAGAAGGCGTTGCTGCTCATCGGCGATCTTTCCAACGTCACCTCATCATACAGGGATAAAAGCAGCTATCCTTTGTTCGGCGATTCGGGAACAGCCACCGCCCTGGTCAGGGATACGGAGGCCGTGCCCATGGTCTTTAACCTGCAGACCGACGGCTCGGGTTATGAGGCCATCATCATACGGGACGGAGGTACCAGAAACATGGTCACAAAGAAATCTTTCAACTATAAAAAATACGGCGAAGGAATTTACCGCAACAATGTGCAGGTAGCTCTGAACGGCATAGAGGTTTTTAACTTCTCGCTGAGGGAAGTGGTGCCCAATATTAAAAAAACGCTGGAGTACGCGGATAAGAAGCTCGATGACTTCGATTATATTGTCTTCCACCAGGCCAACAAGCTTATCAACGAGACATTGCGTAAAATGCTAAAGGTGAATAGGGAGAAAGTCCCCTATTCCATTCAAAAATATGGCAACACGAGCGGCGCTTCAGTGCCTTTGACGATGGTCTCGGAGCTGAGGGAACAATTGTCAACAAAATCCCTGAAGCTGATCTTATCGGCGTTTGGCATAGGACTGTCGTGGGGCACGGTGCTGCTGGAGACCGATGCTGTGGTGGTGCCGGAGGTGGCGGTGGTTTGAGGAGGTCGGCAGGTCGGCAGTCGGCAGTCACCTCTTCCCCCGGGGTGGGGTGATTTGGCAGTAAACAATACAACAATATAACAATATAACAGTACAACAATAGAACAATAGAACAATAGAACAATTGAACCATGCCGGATGTATTCAGTTTACAAGGCAAGACCATTCTCGTTACCGGAGCTTCGTCCGGGCTGGGGCGGCAGTGTGCCGTCACCATCAGCCGTCATGGTGGCACGGTTGTCATCACCGGAAGGGATGAAGGCAGGTTAAGGGAGACTTTATTGTCGCTTGAGGGTGACGGCCACAGGCATATCATAGCCGACCTGACTAACCGGGAACAAATAACGGCATTGGTCGGGGTGTTGCCCGGGCTGAACGGTGTGGTTTACAGCACCGGCATCTCCGACCTCTCGCCGGCGCGTTTCATTAAAGAAGAAGATATCGTCAAAACATTCAAGATCAGCTTCGAGGCATCCGTGCTGCTGACGAGCGAGCTGCTGGCAAGAAAGAAGTTACAGAACCATGCCTGTTCGCTTGTTTTCATCTCTTCCATCTCGACGCGTTATCCCTTTGTGGGTGGCGCCATGTACATCAGCGCCAAGGCGGCGCTGGAGGCCTATGCCAAGGTGCTGGCCCTCGAGCTGGCGCCAAAAGGCATACGCTCCAACAGCCTCTCCCCTGCCTTCGTCAGGACGCCGATGCTCGACAGCACGGCCGAGAACTACTCGGAGGAGGCCGTTAGGAAAATAGAGCAACAGCAGCCCCTCGGACTCGGAGAGCCTGAAGACGTCGCCAACACCGTCGTTTTCTTCCTGTCGGATGCTTCGAAATGGATCACGATGACGAATCTGATACTGGGAGGAGGATGACCGTACATTGATGCACCTCATCCCCTGCCCCTTCTCCCAAGGAGAAGGGGCAGGGGATGAGGTCTTAAACCATATAACCCATGATCACACCCGAATATTCCATTGTTGTGCCTGTATTTAACAGTGAGGGGATGCTGGAAGAACTGTACGGCAGGATCAGTGCCACCTTCAGCCGCATAGGCAAAACCTTTGAGGTCGTCTTTGTGGAGGATGGCGGCAAAGACCGGAGCTGGGTCAAACTGACCGGGCTTAAGAAAGAGCATCCCGACGAGATCGTCGCCATCCAGCTGGCCAAGAATTACGGGCAGCATAACGCCACCTTCTGCGGTCTGACGCAGGCCAAAGGCCGTTACCTCATCACCCTGGACGATGACCTGCAGAACCCGCCGGAAGAGATACCCAAGCTGATAGGCGAATTTGAGTCGTCGCACGCCGACCTGATCTACGGCTTGTTTCCCGACTGGAAGGAGTCGCGTGTGCGCCGTTTTTACAGCCGTTCCTTCAATCATTATTCCAAGGCTTTCGTCAAAGGGCCGGGAAAAGGTTCTTCATTCAGGCTTCTCACTAAGCAACTGGCCGACAATGTGACAGGACACCACCAGAGTTTCATGTTCCTGGATGAACTCTTCCTGTGGTACGCCCGCGACATATCTTTCGTTGATGTGCGGCATGAAAAACGGAAGTATAACCGTTCCGGATATACCTCCTTACGCCTTTTCAGGCTGTTTGCCAACATCATCCTGTATTATTCCAACGTGCCGTTACGTATCATGGTTTATACCGGCCTGATCGTCTCAAGCATCACCTTCCTGATAGGCCTTTTCTTCATCTTCAAGAAGATATTCTTCAACACGCCCATTCTTGGCTATACATCCCTGATTGTAACGATGATGTTCTCGACAGGCCTCATCATTTTCAGCCTGGGCATCATTGGTGAGTACCTCAGCCGTATCTACCTCGTTCAAAGCAAGAAACCACCTTATACCATCAAAAAAATCATTTAACCATGGAATTCTCAAAATATGGCATCCGTCTGATTCGTCTGAAGGAAGAGAATATCGAACTGGTCCGGCACTGGAGGAACTCCCCCCAGATACGGCAGTACATGGAGTATCGTGAGCACATCACCCCTGAGATGCAGAAGGAATGGTTCCGGTCGGTGAATAATTTCAACAATTTTTACTTCATCATCCATTATGAAGGCAGGAAGATCGGCCTGATCAACTCAAGCAATGTCGACTGGAAGGAGGTGACCTCCGACGGCGGCATCTTCATCTGGGAAGAAGAATACTACGACACCTTTGTGCCGGTATGGGCTTCGTTGTGCCTGCTTGAAACCGATTTTTTTATCTTCAATGCCACGCGGTCCTATATCAGGACCCTCAGGGATAATCCACGGGCCATCACACTGAACACCCACCTCGGATATGAGTTGATGCCCGGCCAGGAAGAGGTCTACAACCAGCGGTACACCATGACGAGGGAGGATTTCGAGAAGAAAGCCAGGAAAATCGTGAAAGCGGCTTCCCTGCTGGTGGATGCAAGAGACCGGCAACACGTCATCGTGTATGATCATGATGATTTCAAAAGCGGCTTGGCCGCTTTTATGATCGATAAAATGAATCCCGCCATGATCAAGTCTTTTCAGGAGATGGCCGGGGGCAGGAAATACATCCTCAAGTCCTCGCCTGTTTCATCTTACGCTGATGAGTGAAAAGATAGAACTTCTTAAACAGCCCGAGAAAGCGGGCTAAGAGAGTGCTCAGCGACGGCGGCAGGCTTTGTCCCAGCAATATCATCCTGTACATCAGGGAACCATAAAGGAGAACGGGCATGATCCACAGGTACAGACCGGTATTGAAACGCTTATATTTTCTCTCGTAACCATAATGGTCTGCACACTTTCTAACAACCAGATCGGCCACACGTATATCACGGTCATTCATTTCCTTTTTCCAGAGACCCGTCCTGCCGGTAGTGATCGGTTTCAACAGGTTTTTATGTATCCTGACTAATTCAACTGTATCGGAATAGGTCTCTGAAATTTCATCCTTCATATCCAGATAATCAAAAACGGAAGGATCATAAGTGATGCCCAGGAAATCGCAAACCTGCCGCATATGATGTTCGGGTTCCATGACAAAATCTTCGTACCTGACGGTATGAAAAGAACCGGGATGTTTCTTCTTTAATTTATCTATTTGCCGGATTGCAAATTTCCAGCGGTACACCACCAGCGGCACATTGGGAATCTCAAAACGGGCATGGATAAGCGACAGGTAGTTGTCGCGGTAGTCCCGGATGATGTGAATGAATTTGGAGCCGGGATACATCCGAAATAATCGTCTTACATAGAGGGAATAACCGGGATTCTTATCCCCTATCAGCTGGATCTCTCCTGTTTTAAAGAAAGATTTGTAACTCAGATAGACCAGACGTACCAGGTCGTCGAATGTGGTCTCACCTTCCATGGCAAGAAGCTTTTCCTTGAGTGTCTCCGTGTTGATGGTCCACATATCGAAGTAACGCAGGGCAACGAGATCATCATAAAAAGCCTGCAGCCTCTTTTGATCAAAACGGGTGATTTTACTGTATTTCTTATGTAATCTGAGTATGATCTGGCACTCGGGCGGGATGACCACGTTGGGGTGGGCATCGAGGAGCACGCGCAACAAGGTAGTACCCGAGCGGGGACGGCCGATGATAAAGAAGAAAGGAATGGAACTGATGCTTTCCATTCTAAATAAATTAAGATTTTAAAATATAAATTAATCTACAGTTTTGATAAAGCGGTTGTCGCAAAATTAAAAATTTCGGGATTATCGGGGAAGATATTATTAATTCAATAGATAAATGTCAAGTTATATGTTATGAACTACGTACTGCGAGATGCAAGTAGTAATGAAAAGAAGGAGAGTTGGTTACGAATAGAAGGGAGGCAAAGTTTTATTGGAGTGAATTGGCACGTGTGAATAAAGATAATATTTCTGTCGTTTGATTAAAGGGTCATAAACGATTTTATTCAGTTTTATTTAATCGTAACCAGTCATAACCGGTCAGGCCTATTGAATAATAGCTATTTATACTATAAATTAGTAATTTAAAATATTATAGGTATTACACAAAATATATTTTATAATTTAATAAATAGCCCAATCCCAATTAAAGTATAAATCAGTATTTGTTCATTTAACCACAATTAAGTTATTCTGAAGGGGGACTTCCTTAGAAATTATGAAAAATGGATTCATCTCTGCCAAGTAAAATATTAGAGAAATTTAACATCACTAATTAGGTCTGTATATGAGAACTTCTATAAAAATATTTAATAAATCATTTTCTATACTAATGGTTATAATCGGTTTAATATTTAGTATAATTTCTTGTAATAAAGATATACAAAAAGAAACCGTAAAAAGTCAACAATCAGTAAATCATTTAAAGTTTGGATACTCTAATCCTTTGGAATTTATGGGTATTTCTCACAATAATGCATTGGATTATATTGCGAATGCTCCTGGTTTTCCCAACCTGACCACCTGGCAATTATATTGTCTATCATGCAATTATCAAGATGAATACTTCGATGCTACGAATACTTCTGAAAATGAGTATGATATGTTACAATCTGTTATTCCAGATTTAGTGGACGCTGGCAAAGATGCTCCATATATATGTTATCAGGCCGGATTAATAGGTTGGCAAACTAAACTCAGACTCGATACGCTTTGTAATATAATATATCAAGGTTATGATAATCATGAGTTAATTACCCCAGATGATATGGATGACTTAATTCTTGAATATGAAGTATCTTTTATTGATGAAAATAAAACCGCGGAGGATTATCTTGATGAACACAATTTTGATGGGATAATACTTGGTGCTTGTGTTATAAGCAGGTATAGTTATCGGTATTGGTATAATGCTGTACATGAACAAACATCATGGACATCTTATTTGGAGGAGAATGGTGGTCTTAATTATGAATGTTTTTGGAAGAAAGCATGGGCAGATATTATGGGTTTTTTTCATGGTTGTGGTGTAGCACATGATCAATATTGTAATCCTATTCCCCCCCTCCACATTGCCATTTCATCACTGGGCATGGGATCCAGTATGTTCATGGAATCAAGCTAAAGAAGCCTCTGCTTCGGTGAATTGCGAATAATAATATAATAATAAATTTGTGGAGTGATTTTACATTTTGAAATCACTCCATTTTATTTTATGAAAAAAAAATTCATGATAAAAAAATTAATTATCTTTTTAATTATTGCGATCAACTTTACAAAGGTTATCTCGGCTCAGTCATATACTACCATAAAAGGAACTATTATCGACGAATCCAACCTAAATCCCATACCTTATGTAAATATCCTAATCGAAAACTCAACAATAGGAACGATCACAAATAACGACGGTCAGTTTATTCTTACTTTTCCAAATAAATTGGAAAAAGAGATACTGATCATCAGCCATTTGGGTTACAATGATGTAAGAGTAAATATTAGCGATCTGATACATCATGACTCAACCTTTAAAATCTTGCCCAAGATGATTCAATTGAAAGAAGTTGAAATCATCGAATACACCCCGCAAGCCATATTAAAGAAAGCGTATACCAATATCCCGAAAAATTACGGCGTTAATCCGGTTATTCTGACATGTTATCTCAGGACCATCAAATTGGTCAATGATAAGCTTGCTGAATTCGCAGAGGCAGTGATTGAAGATTATAAATCAGGTTATTGTTTATATCCAAAAAGAGACCATGAAAAGAAAGCAATGTCTACTGATATTCCATATTTGATAAAGGGAAGAGTTATTGAGGATACGGTATTGTTAAATGAATTGACAGGGACAAGGGATTTTGCATATCCTGTATCGGCTTACTTTACCGACTTTATCGAATTAAATCATGATCAATTTTTTGACCCCGATGAGTTTCGTTATTATACTTACTTTATGACAAAAATGATCGATCAGGATGGAAACTCAATGTACAAGATATCTTTTAATCAGAAACCGGGTACTAGGGGATTATTGCATAAAGGAGAGGTTTATGTTGATCCATTGGATTTCGCAATAAAAAAAATTGTTGTAACTTATAGTTCTAATGGCTATGACTGGTACGAAAAACATTATGGTAGAAACATTTATACAATCATGGGTCTAGCCGGCTGGAAAGGAAATGTTCCGCAAATGAAAGGAACGTTTAATTATTGCAAAAAAAATGACAGGTGGTATTTTCAGTCTAAAATAAACGAGTGGATTATTGACTACAATCATACGCTACCTCACAAAAATTTTCGATATACTTATCATCAGGAGCTCGTGGTCATGGATTACACCCAATCATCTGACCGGATAGCCTCTTATAAAGGCGACAAACAACTTGGTGTAAACGAAAACTGGTCAAAGATCGTTGGGCAGCCTGATGAGGATTTTTGGGGTAATTTTAACTATTTACCCATAGAAGAATCATTGAAAAAAACCATTATGGAGATGCCGGCCGGATCGAAGAAAAACTAATTGAGTGAACTGAGGAACTGAGATGGCATCTCT
>Ga0172364_10001300_pt1 | contig 19072 bp, 13 predicted proteins | sample LakKivSesite10cm_FD_114545 | JGI IMG/M metagenome (GOLD analysis project Ga0172364, IMG submission 114545) | Sediment microbial communities from Lake Kivu, Rwanda - Sediment site 10cm | ecosystem: Environmental > Aquatic > Freshwater > Lake > Sediment | place: Rwanda: Western Province, Lake... | reverse complement strand
TCGGTCGAGAAGACGCGGGCGGCGAAGATGGTCAGGACGACGAAGATCACGAACATGTAGCCCAGCCCGAAGGCGATCATGCCCCAGTTGCCGAGGTAGAGGTTCTGCGGGACCAGGAACGGATGGGTGAAGGGGATGGCCAGGACGAGGACCTTGACCGGCAGCGACAGCGAGTTCAGGTCGGCCATGAGAGAGATGAAGTACGGGATCATGACCAGGAACGTGACCGGCATGATCAGGGTCTGGGCGCTGCGGAAGTCCTCGGCCAGGACGCCGAGGATCATAGCCAGGGCCAAGGCGACCAGGATGGCCAGGAACAGGGCCAGTCCGAGCGCGACGTAGCCCGTCGCGCTGAAGGTCAGGCCGAGCTGCTTCATCAGCTCGGCCCCGCCGCCCTGGGCGCTGGCCCTGGCGATCTCCTCGCCCATCCCGCCGTAAAAACCCTTGAAAGCGAACATGTAAACGCCGGCCGAGATCAGGCCGACGAGCCCCGCCGCGAGCATTTTCGCGGTGATGATCGAGGTCCGCTTGATGGGCACCGTCAGGAGGGTTTCGAGCGTCTTGTTCTGCTTCTCCATGGCCACGGCCGAGATGACCATCTGCGACGAGTAGATGATGATCATCATCAGCACGATGGGGATGAGCATCGACTGCTGGAACATCATCCCGGCCACCCGGAGGGCCGACCCTTTCGCCACCCGGTCCCGGACGACGACGTAGTCCGTGCTCTTGATCGGGTTCTTGACGCCCTGGGGGTCGAAGCCCGGCAGCTTCTCCGTGAGGAATCTGTCGGACAGGACGTTGTTCATGACCGAGAGGAGGCCGCCGACGACGACCTGGGTGCGGGCGCCGACCATAGAGAACGTGCGCATGAATTGATAGGTCTCGATCGGGATCGGCTTGAACTCGGCGAGGGAATCGCCGAAGCCCTTGGGGATGACGAGGAGCAGCTTCGAATCGTTCGTCTTGGCCGCCGCGAGGGCCTCCTCCTTGGTCTTGCCCGCCTGGTCGATGACCTTGAACCGGGGCATCTCGGAGCCTCCGGGAAGCTCCCTGAGGGCGGCCGGACCGGTCTCGAGGCCCTTGAGCAGGCCCTGGGAGCCCGCGGAGCCGTCCTCGTCGAGGACCGAGATGGTCTGGACGCCGGAGGCCTTCTGGGCCTCTTTCTGGGTGACGCGTCCGATGAAGTTGAAGATGATGACGAAGAAGACCAGCATGAAGACGAGCTGCTTGGTGACCAGCTCCTTGATCTCTTTCTTGAGCAGATTGGCGAATTTTTTCATCGGACGGAACTCCTGAAGACCTCTTCGAGGTTCTGGGCGCTGTGCTTGGCCTTGAGCTCGGCCGGCGTGCCCGTATCGAGGATGAGGCCCTTGTTGACGAGGGCGACCCGGTCGGACAGGAACTCGATCTCGAGCATGTTGTGGGAGGAGAGGAGGACCGATGTCCCTTCCTTGGCGTACTTACGGACGATCTCCCGGATCTCGAGGGCGTTGAGGACGTCGAGGCCCGAGGTCGGTTCGTCGAGGATGGCCAGCGCGGGCTTGGTCATGAGGGCCCGGGCCAGCAGCAGCTTCCGGGTCATGCCCTTGCTATAGGTGCCGACCTTGGTCTTGAGCCGGTCGCCGAGCGGGTCGCCGAGAGCGGTGATGGCCACGGCCCGGTCGACGAAGGTCTTTTCCTCCTCGGGCGTCCGGGCGTAGAAGTCGGCCATGAAGTGGAGGTAATCCATCCCCTTCATGTCCTTGTAGGCGCCGGCCTCTTCCGGGAGGTAGCTGATCTTCTCCCGGACGAAATCGGGGTCCTTGCGGAGGTCGTGTTCGAGGAACGCGATCTCGCCAGCGGAGGCGGTCAGGAGGGTGGCCGCGATCCGGAGCGTGGTCGTCTTGCCGGCCCCGTTCGGGCCGATCAGGGCGAAGACCTCGCCGGCGCGGACCTCGAAATCGATGCCGGCCACGGCGGCTTGAGTGCCGAAGGATTTCTTCAATCCCCGGACGGTCAGGACATTGGGCATGGGCGCCTCCCTTGCGATGCGCGAAAATATCCCGGTTATTCTATTTGATACGGAAGGGGAAGTAAACCGTTCAGGGAAGGGGACATGTACGCTTCGTACGTGTCCCCGGCTTCTTTACTGATCCAGCCTGATGTCTTCCCGGTAATCGACCGTCACCCGGGCCCGGGAGCCCGGCCGGGGCTTGAGCAGGGCCAGGGCCCGGAGGAAGGTCCGGTTGCGGCGCGTCCAGTTCCGGTTGAGCTTGCGGGCATAATGGGCGACGCCGACGCTGAGCCATTCGCCGGCGAGGACCTTCCGGACGGTCTGCTTCAGGGAGTAGAACTTCTTGTGGCAGACGATCTGGGCCCGCTGCAGGTCCGGCAGGGTGAAGCGGGCCGGCTGGAAGACGGCGTGATGGGCGTCATAGAGCGCCCAATCGTGGAACCGCAGCCGCTTCTCGGCCTTCATCCGGTCGTAGAACTCCGAGCCGGGAAGCGGCGTCAGGATGAGGAACTGGGTCGTCGAGAGGCGGGCCTTCTTGGCGAAGCGCAGGGTCCTCTTGACCGTGGCCCAATCGTCCTCGTCGAAGCCGAGGACGAACATGCCGTGGATATGGATGCGGTAGCGGCGCAGGACCCGGACGGCCCGGATGAGGTCCTCGACGGTCTGTTTCTTCTTCATCGCGTCGAGGCTCTCGGGGTTGACCGACTCGAAGCCGATGTAGACCGTGTGGCAGCCGGCCCTTTTCATCAGCCGGACGAGCTCGGTGTCCCGGGCGATATCGGCCCGGACCTGGGTCGTCCATTCGAACCGGAAGCGCTCGCGGATCATGGCCTGGAGCAGGTCCTTGGTCCGCTCGCGGTTGGCGGCGAAGTTGTCGTCGTAGAAGAAGACCGGCCGGCCGGCGCGGGCGTAGCCGCGGAGCTCCTCGATGATATTGGCGGTCGAGCGGAACCGGTACCTTTTGCCGAACATGCCGGTCACCGAGCAGAACGAGCAATCGAAGGGGCAGCCGCGCGACGTCTGGACGGGGATCGGCGGGGCGAGCCGGAAGCGGCCGGGCTCGGGCTTGAGAAGGGCTAGGTCCGGGGAGGGGATCGCGTCGAGGTCCTTTTCCAGGGGAAGCATCGGGTGGTGGACGACGATGCCGTCGGCCCGTAGCGACAGGTTGGGCACGGCGGAGAAGTCCCGGCCGGTCTCCCAGGCGTCGATGAAGGCCATGAGGGCCGCCTCGCCTTCGCCGCGGATGACGAAGTCGGCGTGCTCCAGGGCCTCGTCCGCGAGGTAGGTGACGTGCGGGCCGCCCATCAGGACGGGAACGCCGAGGGACCGGACCTTGTCGGCGATGGCGTAGGCGCGGGGCGCGGTCGAAGTGATCGTGGAGATCCCGACGAGGTCGGAGGCGGCGAGGAGGCCGTAGTCGATATGCCGGAGGTCCTCGACGAAGACCTCGACCTCCCAGCCGCGCTTCTTCATCATCGTCCCGAGGATGAGCGTCCCCAGGCGGGGGAGGGGGAACTGGGAGAAGATGTGCAGGTTCGGCGCCTGCGGCTCGATGAAAACGATCCTAGGCATGTTTCTTGTCCTTGGCCGGGGCGGCGCGCTTCCGGTTCTTGGCCTGGAGGGCGAGGATGTCCTTTTTCTTCTTTTTGAGCAGGTCCTTCCACCGCTCGACGCCTTCCTCGAGGAGCTTCATCTTGGCCAGGAGGGCCTGGATGGCCTCGAGGAGGACCGTCAGCCGCTTCTCCACGTCGGCGGCAGGGAAGGACCCGGGCGCGGCTTCGATCGCCAGGAGCGTCCGGACGTCGTCGGAGATGGCCTTGATCTCCTCGAGCGTGTAGCCGAAGAGCTGGAGATCGCGGATGAGCTGGCAAAGGACGACGTAGGACTCCGAGTAGAGCCGGAATCCCCCCTCCGTACGCATGTCGGGCTCGATGATGCCCTTGTCCTCCCAGTGCTTGATCGTCCGCGGGCTGACCCCGGACCTCTCGGCCAGGTTGCCGACGGTCAGGAAGCGGCCTTTCCCCGCTTCCTTCTTGCCGCCCTTCCCATCGTGAGGGAGCCCGACCTTCTTGATGATCTTCTGGATCTCCTCGGTGCCGTAGCCGAGGTCGGAGAGCTTTTGCAGGCGGGCGACGCGCTCTTCGATCCCGGCGGCAAAAAGCGGGGCTTTGCCGTCGGTGAAGCCGTCCGGCTTGAGGAGGCCGGCTTTCATCCAATCGGCGATCCGATCCGGGCCGGCGCCGGTCTTCCCGGCCAGGTCCTCGAGGCTGAGGAGGTCTTTGTTCATAATGTACCTATACGGCTAGATTATATAATATATTGAATAAACATGAACGTATAGGAATATATTTAACCGAGTAGCGCCTGTCAAGCGCTTTTTTTTCCTTGTCGGGACCTGCTCGCTCGGCGGCGGGGGAATCCTCTTGACCCGGAGGGATATCTTGGGTAGATTCTGACGGCATCGGGGACAATGGACAAGATTTTCGACTTCGAATTCGATCAACTCGTCGTCGGCTCGGGCTTCGGCGGCAGCGTCGCGGCCATGCGCCTGGCCCAGAAAGGCTACTCCGTCGGCGTCGTCGAGGCCGGCCGGCGCTGGCATGCCGACCAGTTCGCCCGGCGGAACTGGAACCTGCGCAAGTTCCTGTGGCTGCCCGGACTGGGGCTCTACGGGACCTGGCGGCTGCGGCTTCTCAACGGGGTCTTCATCCTGGCCGGGGCCGGCGTCGGCGGCGGCAGCCTCAATTACGCCAATACCCTCTACGTCCCGCCCGATGTCTTCTTCGAGCGGCCGAGCGTCCGGCGTTTGGGGGGCAAGGCGGCGCTCCTTCCTTATTATGACCTGGCCGGCCGCATGCTCGGGTTGGCCCCCAATCCGGCCGAGACGCCCCAGGATGTCCTGATGCGGGAGACCGCCGCCGAGATCGGACGCGAATCGACCTACCGGCTGACCAACGTCGCCGTCTATTTCGGGAAAGAGGGCCAGCCCGCGGCCGATCCTTATTTCGACGGCGAGGGGCCGGACCGGATCGGCTGCGAGCTCTGCGGCGAATGCATGACCGGCTGCCGCAAGGACGCCAAGAACAGCCTCGATAAGAACTACCTCTATTTTGCCGAGAAGTTCGGGGCCCGGATCTTCGCCGAGAACAAGGTCGTCGACATCGAGCCCCTGTCGCCCGGCGGGGAGGAGGGCTACCTCGTCCGGACGCGCAAGACGACGGGCCTCTTCCGCGGCCGTCGCGGCCTGACATTCAAAACGAGGGGGCTCGTCCTCGCCGCGGGGACGCTCGGCACGAACACGCTCCTCCTCGACCTGAAGAAGGGCGGCCGGCTGCCGAACCTTTCGCCGCATCTCGGCCGTTATGCCCGGACCAACAGCGAGACGCTGCTCGGCGTCCGCTCCTTCGCGCCCGGCGCCGATTACACCCGGGGCGTGGCCATCACCTCGAGCGTCCACCCCGACGACGAGACCCATCTCGAGCCCGTCCGCTTTGGGCCCGGCCACGACGCGATGTGCGCCCTCGTCGCCGCCCTGACCGACGGCGGGAAGAGGACGCCTCGGGTCCTCCGCTGGATCGGGAACGAGCTGCGGCACCCCGTCCGCAACCTCCGCCTGCGCAACCCGGCCGGCTGGGCCAAGGAGACGATCATCCTCCTGGTCATGCAGACCGTCGACAATTACTTCCGTCTGGACCGCCGCCGGCCCCGGTTCTTTCCTTTCGTCAAGGTCCTGACTTCGAAGGACGAGGGCGAGCGCCGGCACCCGAAGTGGCTCCCGGCCGGGAACGATTTCGGGCGCCGGCTGGCCCGGCGGATCCGCGGCGCCGCGGCCAATGTCGTCACCGAGGTCACGGCCAACGCGCCCATCACGGCCCATATCCTGGGCGGCTGCTCGTTCGGCCCCACGCCCGAGGAAGGCGTCATCGACGAGCGGAACCGGGTCAAGGGCTACGCGAACATGATCGTTTGCGACGGCTCCCAGATCCCCGAGAACCTGGGCGTGAACCCGGCCCTGTCCATCACCGCCTTCGCCGAGCGGGCCCTGACCTTCGTCCCGCCGAACAAGCCGGTCCGGTTCCTGGCCGTCGAGAAAAGGTGGGGCGTCGAGGGCCTGATCAGCGGGAGGAACGTTCCGCCGCGAGAGCCGCTTCCGCCCGCTTCATGAGGGCCTGACTCGCCGCGACCGGGGGATCTGGCCAAGGAACGGCCGACAGGCTTTTATCGATGGCGAGAGAATCGGTCACCGGAGGCGGATAGGGCCGCCGGCCTTCGGCCCAGGACGTCCAAAGGTCCATGACCTCCTCGAGCGAGCGGAGCGCCGCCTCCTCTTTCTGAATGGCCCGCTCGGAAGCGGCGACGAAGGCGGACGCATCCTGGGCCTGAGCCTTGAGAAGCCCGGCGACATCGGGCGGGGGGTCGCCGCGGACGTAATCCCCGCGAAAGCCGGCGGCGAGGGCTTCGAGGCGCCGGACCGACTGCCAATGCTCGCGCATCCTCAGGCGGACGAGCGCGGCAAAGGCCCAGCCCTGCGCCCCGGCCCGTTCGAACCCGGACCGGTCCTTCCCCGAGGCGAGCCGCGGCCGGCGTCGAAGCGCCTCGAGCGCGCGGAGAGCGGCCTCGATCCCGCCGTTCGAAGACCGGAGGTCCGCGGCCGCCCAGCGGCAGAACCGGGCGTGATAGACCGACTCGGCCATGAAGGCCCGGAGCTCATCCCACTCGATGGGGGAGCGGCCGGTCCTGAACGCCGCCTGAAGGCGGGCCGCCTCGGCGTCGTCGATGCCGGCGTGGACGCCCTCGTGGACGAGGCCCGCGGCGAGCATGTGGGCGTCCTCGTCGCGGAGCTCCTCGAACAGCCGTCGCGCGAGGACCGGGCCGAGAACTTCGCGGAGCCTCCTCTCGGACGCGTCGCCGCGGAAGAACGGCTCGAGCCGGCCCATCTTGTCCCCGAAGGCCGCCGCCTCCCGGCCGTCGTCGGCCGCGCGCATCCGGGCGGAGTCTTCGACGGTCCGCCCGGCCGCGAAGGTCCGCCTGTTCGCGACCAGGATCTCGAGATAGTCCGAATCGTGGACCTCCATGAACCGGCGGCCTTCCGGGTCGAAGCCGTGGGTCATGAAGTAGGTCCCCGGCCGCACGAGAAAAGTCCTTTCCGGGAAATAGCGCCGGGCCCGGTCCCAGGCGGCCGCGAAGCCTTCCGAGGTCCACTCCCGCTCCGTGAAGCCTCTCCGGACGGCGGCGGCCGGCCGGTTAAGGACCGCCCCGACGGCTTCTCGGACGGGGTCGTCCGGGGAGAGCTTTTGGAAAAGCGTCCGTTCCGACGGCGGGCCGGCGGCGAGGGCCAGGACCGCCGTGAGCGACCCGACGGCCGCGGCGAGCGCCAAAGCTGTGAACCATGCCTCTCCCGCGGCCGCGAGCGGACCGCCACACCGCCGAGCGGTGCGCACGGGATGATTGGGAACCGGGCCTGGGCCCGCGCGAACGCCCCGGAACGGGGCCGCGAGCCGGAATGAACGGATCTTCGTCCGAGGGACGAGGGTCAGGACGTCTCCCCGGGGGTCTCGTCCGTTTTGGGCGGCGCGGCCGGCGCCTCGTCGGGCGAGAACTCCTCGGGAGCCCCCTCGGGGGTTTCGAGCTTGCCCAACCGCCTTAACCGCTTCTCTTCCTGTTTCTTGAGACGTCTCAGCTCTTTTGTCCGTTTTTGGCTTTTGAACGCTCTGTTGCCTCTGCCCACCATACCTCCTCGGTCCGGATTCGGCTCTATCATACAGAGAACACCGTCTGCGTTCAAGCCGGGACCGGTGCGCTGCGAGAGGGACGCGCCCTTTCCCGGGGCGCGGGCCGTTTGATATAATCCGGCCATGACGGGACCCTTCATCCTGGCTATCGATCAAGGGACGACGGGCAGCCGGGCCATCGTCTTCGACCGTCGCGGCCGCGCGGTCGCGTCGGCCTACGAGGAATTTCCCCAGTACTTCCCCCGCCCGGGCTGGGTGGAGCACGACCCGGAGGAGATCTGGCGCAGCGTCGGCCGGACCATCCAGAAAGCGCTGGCCGCAGGACCCGGGCGCTCCATCGCCGCGATCGGCATCACCAATCAGCGCGAGACGACGGTCGTCTGGGACCGCCGGACGGGGCGCCCCGTCGGCCGGGCCATCGTTTGGCAGTGTCGCCGCACCGCGGGGCGCTGCCGGGAGCTCAGCGCGACGAAAGGGGTCGCCCGGCTCGTCCGGGAGCGGACGGGCCTCGCGATCGACGCCTATTTCTCGGCGACGAAGCTCGAGTGGATCCTCGACCGGGGCGGCCTCCGCGAGCGGGCCAAGCGCGGCGGGCTGGCCTTCGGCACGACGGACGCCTGGGTCCTCTGGAACCTGACCGGCGGCGCGAGCCACGCCACCGATCCGACCAACGCCTCCCGGACGATGCTTTACGACATCCGCCGCCTGGATTGGGACGGCGACCTGCTCGGCCTTTTCGGGGTGCCGCGGGCGATCCTGCCCGAGGTCAAGGCGTCCTCGGGTGAGTACGGGCGGACCGTCCGCCTGGGCCGGCTCGCGGCGGGCGTTCCGATCATGGGCGTCGCCGGCGACCAGCAGGCGGCGCTCTTCGGCCAGGCCGGGTTCCGGCCCGGGGCCATCAAGAACACCTACGGGACCGGAGCGTTCATCCTGCTCAACACCGGCCGCAAGCCGGTGGCGTCGAAGCACGGGCTCATCACCACGGTCGCCTGCGGGCCCGGCGGCAGGGCCGTCTACGCCCTCGAAGGTTCCGTCTTTGTCGCCGGCGCGGCCATCCAGTGGCTCCGCGACCAGCTCGGCCTCATCGGCTCGGCGGCCGAGTCCGAAGCCGTGGCCGGAGCCGTCGAGGACACCGCCGGCGTCTATTTCGTTCCGGCTTTTGTCGGTCTCGGCGCCCCGTACTGGGACGCGGAAGCGAGGGGGGCGATCGTCGGCCTGACCCGCGGCGCCACCCGCAACCATCTCGTCCGGGCCGCGCTCGAGGCCATGGCCTACTCGACGCGCGACGTCCTCGAGACCATGCGCCAGGACTCGGGGCTCCGCATCCGCGAGCTCCGGGTCGACGGCGGCGCCTCCGTCAACGATCTCCTGTGCCGGTTCCAGGCCGACATCCTCGGCATCCCCGTTCTCCGGCCGAAGACGGTGGAGACGACCTCGCTCGGCGCGGCCTACCTGGCCGGATTGGGCGCGGGCGTCTGGGATTCGACGGCGGCGATCGAGCGGCTCCGGGTCGACGAGAGGCGCTTCGCTCCGGCCATGAGCCGCGGGCAAGCCGACAAGCTCTACGCCGGCTGGAAGGCGGCGGTGCGCAAAGCCCGGGCCGCCTGAAGTCAACTCGATAATGATCGGGACCAGACATAGATCGGAGAACATCCTCTCTCGGCTTTTGCTCAGGATATCGCCCCTAGTCCCCCGGCCCCCCCGGGGACCAGTCCCGACGGTCCCCCCGTCGCTGAGCGACGGGCCCCCCTCCGCTACGGGGGTCATCGGGGCGACATCCATCGCTGCCTCGTTCAGATGTTCTTAGGAACGCGGATAATAATGAAACTCAACGAGAGGAGGAGGCTATGAAAATCGCCGTCCGATTCGTCATCGCTTTCGGATTCGTCTGCGCCATGATGGTTTCGGCCTTCGCGGGGGACATGTGGCGGGCCGATTGGCCGGTCCTGCGGACCTATGATAAGGACCATGTCGAGAGGATCGCCATGCCGCTCGGCGGCATCGGGACCGGCACGGTCTCGCTCGGCGGCCGCGGCAACCTCGTCGACTGGGAGATCATGAACCGCCCGGCCAAGGGCTACATCCCGTACGGCGGCCAGCAGACCGGTCCCTTCTTCGCCATCCACGTCGCCGGCGAAGAGCCGTTCACCCGCGCCCTCGAAGGGCCCCTGCCTCTCGCCGCCTATGAAGCCTCGCACGGGTCGACGGCCGTCAACCATGGCCTGCCCCGTTTCCGCGATGTCTCCTTCGCGGCGGCCTATCCCCTCGGCCAGGTCCGGCTCTCCGATCCGGACGCTCCCGTCGACGTCCGCCTCGAGGCCTGGAACCCGCTCATCCCGGGGGACGCCGAGGCGAGCGGTTTGCCCGTCGCGGTCCTCCGCTATGTCGTGATCAACAAGACGGAGCGGCCCCTTCGCGCCTCGGTCTGCGGGACGCTCCCCAACTTCATCGGCGCCGACGGTTCGGGAACGTCCAAGGATTGGAAGGGCGACCCCATGACCACCGGGCCGAAGAAGAACCGGAACGAGTTCCGCTCGACCGCGGGCCTCCGCGGCCTGTTCATGACCTCGAACGGCGTCGACCCGAAGCACGAGGCCTGGGGCACGATCGCCCTGGCTGCCGCGGCCGGGACCCGCGGCACGAGCCGGACCTCCTGGCTCTCCGCCGGCTGGGGCACCTCGCTTCTCGATTTCTGGGACGATTTTGCGGCCGACGGCGTCCTCGATCCTCGCCCTAGTGTCGGCGAGGACATGCCTTTCGGCTCGCTCACGGTCGAGCTCGACGTCCCGGCGAGGGGGAGCGCCGAGGCGACCTTCTTCATCACTTGGCACTTCCCGAACCGGGTCACCTGGTCGCCCAAGGGGACGCCGGACGATGTCATCGGCAATTACTACACCGCGAAATGGGCCGACGCCTGGGCGGCCGCCGCGGACATCGCCGCCCGCGCCGCCGGGCTCGAGCGCCAGACGGTCGAGTTCGTCCGCGCCTTCGCCGCGAGCTCGCTCCCGGCCGAGGTCAAGGAAGCGGCCCTCTTCAACCTCAGCACCCTGCGGACCCAGACCTGCTTCCGCACGCCCGACGGCAAGCTCTTCGGCTTCGAGGGCTGCAGCAACAACTCCGGTTGCTGCTGGGGCTCGTGCACCCACGTTTGGAACTACGAGCAGGCCACGGCCTTCCTCTTCGGCCGGCTGGCCCGGACCATGCGCGAGACGGAGTTCCTCGCGGCGACCGACGATCAGGGCCTGATGAGCTTTCGCGTCCGCCTGCCGATTCTCCGGGCCCAGGAGTTCGGCAAGGCCGCCGCCGACGGGCAGATGGGCACCATCATGAGGGCCTACCGCGAATGGAAGATGTCCGGCGACGACGCCTGGCTCGGCCGCCTCTGGCCGGCCGTCAAGCGGGCTTTGTCGTTCGCCTGGATCAAGGGCGGCTGGGACGCCGACCGCGACGGGGTCATGGAAGGCTGCCAGCACAACACCATGGACGTCGAATACTACGGGCCGAACCCGCAGATGGAGATCTGGTACCTAGGCGCCCTCCGGGCCGCCGAGGAGATGGCCAAGCGGACTGGCGACACGCCGTTCGCCAAGCTCTGCCGGGAGCTTTTCGACAAGGGTCGCGCCTGGACGGACGCCAACCTCTGGAACGGCGAATATTACGAGCATCACGTCCAGCCGCCGAAGAGCGTCGAGGATGTGGCCCCGGCCCTGCGGCTCGACATGGGCGCCAAGGCCGTCACGGAACCCGATTACCAGCTCGGCCAAGGCTGCCTCGTCGACCAGCTCGTGGGGCAATACATGGCCCACGTCTGCGGCCTCGGCTATCTCGTCGACCCGGCCCACGTCAGGACGGCGCTCGCGAGCATCCTGAAATACAACCGGCGCCGCGGCCTCTTCGATCACTTCAACTGCCTGCGCTCGTTCGTGCTCGGAGACGAGACGGCCCTGCTCATGGCCAGTTATCCGAAAGGACGGCCGCGGAACCCCTTTCCGTATTTCACCGAGGTCATGACCGGCTTCGAATACACCGCGGCCGTCGGGCTGCTTTATGAGGGGGACGCGGTGAACGGCCTCCAGGTCATCCGAGACATTCGCGACCGCTATGACGGGAGGAAGCGCAGCCCCTTCGACGAGGCCGAGTGCGGCCATCACTATGCCCGGGCTATGGCCAGCTGGGCGGCCGTGCCGGCCCTGGCCGGCTTCTCCTGGGACGGCGTCTCTCAAACGATGGCTTTCGGCGCGAACGAGGGCATGTTCTTCTGGTCGAACGGCGAGGCCTGGGGGACGTGCCGGGTCATGGCCGGAGGGATAGCAGCTGAGCTCGCCGTCCTCCACGGCGGCTTGACCCTCCGGTCCTTCAAGCTGGGAGGCGCCGCGGCCAAGGTCCCCCGGGCCCCGAAGGCCCTCGGACCGGGGGAGACCCTGCGCGTCGGACTCTGACCGGGGGTGAAACATCGGCGGCCCCGCTTCGTAGTACAGGGCGTACGAACCACGCGTGAAGGAGTCGATATGATGAAAAAAACAGCCCTGTTAGCGGCTCTCCTCGTCGTTCTGGCCCTGTTCTGGGCCCTCCCGGCCTTCCCGGGGACGGTCCCGGCGTCCCTCGTTCCCGAGACCGCCCGCTGGGTCGCCCACCTCGACATGGAGAAGTTCGTGACGACCGGGCTTTACGGCCTCCTCGACAAGGACAGCGTTTTCCAGGTCAAGAGCCGCGACCTCGACCACTGGGTCAAGATGGACCTGGTCAAGGACGTCAAGAGCGTCACCGTGTTCGGACTGGGCGGCGATGACAAGGACATCGTCTTCGCCGTCGCCGGCAATCTCGACAAAGCCGGCATCATCGCCCTGGCCGAGGCCGACGAGGACCACAAGAAGACGGCCTACGGCGCCTACACGGTCTACTCGACGGACGGCAACGAGCATGGCGCCTTCATCAACGACCGGCTGTTCGTGTTCTCGGAAGGCCGGGCCGCTCTCGAGAAGGTCCTCGACACGGCCGGCGGCAAGGCCAAGGACTTCGCCGGCACCCCGCTCAGCGCCGCGCTCAAGGACGTCCCGGCGACGGCGTTCCTCAGCGGCGTGCTGCCGGACCTCTCGGGCCTGGGCAAGGAGATCAACCAGTCCAAGGTCTTCCAGAAGGCGCAGGGCCTCTTCTTCCTGGCCCAGGAAAAGCAGGACGCTTTGCAGGTCCGGCTCCAGGTGACGACCGACTCGCCCGAGAGCGCCAAGAACATGGCCGATGTCGTCCAGGGATTCATCGCCATGGCCAAGCTTGGCGGCGACCAGGAGGACATGGCCCGGATCTCGTCCCTGCTCGAAGGGATCCAGTTCAAGGTGGACGGCAAGGTCTTCCGGCTCGATTTCGAGCGGCCGACGAAAGACGTCGCCGAGCTTCTCTCCAAGGGACACGGGCTCCGCGGGCTCCTCGACTGAGCCCCGGGCCTGGATAGGCCGGCCCCGGCGGGCCGGGGCCGAAGGGAGCCGATGACCGACCTCGATCCGATCGAAGCGAGGACCGACGAAGAGCTGGCCCGCGAGGCGCGGGCCGGCTCGCGCCGGTCTTTCGAGGTGCTGGCGCACCGCTACAAGCGCCGGCTCTTCGTCTATCTGCGCTCCAGGACGGGGAGCGCCGAGGACGCCGAGGACCTGGTCCAGGACACGTTCCTCAAGCTCTTCCGGGGGATCGGCGGCTACGACCCGGCCCGCCGTTTCTCGACCTGGCTCTATACGGCGGCCGGACGCCTGGCCATCGACGCGTACCGGAAGGGCAAGGCCGGCCGAAACAGGCTGGCGATCGACGATATCAAAGATCCGTCGGCCGGCCCGGAGGTCGACCCCGGCCAGTCCGGCGGGACGGCCCTGTGGGACGCCGCCCGGACGCTCGGCGGCGACAGGTTCCGGGCGCTCTGGCTCCGCTATGGCGAGGACCTGACGATCGAGGAGATCGCGGCCGTCCTCGGCCGGACGGGCGTGGCCGTGCGCATCCTGCTCTACCGGGCCCGGACGGAGCTCGGCCGGCGGTTGGGGCCGGCGAGGAGGCCGTTCGCGCCAGGCGCGGCTTCGAGGGCCTCGACCAGGCTTTGAGGGAAAGGAGAAGGACGATGCTGTGCGCGCTCAGCCGTTGGATGATCTCCCGGGCGGCGGATACGGGAAAGACGCCGCCCCGGGTCGTCGAGCGTCACCTCCGGCGCTGCCGGGCTTGCGCCGAGTCTGCCCGCTTCGCCTCCTCCCTGCCGGCCCGCTTCACCGGCGACAAGGACGCTTTCCTAGCGGCCGTCCCGGACTTCCCCTTGGACGAGGCCGCCTGGACTAAGGAGCCGGCCCGGACGAACGAACGGACTTCACTTTACCGGCGATTCGCCCTCCGCCCGGTCCCGGCCGTCGCCGGGATCCTCGCCGTCGTCGCGGCCGCTTTCCTCGTCTACCGGCTCGCCGTCCGGGAACCGGGGCCCACGCCCGAGGATCTGGCGGCCGGCCGGGCCGCGCTCCAGTCCCTCGTCGCCGCGCCTGAGAGCGTCCAGAGCGCTCTCGCTGGAGCGGCCTCGTCTCTCGAACAGGAACGGCGCGTTTTAGAGAAGTCGATCGCCTCGGCCGCGGAGTATCTTCAGGCCCGGCTGAACATCAAGATCGAGCGGAAGATCCCCGGCCAAGACCTCTAGTCTGAGTTATTCACGAATCGAGGCGGCCCCAAATGCGAGGCCCGAGGGGCGGAATTGTGGGACATGAACCAAATTGCATGGGACACGATACGAATCCCGGAGGATTCGTTCATGTCCCGCAATTTGGTATCGTGTCCCGGAAATTCCGCCCATGAACGAAGCAGATGGGGCCGGATCGGTTCGCCCGGAGGGCAAAAACACCCCTATAAAGAGAGAGGGAGAAAAGAACTGGGCGTTTTTGTGAATACTCAGAGGCGCTGGCGGGTCGGCCGGAAGTCCCAGGTCAGCTGGAACATGATTCTCCGGAGCAGATCGTTCATCGCGGCGTTCTTGTCCCGGACGGCGAAGACGGGAACGCCGTCGTCCATGCCGACCGAGCCCACTGTGCCCTGGCGGAGGGCGGAGTTCGTCCACAGGGTCGCCCCGTTGGCCGTCGAGACCAGCCGGACCTTGACGGACATGTCCATGGCCGCGCGGGCGAACAGGGTTTTGCTCAGCGGGGCGGCCAGGTCGATCTGGGGCTTGACCTTGGTGACCTTGATCTCTCCGATGAAGACGGCTTCGACGCCCTGCTTCTGGCCGAGGGCCAGGACGGCGTCGCGGTCGAAGTCGGCCTTGCCGAGGTCGGCGAGAACAGTCGCGGCCGGGCCGAGCTCGACGACGGGCACGCGCTGAGCGGCCGTGACCTCCTCGAGGAAGGCCTGGGTGGCTGCGGCGTCGAGATCGCCCTTGGCGTCGACGGCCTTGAAGGTGACGAGCCCGACCGAGCCCAGGGCGGTGAGGTCGATCGCGGGCGGGACGATCGTGTAGTGGACGCAGCCGGCGACGACAGCGGCGACGGCCAAGCCGGCGATGACGTGTTTCGCTTTCATAGCGGACTCCTTCCCGGCCCGGGCCGCACCCGTGCCTTCAAGGTATTTAGTCGGTCGAGCCCCCGGAAACGTCCCCATTTCTTAATAATGGGAACCCTGGCGGCCCGGCTGCGCGTATAATTTGTAGAGCCCGGGAGGCTCGCATTGCTTTCGTCCGGGCGATTTGCGAGAATGGCCCGATAACGCCGTCACTACGGAGGTACCTCACGTGACCTTTCGCCGCTCACCCCTCGTCCTTCTTCTCGTCCTCGGTGTTCTCGGCTTGTCCCTCGGCCCTCTCGTCGCGGCCGACCTCGCCTTCGACCGCTACCATCGGCCCGAAGAGACCGCCGCCGCGCTGCAGGACCTGGCCCGGGCCAACCCCGGCTTCGCCAAGGTCCACGTCCTGGCCAAGTCTCCCGGCGGACGGGACCTCGCCCTCCTCGAAATCGGGCCGGAGACGGCGAAGGCCGGGAAGACCCTGCCGGCCGTTTTTGTCGCCGCCAACATGGAGGGCACCGTGCCCCTCTCGACCGAGGCGGCGCTTTTCCTGGCCAAGACGCTCGTCGGCAGGCCCGACGTCCGCTCGGACCGGACCTGGTACATCCTGGCCTGCGGCAACCCGGACGCGGCCGCGCTCTACTTCGCCAAGCCCCAGCGCCGCGACGCCCGCAACGGCCGGCCGATGAACGACGACCAGGATGACGCGGTCGACGAGGACGGCCCCGACGACCTCGACGGCGACGGCCTCGTCACGTTGATGCGGGCGAAGGACCCCGAGGGCGCTTTCATCGCCGTTCCCGGCGAGGCCCGGCTGATGAAGAGAGCCGACGGCGCCAAAGGCGAAAAGGGCGTCTGGAAGCTCTATCCCGAAGGGACCGACAACGACGGCGACGGCGAGATCAACGAGGACGGGCCGGGCGGGGTCAGCCTCGGCACGGCCTTCCCCCATCTCTTTAGATATCACGCGCCCGATGCCGGTCCCTGGCCGGGGAGCGAGCCGGAGACGTACGCCCTGTTCAAGTTCTTCGACGCCCACCGCGAGATCGGCCTGGCCTTCGCCTTCGGCGCCTCGAACTGGTGCCTCGCTCCGCCGCGGGGCGGGCGCAAGGGCGATGCCGACTTCAACCAGATCAAGGTCCCGGAGCGCGTCGCCGGGTTCATCAACGCCGATCCCTCCCGGACCTACACCATGGCCGAGATCATCGAGCTGGTCAAGCCGCTCGTGCCGCCGGGCATGGAGGTCACGGAAGGCCTTGTCGCGGGGTTCCTCGAGCTCGGGGCCGTCGTCAATCCGCTCGAGGACGACCTCAAGTTCTACAAGGAGCTCTCCGAGAGATACAAGGAATTCCTCAAGGCGGCCAAGCTCGACGGGAAGCGCCTCGAGCCCGAGCCCGACAAGGACGGATCGTTCGAGCTCTGGGCCTACTACCACCTCGGCCTCGCCGCTTTCGCCCTGGATTTCTGGACCCTGCCCGAGGTCAAGGAGGACAAGCCGGCCGACGAGATCACGCCGGAGAAGCTCGAGAAGATGACCAACGACGAGTTCATCGCCCTGGGCGAGGAGAAGATCGACGCTTTCCTCAAGTCCTCCGGCGCGCCCGACGAGTTCAAGGCCAAGCAGGTCATCGAGGCCCTCAAGGGCGGCATGATGGACACCAAGAAGATGGCCGAGATGATGAGGCAGATGCCCAAGAAGCCGGACGAGGCTGGGGCCGACCCGAAGGAAAAGGCTCTGCTCGCGTGGAGCGACAAGGAGCTCGGCGGCAAAGGCTTCGTCCCCTGGAAGCCGTTCAAACACCCGACCCTCGGCGACGTCGAGATCGGCGGCCCGGCGCCCTATGCCGCGATGACCCCACCGGCCGCGATGATCGACGGCCTGCTCAAGGGCCAGGTCCCCTGGGTCTTCGAGGTGGCCAAGGGCATGGCCCGGATCAAGATCCAGGACGCCAAGGTGAAGGCCCTCGGCGGCGGCGTCTATGAGATCAAGGCCTGGATCGAGAACGCCGGCGGCCTGCCGTACCCGACGGCCATGGCCTCGCGCAACGAGCGCGTCCTGCCCGTCATCGTCTCGCTCGCCGGGCCGGGCGCCGACGTCCTCGAAGGCAAGAAACGGAGCCTGGTCAAAAGCGTACCGGCCCATGGCGCCCAAATGGTCCGTTGGCTCGTCCGGGCGGCGAAGCCTGTGAAGATCGAGGTCAAGGCGGAGACGAGATCCGCCTGGGGCGATTCGCGCTCGCTCGACCTGGGAGGTGTGAAGTGAAAAAGATCGCCGGTCCCGCCCTGATCCTCTCGCTCGCCCTGCTCGCCGCCTCGACCCTGCCGGCGCAAAAAGCGGAGATCACGGTCCCCCTGCGCTTCGACCAGTACTACACGCTCGACCAGGTCTACGCCGCCCTCAAGGCGCTCAACAAGGCTTACCCCCAATTCACGACCCTCGAGACCGTCGGCACGAGCGAGGAGAACCGGCCGCTCATGGCCATGACCGTCAACAACCCCAAGACGGGCCCCGCCCTCGACAAGCCCGGGATCTATGTCGACGGCAACATGCACGGCAACGAGATCCAAGGCGGGGACATCTCGCTCTACCTGCTCGATTACCTCCTCGGGAACTACGGCCAGAACCCCGAGGTCACGGCCCTCGTCGACAAGAACTGCTTCTACGTCGTCCCGGTGGCCAACGTCGACGGGCGGTATCACTTCATGGCCGACCCCAATTCGCCCGACAGCAACAGGACCCTTCGCATCCCCATCGACGACGACAAGGACGGCCTGGTCGACGAGGACCCGGCCGACGACCTCGACGGCGACGGCAGCCTCTGCACGATGCGCAAGAAGGACCCGTTCGGTCAATATAGGACCGATCCCGAGGACGCGCGCCTGATGGTCCGGATCAAGCCGGGTGAGAAAGGCGAATGGACCCTGCTCGGCGAGGAGGGGCTCGACAACGACGGCGACGGCCAGATCAATGAGGACGGCGAAGGCTATGTCGACCCCAACCGCACCTGGGGCTTCGACTGGGCGCCGCCCTACGTCCAGGGCGGGTCCGGCGAGTTCCCCTTCTCGGGCGTCGGCCTCAAGGGCCTGGCCGAGTGGACGATGACCAAGACCAACATCGCCTTTGTCTGGTCCTACCACAACAACGGCGGCATGCTCCTTCGCGGGCCGAGCCGCAAGGGCCTCGGCGAGTACCCGGCCGCCGATATCGCCGTTTACGACTTCCTCGGCAAACAGGGCGAGCGCATCATCCCCGGCTACCGCTACCTCATCTCCTGGAAGGACCTCTACACGACCTACGGCGATTCCGGCGAGTGGGCGACCCAGACGCTCGGCGCCTACTTTTACTGCGCCGAGGTGTTCACCGACGAATCGCATGCGTTCCAGGGCGCCTCGGAGAGGCCCGAGCCGGGTTCGGCCCGCGAAGAGGCCGTCCGCGACATCTTCTCCGGCGGCGTCTCCGAGCGGGAGCGGCTCAAGTTCAGCGACAGCGTCGTCCAGGGCGAGCAGTACAAGCCCTGGAAGGCCTTCAAGCACCCCCTCTACGGCGACATCGAGATCGGCGGTTGGGTCAAGATGAGCACCCGCCTGGGGCCGCCCTTCATGATCAAGGACCTCGTCCACCGCAACGCCATGGCCGTCCTGTTCACGGCCAAGCACCTGCCCGAAGTGGCCCTCGAGGTCCCGGAGGTCAAGCCGCTCGGCGGGAACCTCTATCGCGTCCGGACGCGCCTGTCCAATCCCAAGGCCATGCCGACCATGAGCTACCTCGCCCAGAAGGTCAACCTCTATCCCAAGGACACGCTCAAGGTCTCCGGGGCCAAAGTCGTCGCGGGCG
>Ga0172364_10001298_pt1 | contig 19079 bp, 15 predicted proteins | sample LakKivSesite10cm_FD_114545 | JGI IMG/M metagenome (GOLD analysis project Ga0172364, IMG submission 114545) | Sediment microbial communities from Lake Kivu, Rwanda - Sediment site 10cm | ecosystem: Environmental > Aquatic > Freshwater > Lake > Sediment | place: Rwanda: Western Province, Lake... | reverse complement strand
CTGGGAGGAGTCGTTGCCGGCACCAGACCGGCCGTGGACAAAGGCTGGGTAGATGAAGTCCGGATGATAGGGCAGAGCGGCAAAACTGTCAGCCCAAAACTCTTCGTAAGCCTGGGGGCCTCAGGGGCGATGCACTACACTACCGGCTTTTTGGGTTCCAAGGTAGTTCTGGCTGTGGACCAGAATCCGCGGGCTCCTATCTTTCAGATGGCTGACGTTGGAATTGTCGGCGACCTGCGCGAGGTCCTTCCCTGTCTTATTGAAGAGCTCGGGAAGGACCGAATGCCAGAGACTGTGAACTAAGGCAAGGAGGAAAGCGAGGACATGGACGTTGTTGAAGCTATCAATCAAAGGAAGAGCATCCGGGCTTTCAAATCTGCCCCTGTGCCTAAGGAGATTCTAAGGGAGATAATGGAACTGGCTCAGCGGGCTCCCTCCTGGGGGAATACTCAGCCCTGGGAATTCGCCATAGCTACTGGAAAGAAGCTGGAAGAAATAAGGCAAGGTTTTGTCGAGAAAGCAACAACAGCGGCAGCGGACAATCCCGATATCCCTCGTCCTCGAGGATTTTCCCAGCCTTACGATACCCGTTACCGTGCTCTGGGCAGGAAGGTTTTGGAGCTGAAGGGAATAAGTAGAGAAGACAGGGAGAAGAGGATGCGGTGGATTTTGCAGGGCTTGAGGTCGTTTGAGGCTCCTTGCGTCATCTATATCTATATTGACCGCACTCTCTATCAGCAGGGCGACATGCTAAACATCTGGCCCCTATTCGATTGTGGTCTGGTAGCTGAGAACATCATGTTGCTGGCTACGGCGCAGGGACTGGGGACCGTCGCTCAAATACAGACTGTCCTGTATCCCGATGTGTTGAGAAAGGTGTTAGGGATAGCAGCTTCCAAGCTTATCGTGCTGGGAATAGCTGTGGGTTATCCTGACTGGAGTGATCCTGTCAATCAGCTGCGCTCCGAAAGGGAGCCGCTGGATAATGTCAGCACCTGGCATGGCTTTGATTAGGGGAAGGATTGAAGCAGGAAGTGCCCCCAAGGGGATTCGGACCCCTGATCTTCAGCTTGAAAGGCTGATGTCCTAGGCCGCTAGACGATGGGGGCAGCGTTAAGCATTTTACGGACAAATCGCTGAATGTGCAAGGTCTGACCAAAGCACACCCCGCCTTGACTTGATAATAGCCCGGAGATAGGGTATCATGTGGCGGCCTCGATGCACAGGCGGGCACTCCTGAATCGAAGGAAGTCATGTGAACGTAGCAGGAACCTAGACTGTGCGGCTTACTGTATGCGATAGCAAGACCAGAGCTATGTACGTCTGGAAGGCATGACTTCCAGGGCCAGCCTGTATAGCCCGAAAGGAGGTTTGATAAACATGGCGACAGAGATAGACAAAGCCGCTTCGCGAATTGAAGAAGTAATCGATGAAACGACTGGCAAGACATATTTACCGCCCTGCCAAGTTCGCTGTCCTCTTAAGATAGATATTCAGCGCAATCACGTTATGATCTCGTGCCTTCCGCCCGATGAAAAAGAGGCCTCCAGCCAGATATTGAAGATAGGGGACGAGGTCTATGACAAGAACCCCCTATTTCCAATACTCTGCGGCTATGTTTGCGGGCTCTGCGAGAAAGAGTGCAATTATGCAGACCACACTGGAGCAGTGAGAAGGATATTGCTTATGCGATTTATCGCCGACCGTTATCTGCCCTATCTGGAAACAAAACCTTCGTATGCTCGTCCTACCAGGGAAAAGGTGGCGGTGATTGGAGGAGGACCAGCGGGCCTGATGTGCGCTTATACGCTGAGCAGGAACGGTTACCGGGTCACGATCTTCGAGAGAGGTTCAAAACTGGGCGGTGCACTGAGGTTGATTCCCCGATATCGTCTTCCTGAGAGTGTCATGGATGCCACCCTGGATAATCTGGTGAGGATCGCCAATATAGATGTCAAACTCGGGTTCAAAGCGGGGGATGGTGGGAAAACGGTGGACGAACTCAGAAAGAAGGGTTACAAAGCCATATTTGTCGCTCATGGGACCCCCTCTCCAAGACCCTTGACCTTTGAGGGGAAAATCGTATCGGGAGGAGACCTGGATGGTGTCATGTTTGGTCTGAATCTCCTTTCCGACGTCAGCCAGAAGAAAGTGCATCCGAGGCTCTTTGAGGGCAAGAGGGTCATAGTAATTGGAGGCGGTAATGTGGCTTTCGATGCTGCCAGGACCGCCCGCCGACTTGGCGGAAGAATCACTCTCGTGTGCCTGGAGAACGAAGACAAGTCTTCGAAGGACGGCATACCGGCGGATGTCGAGGAGATTGAGGGCGCCACTGACGAAGGGATTAAGATCGTATATTCCCGGGGTGTGCAGGAGATAACCGGCGAGGGCGGGAAATTCAAGAGAATAAAGTGTCCCCGGTGCACATCGGTGTATGAGCAGATGGGATACATCGGATTCAATCCCAAGTTCGACAAGAGCGACGTGATATCGCTTGACGGGGATGTGCTGCTCGTGACCATCGGGCAAGGGGCTGAGAGAAAATTCTTCCAGGAAGAGGGTCTGCTGGATGAAAAAGGTAGGATCGACGTCGACCCGCTCACTCTGATGAGCAACCGCAATGAGGGGGTCCTCATCGGCGGCGACGTCAGGCGGGTAGGCTTTGCCGCAGAGGCAATGAGAGAAGGGGTGATAGCTGCCGAGTCCATAGACCGCTACCTGAAAGGCGAGGACCTCAGGAAAGGCAGAGAGAAAGAGTATGAGGAAGCCGCCATCCCCAGGGCTACAGAGTACAAACGTCAACCCGAACTTGTGTGTTTGCCGGCAGAGGAAAGGTTGAACTTCGAGCCTTTTGAAAAGGGATTTACTCTGGAACAAGCGGTGGAGGAAGCCGGGAGATGTCTCTGCTGCGGCCCCTGCAAGAGCTGCAAAGCGTGTGTGATGCTGGAGCTTCAAGCTGAGATACGGAAGATTGAGGTCAATCGAGACACATGCAGCGGATGCGGGATTTGCGTTCCTTTGTGTAGCTACGACGCCATCAAACTGGAGAAATCTGGTGACAAAAGCCTGGCAGTCATAAATGACCTTCGGTGCAAGCGATGCGGTGTGTGCGTTGCTGCCTGCCCCAGCACGGCAATTAGCATTGAGCACTGCGCTGATGAGGAAATCATGTCCGAAATCGAGGGCGTGCTCGCCTAGTTGGGACGGATTTGACCGCATATCATATTGCATTCCTCTGGGGCCGTCCTATAAACTGAGCCCGGACGGGTCCTGACCTTGAGTCAGACAGGACCGCCACGAAAGTCCCGGTGTCTTCGTCGGACAGCGTATGTCAAAGGCAGCAAAGCAGTCTCTCAAACTAGCTTCTATCAGTGTCCGGGGCATTGTTCAGGGCGTGGGCTTCCGGCCTTTCGTCTATGGACTGGCTGTCAAGCACAACCTCAAGGGCTGGGTCTACAACACTTCGGAAGACGTCAAGATCGAGGTAGAAGGCAAGGCCGAAGCTGTCGGGCAGTTTGAGCAGGAACTGCAGACGAAAGCCCCGCCGCTGGCCTACATCGAAAACATAGCTGTTGAATATCATCGCCCTGTCGGCTACAAAAGCTTTGAAATTCGGAAGAGCCAGGCTCAGAGAGGCAAATACCAGCTCGTTTCTCCAGACGTCGCCACCTGCCAGGCCTGTCTTGACGAGATCTTGAATCCTGAAGACCGCCGCTATCGCTATCCGTTTACCAACTGCACCAATTGTGGCCCGCGGTTTACCATCATCGAGGGCATGCCATACGATCGCGCCAGCACCACCATGCGCTACTTCAAGATGTGCCCCCGGTGCCAGGCGGAATATGACAATCCCCTTGACCGCCGCTTCCACGCCCAGCCCAATGCCTGCCCGAAATGCGGTCCGCGCGTCCAGCTGGTTGATAACCGGGGCAATGTGGTGAGCGGGTCCGACCCGATAGTGGCCGCCGGTCAGCTTCTCCGGGAGGGGAAAATCGTGGCTGTCAAAGGATTGGGCGGTTTCCTCCTGGCCTGCGATGCCACGAACGATGGCGCGGTCAGAGCGTTGCGTGCCAGAAAGAATCGCCCTTCCAAACCCTTTGCCGTAATGGTGGCTACCTTGGAGGAAGCCAGAAAGCACTGCTACGTCTTGCCGGAAGAGGAGAAACTGCTCACCTCACCTCAAAGCCCCATCGTGCTCATGATCTGGAAAGCGGGCTCGTCCGTGTCCCGGGAGGTAGCACCGAATCTATGGTTCCTGGGCGTCATGCTCCCCTACACGCCTCTTCATCACGTACTCCTCAGAGACACCGGTCTGCCTCTGGTGATGACCAGCGGGAATCTCAGTGAAGAGCCTATCGCCAGGGACAACGATGAAGCCTTGAGGAGGCTTTCGGGGATCGCCGACTACTTCCTGGTCCACAATCGGGATATCTACTCGCGCTATGACGACAGCGTGGCCATGGTAGAGAGGGGCACAGGCCAGCTCCTGAGGCGGGCCCGCAGCTACGCCCCCTATCCCATCCGCCTCCCATTCAAAACCAGGCAGGTGCTCGGTTGCGGCGCCGAGGAGAAAAATACATTCTGCCTGACAAGAGACAATTATGCCTTCGTATCCCAGCACATAGGCGATATGGAGAATATGGAGACCCTGGAACACTTCGATAACACTATCTCCCTGTACAAAAGGCTTTTTCGTATTGAGCCCGAACTCATTGCCCATGATATGCATCCTGACTACCTCGCCACAAAGTACGCCCAGGAATTAGGTGCGGAAGGCATGAAGCTCGTTCCTGTGCAACACCACCATGCTCACGTCGCCAGTTGTCTGGCTGATAATGGGCTGGAGGGCCCGGTCATCGGCGTGGCTTTCGATGGTACAGGGATGGGTGCCGACGGAAATATCTGGGGAGGGGAATTCCTGGTCGCGGATTACCACGATTCTCGCAGGGCGGGACATCTGGAATACCTGCCTTTACCGGGAGGGGATGCAGCGATAAAAAAACCATACCGCACCGCAATCGGCTATGTTCTCACTCTATTGGGAGAGGAGGGGCTTAACGATGTTACTGGGAGTCCCGGTTTTATCAGGACGAAGCAATCTCATGGGGTTCCTGTCACCCAGGTTACCGAAGTTGAGATGGAGGTCATCAAACGGCAGATAGAAAGAAAGATAAATTCGCCACTTACCTCGAGCATGGGACGTCTTTTTGATGCCATTTCAGCGCTGCTGGGCATAAGGGGCGAGGTAGATTACGAAGGACAGGCGGCGGTGGAACTGGAGATGGCGGCTTACTCCTCCGTCCTGGCCAGGGGCGTAAGCGACGAAACAGTCTCCACTGCTCGAGAAAGCTACCCGTACCGCATAGTAGAAGACGAGGGAGTGCGAATCGTGCGTCTGAAGGACCTGCTCTCGGCCGTTATAGAGGACCTGCAGCACGGTGTCTCCAGAGGAAGAGTATCAGTCAGATTTCACAACACGGTAGCCGAGGTGACAAATGAAATGTGTCGTTTGTTAGCTGATGAAACGGGTATCACCCGGGTCGCCTTGAGCGGCGGCGTATTCCAGAATCGTTTACTGCTGAGAAAAACCACCAGCTTGCTGGAAAACAGCGGTCTTCAGGTCTTTACCCACAGGCAGGTGCCCTGCAATGACGGCGGCGTCTCCCTGGGGCAGGCCGTTATCGCCAATTTCGGATAAATGGGGTCACCTCTGTTTTTCGAGGTTAGCAAGTGCGGGAAGGGTGAGAGAAAAATAGAGGTGACCCCATTTTAGGCTTGCCAGCTCAGGAAGGGATACGTCACGCCGTTGACGATGTTCCAGATGTAGGAAAGGTTCCGCGTGCTGGGATCCGCGACTCCGACTACATTCCAGCCTGCACTTGAGAACGTGGCGATGTTTTTCATTTGCGCTGTTGTCTTCCCTGTTCCGCCATCCGAACCGAGTTGTCCACTGGTCTGAACGTCCCAGGAGCAGTTGCTCACGGTGCCCTTGTCGTACCCCACCAGGCCACCGACGTCTGACTCTCCACTTACCCTGCCGGTGGAATAGGAGCGCGTCACGCTGCCATAGTCATTCAGTCCCACCAGGCCACCAGCACGCCGACCTCCAGATACGCTGCCCGTGGCATAGGAGTCACTCACAGTGCCCTCGGTATGCCAGTTGTCCCCCACCAGTCCGCCGATGCTCGAGTTGCCACTGACGCTACAGCTGGAATAGGAGCCGCTCAACGTAGCCTGATTCCACCCCACCAGACCACCAGCCCGCGAATCGCCGGTCACGCTCCCGCCGGAATGCGAATTGCTCACAATGCCATCATTGTGTCCCACAAGACTGCCGACATTCTCCCGGCCGGTGACGTTGCCATTGGAATAAGAGTCGCTCACGCTGCCCTCGGTGTGTCCAGCCAGACCGCCAACGTAGTCGCTACCAATCACGGTGGCGTTCACCAGGCCGACGTTCTTGGTCACTCCTCCCTGCCCGACCTCGCCAAAAAGCCCCACATAACTCTCGTCAGGGCGATTGATGAACAGGTCTTCTATCTCATATCCCTGACCGTCGAAGCTGCCGGTGAACTGGTCGTCGGAGGTCCCAATTGGCTCCCAGCCCTTTCCCTGATTTGCTGTCTCGCTGGCCAGTTCAACATAACCCCCCGTAGCGGGACCGAGGTCATTCATCAGGATGTATCTGGCGCTCAGGTTGTCCCTGATGGCATCCAGGTCCCGCCAGGTCCGCATTTCCACTACTTCCAGACCAAAGTTGGCCAGGACCGAATAGTCGCCATTCATCTTGATGGTGGTTGAGGCAGCATTGACGTTGGCAATGGTGTCCACGTCGCCGGTCCACCTGACAAATTGGTAACCCTGCTCCGGCTCGGCCACCAGGTCTATCACCGCTCCTTTGCCGTAGGTAAAGGTCGACTCGCCGGGGGTGGTTACCCCACCGCCTTCGGTGCTGGACGTCGTGAGGTCGTACCGCACGAAAATGCAACCTACCGTCCCCGCGATTAGGGCTACGATGACTAGAAAGGTGCCAACTCTTGCCACGTAACGGTCCAGCTCTCTGAGAATCCCGGCCTATGCCATATTCTATATCAGTGCGCCAGACCGTGAATAGCTGTCGCAGACCGGACTCGTTTTCGCCTGGCTCCGCTCGCCAGCTTGCAGGAGTCGGATGAACCGGTCTCCGTGGAAACAATATAGTGGCGAGGTTCATCCTCGCCTATCGGGCGGGGACAAGCCCCGCCCCTACGATGGCATATCTTGGGCTGGCTGCCAGCTCAGGAAGGGATAGGTCACCCCATCGACAATATTCCAGATGTACGAAGGGTTGCGCTGGCTAGGGTCGGCTATTCCCACTATCTTCCAGCGCGCACCTGAGAATGTATCAATGTCCTGCATCTGTGCCGTGGTCCTACCTATGCCCCCGGCCGAACCAGCTTGTCCACTGGTTTCGATGTCCCAGAAAGAATCGCTTACAGTGGCATTAGTGTTCCGCCCTACCAGGCCACCAGCAGTCGAATTGCCACTAACGCTGCCCGTGGAATAGGAGTTGCTCACGGTGCCTTCAAGCGTGTTTTCTCCCACCAGGCCACCAACTGACGAATTGCCGGTCACGGTGCCGGTCGAATAACAGTTGTTCACAGAGCCATCGTAATTAGTACCCAACAGACCACCAACAGACTCATGGCCACTTACCCTACAGGTAGAATAAGAGTTGCCCACAGCATCAAATAGATTCTCTCCTATCAGACCCCCAACAAACGAATATCCGGTCACATTGCCGGTCGAATAGCAGTTGTTCACAGAGCCATCGTAATTAGTACCCAACAGACCACCAACATTGTCACCGCCAGTCACGCTGCCGGTGAAATGGGAATTGCTCACAGGGCCCGGTCCGCTAGCTCCCATCAGGCCGCCAGCACTCCCATCGCTAGTCACATTGCCGATGCAATAGGAGTTATTGATAGTGCCCCAATTCAGTCCGACCAGAGCGCCGACCCCACCTTTACCAGTCACGGTGGCATTCACCAGCCCAATATTCTTTACGGTGGCCCCTATGTCAACCTCAGCGAAGAGCCCAACAAGATCCTCGTCGGGGCGATTGATAAACAGGTCCCTTATCTCATGGCCCTGACCATCGAATGTCCCCCGTAACCCAACCCACTCAATCCCAATAGGCTCCCAACCCTTTCCCTGGTTGGCTGTCGGGCTCGCCAGCTCTGTATAACCGGCAGTAGTGGAATCGAGGTCGTTCATCAGAGTATGGCTACCGGTCAAGTTGCCTCTGACGGCATCCAAATCGTACCACGTCCGTATTTTCAGGTTTTGGGAAGGAGGGAGAGGAGGAAAGCTGGGCCCACAGCCGACCATTCCGGCGACTAGAGCTGCCGCAATTAAAATAAGAAAGATCCTACTTCGTGCCACGCTTCACGACTCCCAGCTCAGGAAGGGATAGGTCTCACCATCAACCATATTCCAGATGCAGGAGGGGTTGCGAACGCCCGGACTGGCGACTGCGATTATGTTCCAGCTTGCCTCTAAGAACATGGCGATGTCCTTCATTTTCGCCGTGGTCTTGCCTGTCCCACCATCGGAAGTAGCTTGTCCACTGGTTTGGGTATCCCAGAAGGAGTTTCTCACAATGCCAGGACCAGTGATCAGGCCGCCGACTTCCAAACAATCATGCCCAGCGCAAGTCACGCTGCCGGTGGAATAGCAGTTAGTCACAGTCTTACCATTCCCATTAGTTCCCGCTAGGCCGCCAATGAAATCTTCGCCGGTCACGCTGCCTGTGGAATAACAGTCCCTCACATCACCTGCATTGGCTCCCACCAGACCACCAACAACATATCCACCAACCACACTACCACTGGAATAGGAGCTGCTCACGATGCCAAGGTAATTAAGTCCCACCAGACCGCCAACACTTCCCTCGCCAGTGACGTTGTCGGTGGAATAAGAGTTGCTCACAGCGCCGTCGTTAACTCCGGCCAGACCACCGACATACTCGTCGCCGGTCACTCTGCCTGTGGAACAGGAATCGGTCACACCACCCTCATTCCATCCCACCAGACCGCCAACATGGCCGCGGGCGGTTATGTTCGTGCTCTCGGCAGCGATATCATGCACCGTTCCATCAGAAGCGAGTTGTCCGAACAATCCAACTCGGGAAACAAAACTGAAACTGAAGCTCAAGTTTGAGATTCTGTGACCATTGCCATCAAACTCTCCCGCCAGGTAAGGGATGTAGAAGTTGGGCTCACCGGCCAAATCCAGGTCGTTCATCAATCTGAACCTCAGGGTATCATCCTGACCGAACGCAAGTAGTTCTTTGAAATCGGTGACGTTATTTACCACGTAATAGCCATTTTTCTGAGAAAGCTTCTCATTGATATCTAAAAACCTATCGTTAGCCAGCCATTCCTCAAAGCCCTCATCAAACAAAGCCCCGGCGGTAATTACGTGTCGTCCGTTAATCAGTACCTGGTCGTAGTTATAGTAGGAGTTGACCACAAAGCGCTCACTATATCCCACCACACCGCCGACATCCGAATCGCCAGTCACATTGCCCAGCGTACAATAGCAGTCGACTACGGAGCCACCATTCCACCCCACCAGCACCCCAACAGGAACGTACCCGGCCACAGTGAAATTCACCACCCCAATATCTTTGATGATCCCTCCCTCATAAACCCAACCGAAAAGCCCAGCGCCCCCGCCGACGCCGAGGCGGTTGATAAACACGTCGTGTATCTCGTACCCTTGCCCATCGAGGCTGCCTGTAAACGGGCTATAACTACCAGCTCCAATTGGCTCCCAGCTTTCTCCCTCATTGGCTCTCGCACTCGCCAGTTCCTCATAACCGGCAGTAGTGGAATCGAGGTCGTTCATCAGAATGTAGCTACCGGTCAAGTTGCCTCTGACGGCATCCAAGTCATACCAGGTCCGTATTTCCAGGTTCTGAGAACGAGGAGCGCAGTTCACCGTCCCGGCAACCAAGGCTGCCGTAACCAACAAGATGCCGAATCTTGCCAGGTAATGGGGTCTGCTCGAAGCGGGTATCATCTTCATCTTCCACCTCCAGATTTCTGTTTAATCCTGCCAGCTCAGGAAGGGATAGGTCTGACCATCGACGATGTTCCAGATATAAGCAGAATCGGTCTCGTTTCCACCGACGGGGATTATGTTCCAGCCTGCCTCCAAGAAGGTGGTTATGTCCTGCATTTGGTCTGTGGTTTTGCCTGTTCCGCCACCTGAAGTACTTTGCCCACTGGTTTCGATGTCCCAGAAGGAGTTGCTCACAGTGCCGTTCCAATTGACTCCCACCAGACCGCCAATATCAACGTTGCCAGTCACGCTGCCGGTGGAGTAGGAGTTGCTCACAGTGCCGATATTCATAAACCCCACCAGACCGCCAACGGACGAATTGCCAATGATATTGCCTGTGGAGTAGGAGTTATTCACGTACCCCCCAGAATTATTTCCCAGCAGGCCCCCAGCACCATCTCCGCCAATTACCTCCCCTGTGGAATAGGAGTTGCTTACAGTGCCGTCAACACTGTCTCCTACCAAACCGCCAACCCAGCAGCATGCGCCAGTCACGTTAGCGCTGGAATAAGAGTCACTCACAGTGCTGCCATAGTTACTTCCCACTAGACCACCGACACCCCAGGCGCCGGTCACACTGCCGGTGGAGTAAGAGTTACTTACACTGCCATCATTATCTCCCACTAGACCGCCAACATAATCACCGCCCGTCACGGTGCCACTGAAAAAGGAGTCGTTCACAGTGCTCTTACTACGTCCCACCAAACCACCAGCGCCGTTACTATATCCCTCCTCGCTACTCTCACTGCGAGTGACACTGCCTGTGGCATAGCAATCGCTCACATTGCCACAATTCACTCCCACCAGACCGCCGACATACCGGGCGGCAGTTATGTTCACGTTCTCGATACCCAAACCAAAGACCTTGCCACCAGGAGCGAGATATCCAAATAATCCAACGTTGTAAACAAAGCCAAAGTTGAAGCTCAGGTTGGAGATTTTGTGACCGTTTCCATCAAACTCTCCAGCGAGATAAGGGATACAGAAGTTGGGTTCATCGCCTAAATCCAGGTCACTCTCCAATCTGAATTTCAATGTGGCATTCTGACCGAACGCCAGTAGCTGTTTGAAATCAGTAACATTATTTACAATATAATAACCATCTTCCTGAGAGAGCCTGTCATTGATATCGAGAAACTTATCGTTGGCCAGCCACTGGTCGAAGTCCTCACCGGACAAAGCTCCGGCAGTAATAATGTGCTTGCCATTAATCAGGACCTCATCATAGCTGTAATAGGAGTTGCTTACAGTACCATCATTTGATCCCACGAGACCACCTGACACGTTGCTAGTCACGCTACCGCTGTAGTAGGAGTTGCTCACAGTGCCAAGATTGTCGCCCACCAGGCCACCGGCAGGCCATTCACAAATCACACTGCCCATGCAGTAACAGTTATTCACGGTGCCAAGATTAGTTCCTACTAGAGTACCAACACTATTACAACCATGCCAGACTGCTTCTAAATCGCCGGTCACATTGGCATTGACCACGCCGACGCTTTCGATCCGTCCTCCCAAATTGATAAAACCAAAAAGCCCAACACAACATTCGTCAGGGCGGCTGATAAACAGGTCTCTTATCTGGTATCCCTGCCCGTCGAAACTTCCAGTGAATGAGAACCAAGAACCACCTCCAATCGGGGCCCAGCCCTTTCCCCCATTGGCTGCCGGGCTTGCCAACTCCTTATAACCGGCAGTAGTGGAATCGAGGTCGTTCATCAGGATGTGGCTGCCGGTCAAGTTACCTCTGACGGCGTCCAAATCGTACCACGTCCGTATTTTCAGGTTTTGGGAAGGAGGGAGGGGAGGAAAGCTGGGCCCACAACCTACCATTCCCACAACTAAGGCTGCCGTAACCAGAAAGATGGTGACTCTTGCCGCGTAACTACTTGACTTTCCCAACATCTCCACAATGAAACATTATAGGCTACTAATGTTAAGATCCTGTTAATTTTAGACATGTGCTACAATCATCCGAATGATTATATCCCGCGTGCCACACCACTTGAGGGGGCCAGTGTGGACGGAGCGACAGCTGGGGTATCACGTCACGGAAGACTTTACTTGCCTTCTCGTATATGCAGGAATGTGAGCAGGGCGGCGATGCTTTTGGCGTCGCAGATTTGGCCCGAGGTGATAAGTCCGGGTATCTTCTCCTTGGGCACGCGGACCAGCTCGATATCTTCGGTATCCTCGGCCATGAGACGACCGGGCACGAGGTCCGTAGCCAGGAAGCAATGGAGGTACTCTGTGCCATAGCCTGGAATGGAATAGAAGCCACCCAATTTCTCTATTTTGTGGGGGAAATAGCCAATCTCCTCCTGCAATTCGCGGCGCACAGATTCAATGGGTTCTTCGCAGGGGTCGATGCCACCAGCCGGTATTTCGAGAAGAAACTTGCCCACCGGATGACGGAACTGGCGGACCAGAAGGACATTGCCTTGTTCATCGAGGACCACCACAGCTACGCAATCGGGGTGCTCGGCCACCTCTCGCGTTGTTTTCTTGCCACCGGCCTTCTCCACGGTGTCCACGCGTATGCTGATAGCGCGCCCCTGATAAATTTGTTGGGTAGCTAGCTTCTTTTCCGGCTTCAGCATACGTCTCCTGCTTATGGTCAACTACAGAAGTCTCTATAGTTCTTACCTCCCCTGGCGGGAGGGAACTAAAGGGAGGGGGAATCCGCCCTCACCCTTCGCTAGACTCAGGACAGGCTGTTCATCCTCTCCCATCGAGAGAGAGGATTATTACTATATCAGCCTTCATTTCGTCTGCCTCCCAGTTTCTGCCACAACAAACCATAGAAATAGGTTGGCTCGTGGATTCTTAAGAAGCGGGCCATGTGAGGGCTGAGCTTCACTTTGACAGTTTGGCCGTCAGATAATGGCAGTTCAACTTGACCGTCAATGCTAAGTGTCACCTTTTCCCGGTGAGCAAGCTTCAAATCGACTGTGCTCTGCGGAGGCAGTACCAGGGCGTGGCCCAATCCAAGGTGACACGATATTGGCTGCAGGACAATTTCCCTGGATTGAGGATGAAGAACCGGTCCACCAGACGCCAGGGAGTAGCCGGTGCTCCCGGTCGCAGTGGCCACAATCACGCCATCGGCCCGGTAGGTGGTTAATGGCGTGCCATCAATTCTGGCTTCTATGTTGACCAGGTGAACCGCCGCGCTGTGCAGCACGACGTCGTTCAAAGCATGGAAACTCTTGTCTGCAACCTGACCCTCGAGCATGGCCCTTTCCTCGATCCAGCCTTTCCCCTTGAGCAAACCGGGCAGATGAGACAAGACCTCGTCGCCATTTATCTCGGTGATGAATCCCAACCTGCCCAGGTTTATGCCCAGAATCGGCACCGACAGGGAAGCTACGATTCGAGCAGAGTGAAGGATCGTGCCATCTCCGCCAATGCTGAGTATTAGTTCTGTGCCCGCCACCTGTGGTTTAGCTTTTTCCTCGTCCCAGGCTGAGCACCGCCACGAAGACACGCCCCTGGAGGACAAGAACTCTTCCAGTCGCTGGCTCAGGTCTCGGGCCTTGTTTCGTCGAGGGTGATACAGGATACCAATACACTTCACGGGCGAACGAAGTCTAGCACTGCGGAATTTTGACTGTCAAACTATCTAGCAGATACGGGGCAGCAGTTCGCCGGACAGCATATCCACGATTCGGGAGGGGCCCAGCCTCGTCTTCATCACCACCTTGCCCGGGTGCTCGCTGGTTACCTCGCCGATGATGGCGGCATCTCTGCCATAACGGTTCTTCCTCATTCGCGCCAGGGTCTTATCGGCATCGGCGGGGTCAACCATGGCTACCAGCTTGCCCTCGTTGGCCACATAGATGGGGTCCAATCCCAGGAGCTCACAGGCAGCCTTAACCTCTTCCTTAACCGGTATCTTATCCTCTTCTATCACAATGCCCACCTTGGATTGTCGGGCCAGTTCGTTGAGCGTGGTGGCCAGGCCGCCCCTGGTAGGGTCGCGCATGCAGTGAATCCGGGATGAGACCTCCAGCATCTGAGATACCAGTTTATTCAAGGGGGCACAGTCGCTCTTCAAAGTTGTCGAGAACTTCAATCCTTCGCGCCGACTCATTATGGCCATGCCGTGGTCGCCAATGGTGCCGCTCAGGAGAACCTTATCGCCAGCCCGGGCGTTGGCTCCTGAGATATCGACTCCGGCAGGCACTATCCCTATGCCCGCTGTGGTGATGAACAACTTGTCGGCCTGTCCTCGATTGACCACCTTGGTGTCGCCTGCGATGATGCTTACCCCGGCTTCTTCGGTGGCTTTCTTTATTGATTGGACTATCCGTTCAAGCTCCCTCAAGAGAAAGCCCTCTTCTATGATCGCCGAGAGGCTCAGATAGAGAGGCTTGGCCCCGTTCATGGATAAGTCGTTCACCGTGCCGCAGACTGCCAGCTTGCCGATATCGCCACCCGGGAAAGAGATGGGATTGACTACATAGCCGTCGGTGGTGAAAGCCAGCCGCCCGCTGGCCTCGAAAATAGCTGAGTCGTCCAGTTTGCTCAGCGCCGGATTGGCCAGGAAGGGCAGGAACGCCTTTTCAACCAGCTCGTGGCTCAGCTTGCCGCCGCTGCCATGGGCCAAGAGAATGGTGTCATCCATCGGCTCGCTCGCAGTAGTTCAGTTTCTCCGTAAGTTCCGTCTAGTAATGAGGGGCCTCTCTTTCATAACTCCCCTGGCCCCTCTTATCTTAAGAGGGGAACTTCAGACTCTCTTGCCTGGCTTACTCTCAAGAGGGGAGTTCTGCACTCCTCCCCTTAATCCAAGAGAGAAATCTTAACACAGAGGCTTCTTCGTTATCCCCCTTAAGGTAAGGGGGAATGAAAAGGGGGTTATGGATGTTTCTCAGCCCCTTCACCAATGTCACAAACCTGGCACACCTTCTGGGCTCCCGTACTGATAATAGGCGGCGCAGGCGCCTTCGCTGGAGACCATGCAGGGACCGACAGGGCTTTCCGGAGTACAGACCTTGTTGAAGAGCTGGCACTCCAGGGGTATCGCTGCCCCGCGGATTACGTCCCCGCATCGGCATCCCCCGGGCTCTCTTGAAGGTTTCAGGCTCACCGAAAAGACCTTATCGGCGTCAAATTGCTCGTATTTTCCTCTAATCTTCAGGCCACTCCCGGGAACAATGCCGATGCCCCGCCAGTTAGCTTCGCCGATCTCAAAAACATCATCCATCAGTTCTCGGGCTTTCTTATTTCCCTCTGGCTTCACTCCTCGCGGGTAAGCTATCTCCACCTTGGGCTCGCCCCTCTCAATTTGCTCCACCAGCCTGTCGATGCATAGCAGGATATCTAGCGGTTCAAACCCCGAGATGACGCAGGCCACTCCATAATCGCGGGGGATGAATTCATACGGGTGAGAACCAATTATAACACTGACATGGCCGGGACAGACGATGCCGTCCAGCTTTGTCTCGCCTGAATCGAGCAGCGCTTTCATCACAGGCGGGGTCAGCTTGTTAAGGGATAGGACATAAAAATTCCTGGCTCTGTCGTGCCGCGCCTTAAGTATAGAGGCCGCCACGGTTGGCGCGGTCGTCTCGAAGCCGATGCCGATGAAGATGACCGAGTTCCCGGGATTAGCTTTGGCTATCTCTACGGCATCTATAGTGGAGTAGACCACGCGCACATCCGCTCCCTCGGCTCTCACTCTTTGCAGGCTGGAATAGCTGCCGGGAACCCTTATCATGTCCCCGAAGGTAGTGATGATGACGCCGGGCAGCTTTGCTAGCGCGATGGCTTTGTCCAGGTCGGCGCTGGCGGTCACACAGACGGGACAGCCGGGACCCGACCTCAGTTCTATGGTCCTGGGAACTAATTGGCGAATCCCGTATCGCAGTATGGCGTGCGTATGCCCGCCGCAGAATTCCATCAATCTTATGGTCTTGGTCGAGCGTTGGGCAATCTTGCGCGCCAGCCTCCGGGCTAGCTTGCTGTCCTGATACTCGTCAATGAACTTCACTTAGACTTGCCATCTCTTCCAGGAGCTTCAGAGTCTCCTCGGCTTCGGCTTCATCTACAACGCCTATGGCATATCCCGTATGAAGTAATACGTAATCGCCTACCCTGGCCTCGGGGGTAAAGACGATGCTAACTCGACGCCTCACCCCGCCGATTTCTGTTTCCGCCTGGTCCCCGTCTATGGAGACAATCTTTACTGGTATTGCTAAACACACGGCCCTGTATTTTAGCCCAAATCCGTGTGTAATACAAACTGGAGTTCTGACCGCAAAAGACGCCGGGCGAACTCCAGTTAGGTGTTGTGCGACGCCGCATGGTTCCCTTGAGGAACGTCAGCTCAATCAACCCGCAAAGATCTATTGAAGATCAGGCAATAATCTCCTGTCGCAGACACTATAAATATGTTGACGGCGTGGGACGTGGGTGGCAGAATGTTGGGCAGAGCAGGAATCTATAGAAGTTCTCCGAAGGAGGTGTGCAATGAAGGGACCGTTAGTATTGTCCGTAATAGCAATAGCAGTGGCCGTAGCGGCTCTGGTTCTGGCCCTTGTACTACCAGGACCATTAGGCCCAGTCGGGCCAGCCGGACCTGAGGGGCCGCAAGGGCCTGCCGGGACAACCGGGCCTACCGGGCCTGTTGGGCCTGCGGGAGCGACCGGACCTGCCGGACCAGCGGGGCCCAACACGGTTGTGGCCATGGGCAGCGTTAGTAGCACCGGGGCTATTGGAGACGAACTGAACGTTGCCTCAGTAACCTGGAATAGTGCCCAACAGCGGTGGGAAATCACGCTCACTGGCATAAGCTATTATTACCTTGACTACGTGACAGTCGCCACCAGTTACAGTGGATATGCTGCCACAGGCAGTGTGAGCAACAAGCTGTTAGTGAAAGTATTCGCCTCAAATGCAACTCCGATTAAGGAGGGCTTCAGCTTCGTCGTTTTCGACGCGGATGCATCGTAGCCGCTTGTCGCCGATGATGACGTTCTGTTAGAACCTGTTGAGTTCTGGCTTACCTTGGCTTGGCCGGTGACGCTATAGTTCCCTCAGCAGAGCTCCGCAGGGCAAGCTATCTAGCAGTCGATTCAGGCCAGAGAATACGGTAGAATTCTGATTCTGGTTATCGTATAATGGTGGCAGAAGACAGGGAGGGGTGACGATGTTATATTGCCCGCACTGCAAGAAAACAATCGACGAAGATCTGGTGTTCTGTCCCAAATGTGGGGAAGTCCTGATTGAAGAACATGCGGAACGGGAGGATTTTGAACTCCGCGGGGAGGTCGAGGGAGCGAAGGACAGGGCAAACATGTATATTATTGCGGCGATAGTCCTGGTAACGCTGGGGTTGGTGGGCAGCAGTATCCTATTCGCCTCATCGAGTCCGCTCGGGCTTTTTGGAATTGTGCTTGTTTGCCTAGGTATCGGATGTACTGCGGTCGCCGATCGATATGAACACAAGGCCAGGAGTCTGAAGAATCAGCTCAGTCGGTCCGACTAGCTGCAAGCCGTATCACCGAGAGTGGCACCTGAATTCACAGTTGGCTCAACAGTGACGCGAGGTTCGTTTTGCTTCACTTGGTGTCATCCGGGCTCGCGCTCATCTAGTTAGCGCGAGATGCGCCTCAGTTCAAACACCACCGGGTTTTCCGCGTCGGGACAGGCAACGGTGGCCTTGTCTCGGTCTTTTTCCCAGGGGAAGGATCCGCCGAATCGCAGGACCTGAGCACAGGGGAAAATGGCGTGGAAAGCCCATGAACAGAGGTTAGGTGGAATTCCTTCTCCGATGACGAACTCATCGCCAACTTTGTGTTTGGCCTCGCAAGTCCCTTTCTGGGATATGACCCTGGCTATCACATCAGACATCTCAACCTCCTATTTCATTGCGGTCTGAGACAATGCGCCTCTGGTACCTTCTTGACCGGGTCGGCCTGATTATATGATACATTGCGGTTCTGCTCGAGACAAGTCAGAGTCAACACGTAGGGCCTGCCTGATTCGTTCACATTGAACTTCTGTGCTTAACGGGACACTCACCGAGATTCAACGGACGTCTGCAGCAACTCCGGAGGACTCACGAACAGGATGCTTATGCGACAATGCTATAATCATGCAGTCTTGATGACAGATGTTGCTCTGGCAAGAGTGCGCAGGGAGGCAAGAGCTTGAGCTTCAGAGTTGTGGTTACCTTTTACGTGCCTGGCGCGGTCCCAAGCTATGATGAGTTATTAACCGACCTAGGGGCTGAAGTGGATAAGACTTTTTGTGCCACTGAGGAAGAACTTATCTCTGCCTGTTGTGAAGCTGATGCCATCATAGCGCTGGGAATAAGGCTAACGCCGGGTTACGTCTTCAGTGGCAAGGTAATCGAGAAACTGCATAAGTGCCGGCTTATTGCCCTTACAGGCATAGGCTATGATAATGTCGATATAGCCGCCGCCACGGAAAAAGGTATCTGCGTTGCCAATAATCCTTACTACTGCCTGGAGGAGGTCTCAGACCACACTGTGGCACTTATTCTCGCCTGTGCCAGGAAGTTCTATCAACTGGTTCCTGACGTCAAAAGCGGGAAATGGACCGGGCAGGCAGATTACCTGGACGCGTTGAAGCCATTGCATCGGCTATCTCGACAGACCCTGGGGCTCATTGGCTTTGGCAACATAGCTCGTACCCTTGTGCCAAAAGCCAGGGCCTTTGGTTTGAGAATCATTGCCTGCTCGCCCCATGTGCCTGACACGCTGTTTGAGACGTTCAAGGTGGAATCGGTGGAGCTTGACCGGTTGCTGGAAGAGTCAGACTTTGTTTCCATGCATACGGCTCTAACGCCGGAAACCAGGCATATGATGGGGCTTGAGCAATTCAGGACGATGAAGCGCACCGCCTATTTCATCAACACAGCCCGCGGGGAGCTCGTGGATGAGAAAGCTCTGTATACTGCGCTTTCGGAGGGACTGATTGCCGGCGCCGGCCTGGATGTGCTGGAG
>Ga0172364_10001296_pt1 | contig 19094 bp, 16 predicted proteins | sample LakKivSesite10cm_FD_114545 | JGI IMG/M metagenome (GOLD analysis project Ga0172364, IMG submission 114545) | Sediment microbial communities from Lake Kivu, Rwanda - Sediment site 10cm | ecosystem: Environmental > Aquatic > Freshwater > Lake > Sediment | place: Rwanda: Western Province, Lake... | reverse complement strand
GATTTGAAAATAACCCCCTCTTCAATTGCCCGATTATACTCTTCTCGATCTGCTGGCATTTCATTTTCAGTACGACGGTAGATGATAAAAACCTTCTCGACACCATTTACCCTTAAAGCTGACCGTGCACTGTCTACAGCGGTATTTCCACCTCCTATTACCGCAACCCGCCGACCAAGGTTAAGAGCCCCTGAATCCTTGTTACAAGACCTTAAAAAGTCCAGGGACTCATAGACATTATTATTATCACCGGTTATCCGCAGTTTTTGTGAAACTTCTGCTCCGATTCCTATAAAAATATACTTATATCCTTCCTTATTCATATCGTTGATAGAAAATTCTCCTGATACTCCCAATTTGAAATCCACACCCAGTGCTTTGATATTAGAAATATCTTTTTCAATAGCAGACACCGGAATCCTGAAATAAGGTAGTATATGGGTTATTACACCACCAGGAGAATCCTGCTTCTCAAATACAGTCACTCTGAATCCAGTTTTAGCGAGAAAGTAAGCTACAGATAGTCCTGCTGGCCCTGCTCCGATAACCGCAACTTTAGTATTCAACCGCTTAGCAGTACTGTAACTTTTACTATGGTGTACAACTTTCCCATGCTCAGCAGCAATCCTTTTAACCTCACGAATTCCGACCGGTCCTTCATAGTCAAGACGGGTACAGTTATACATACATTGATGGGCACAAATATATCCGGTTATATGGGGAAGAGGATTTTTCAAATAGATGAGTTCCAGAGCCCTATTATACTGTCCATCTCCTACCAACCGGATGTACTCTGGAATATCCTGCAGGATTGGACAGGAAACAACACAGGGAGCTATAGAGCAGTCAGTCAGGGGTAATTTCCGAGCAATAAAAACTTTCTTCGTACCTCTCCAATCCTTTCGGTAATAATTATTCCGAAGGGCTTCCTCCGCTAAACGTTCAAGCTTTTCCACTTCAATAAGATTAGGCTTACTCTTCTCTTCAATCATTGGTTCTAATCTTCGAGCTATTTCTGCCATTCTTAGATAACCACCCGGTTTCAATAGCTCAGTAACTATGGTAATTGGCTTAATCCCTGTCTCAAAAATCTGGAGAATATTTAACTGAGATGCCCCTCCTGAATAAGATATAGGGAGAGTCCCTTCAAACTCCCGCGATAAACGGGAAGCCAGAGTAATGGTAATGGGAAAGAGGATGCGTCCGGATAGGTACATCTCATCTCCCGGAAGGATACCTAAGGTATTTACCGTCCCCAGGGTATTGGAAAGCTTAATACCAAAATTACGGCCATAGTCAGTGGCTAATTTAGAGAGCCGTTTAAGCATCCCTATCGCATCATTCCACTGCAAGTCATTAGTAAATGTAGATTCTTTGAGGGTTATGTAGTTGAACCCAAGGGTATCCAATATTTTCCTGACCTGTTTATACCCCAGGAGGGTCGGGTTTAGCTTTACAAATGTATGAAGCCTTTTTTCCTCCATTAGATATCTACTTATCGCTTCTATCTCCTGGGGAGGGCATCCATGCATAGTAGAGAGAGTTACTGACCGGGAGATATAAGGTGAAACCATACAGGAAATATCCTCAAGACCTTTGACCTTTCCTTTAATACGCATAGCTTCTAAAAGGTTCGCTTCCCTGATAAAAGTATCTAATTCTTCCAGGTGATACTTAAATACCGAGTGCTTTGAGGCATCAGCTAAGTTATTGATAAACGAGTTCATACCTGGTGTTTTGATTCCCTCCAGGTCATAGCCAACACTCATATTAAAAATAAAAGAGTGCTCAGTAGAAACACGCATATTAAAAATTGACTCTATAAAATAAAGCAGTATCCATGCCTTGACATACTCATCAAAAGCCTGCTCCAGAGAAAGTTCAGTAGACCATTCAGTATTATAACCCTCGTCTCGCGCGTCAATGCAGGGCTTATCAAATTGCAGACTGTCAAGTTTTTGCACAGTTTTAAGCTCAAAAAAACGTCCCCCGACTAAATAGGCGGTAACAATATTTTGAGCCAATTGGGTATGAGGTCCTGCTGCAAGTCCCACCGGGGTATTGCAGATTTCATCAAATATCTGAATATTCTTCTGATTTTCTTTAATAAAAAATTGAGTTTCCGGTATCCCAAAAATGGTCCACTGTAACCGATACTCTTCAGTTATCCAATGAAGTAACTGCTTAAACGGAACTGGTCGCATAATATTACCCATGGTTATTCCCTCCTCAGCAAATTAAAAAATAGGGACACCTCCTATTTTCCTTTAAATCGTGATTGATAATGGATGGTTCTCTGTCACACTTTAGAACAGACTCTTAAAATATTCTTACTTTTTGGTAATCCTGATAAGAATTTTTACATAACCCAAATTCCTTACTTTATTGCTTGATTTTTTTATATCAATATTTTACCATTTAAAGAATTCTTTTAACAACTTACTATAATTTCCTCTGCAAACCAGATGATGGTTACCGATAGAATTTTGCAGAAAATATTTTACATCTTCATCCATTCTAAATCTTATTTGAGTACGACACAGATTCTCCCTATTTAAATTTTCTATAATCTCCCCACCAGATACGAAATAACTTTTACCATCCCCGGAGAGTTTAAAGATAGTGGCTTTGCCTTCTCTAATTTCTCCTTTTATTCCCACTCCTAAACCTGATTCAAAGTGAGTTTTTAAATAAAACTTATCAGGCATATTTAGGGGCAAGGTACAGTGAGCTAAAATTATTTCATTCTTGTCAATGTTAATACTTGCGGGATTAGCCATAAAAACAGGTTCATCCGTCAGAAGGTGTAATATAGTCATAGATATAAGTGCGGGGATATCACCTTCACAGCCGGCTATAATTCCTTCATCATTTAACAATGATAGACCAAGACAACCTGTATTTTTATAAATTTCTAACAAGTCAAAACATCTTACAGTAATACCGTCAAGTTTATGTTTGTTTACAATAGCTTTAAACCCGCTATAAATTTTCAATGCTCCTTCGATTGATTTACTATCAAATTCTTTATTTTTAATATCATTTAATTTAGGATGAGCAAAATGGTGGTTCTGGTCAATTTCTTTAGCCAGTTCATCTATTTCAATATCTATTAAAGAAATTCCCAAGGCATCTTTCACTTTCTTATAATCTACTTCACTTGCTATGAGCCAATCTGAGGGTTTTCCAATTACTCCCAATCTAATCGAGGATAATCTATTTTTTACTTCCAAAATTTTTCTGAGTTCCTTTATTTTTCTGACAATATAATCACTATCTCCATGGATTATCTCTACTTTCTCCTTTTTTTGCCTTAAAAATGAAGCAATCTCCAGAGAGGTTGCAAAAGAATTATGTAAACCACTGGATAAAAGTATATAAGGTTTATTGAGCTGTTTAAAAATCTGCTTAAATTTTCCTTCTACTCCACCAGATTTTATAAAGATAAGGGGGAAATAGTCTTTATTAAAATCTTCTAAGTTTATATTTTCAAACTTCTCACCTAATTTTTCTTCAATCTCTGCTAAAAAACCTTGCAAAGTGATATTAATATATTCTTCATTATGTACTTCCGAAACTAAATTATATAATCCTATCTTCATAATAATAAAATAATAAAATAATAAAATAGGGACACATCCTATTTTTCTATTATTGTTTAATTTTACTTCTTACGAGGTCTTCCTTTAGGTCGTGTATTTATAATAATACCTAAAGTCTCAACCATCCGATTAAGAAACTCCTCGGTGCCTACAGGTTTTCCGCTAATAGTAGATTTTTCTATTAGTTCTATCTCCTCTTTCTTATCTGGGTTGTTTAAGAACGCAATGTATTCTTCCCTCTTAGTATCATACTGCCATATCGGCTTAATAAAATTATTCCCCTTACCGGTAATATTAGCCTGAGCACTAGACCATTGATATTCACTTGGTTTACTTACTATTTTCGCTCGAACAGGATTTCGTTCTATATACCGACCTATAGACCAAAAATACAATTCTTTATCCACTAAAGCAGAATAAAATCTACATTCCCATAATCTGCCTGTTCTTTTATATTTCTTATTAATGTGTTGAGTAAATCTGAGACTTAATTTCTGCATAGTTTTAGCCAGAGAATAATCATATTGGGGAACGGCTAAAAGATGGACATGGTTGCTCATAAGACAATAGGCATGAACCGTACAACCACATTCTAAGCTATATTTTTCTAACCAATTAAGATATAACCGTCTATCTTCTTGATCAAAAAATATAGTCTGTCTGTTATTGCCTCTCTGAATTATGTGGTGAGGGTATCCAATACCTACTATCCTTGCTATACGTGGCATATTAAAAATATATCATAATTTTTACAACTAATCAAGGAAAAAGGAGTGTGTCCCTATTTATTTTTATTGACCTTACTTCGTAAATCAATTAATATAAAACTATACCATAGTAAAAGTAAAATATTCAAATAAAATTATACAAAGAACTGTCCTGCACATTATAAGGGAGTGAAGAGATGGAAAAACCACAGTATCATATAAAATGCAAGAAAGATGAAGTGAATAAAGCAGTGTTACTTCCTGGAGATGTAGAAAGAGCAGACTATATCGGAACAAAATTTTTTAATGAATCAAAAAAAATTATAGAAAATAGGGAATATCATATTTACAATGGTACTTATGAAAACAAACCAGTTGCAGTCTGTTCTACCGGAATTGGATGTATGTCTGCAGCTGTAGCCATAGAGGAACTAACTAATATAGGGTGCAAATACTTTATCAGGGTGGGAACCTGTGGCTCCCTTTCTTCTCAAATAGATACTGGAGATATAATTATTGTAACCGGAGCTATTCGAGGGGATGGGGCCTCGAAAGAATATGTCCCTATAGAATACCCGGCAGTGGCAGATTATCGCACTGTTAATGTTTTAAGAAACCGGGCTAAAAAGAAAGGCACTGATTATAAATTAGGAATAATAAGAACTCATGATGCCTTTTATATGGAGTCCCCTTTTGCCTTTGGAGATTGGAAGAAAAGAATCGCCATCTGGGCTGAAGCAGGAGTTTTGGCTGTTGAGAATGAATCTTCTATACTTTTTGTTATAGGCTCTCTGAGAAAGGTACAAGTAGGGACCATACTTGTTGCTGCTGGAAGTTTAATCACTGGCAAAGAAGGTATAAAAAATGAGATACAAAAAAGTATCGATAAGGCAATAACAATTGCTGCGGGAGCATTGGTCGATCTTCAAGGGGAGGAAAAGATATGAAAAAGATGCATCATCTTCAAATAAAACCCAGTCAAATAGGAGAATTCGTTATAATGCCAGGTGACCCTGGCCGTTGTCATCTAATAGCTGAACATTTCGAAAATCCTCAATTAATTGCTCAAAGTCGTGAATATACAACTTATACTGGGAAATATAAAGGATTAACGGTAAGTGTTACCTCTACCGGTATGGGTTGTCCTTCTGCAGCAATTGCACTTGAGGAACTTATCATGTCCGGGGCAAAATATTTGGTCCGTCTCGGTACCACCGGGGCTCTCCAGAAGAATATAAATCTGGGAGATATCATAATCCCAACTTCTGCAGTAAGGTTAGATGGAACATCAATTGAATATATACCAGTAGAATTCCCCGCTATTGCAGATATAAATATGGTTAATGCCCTTGTAAATGCCACTCGTAAAAGAAATAAAAAGTCACACATCGGGATAATAATGAGTCACGATGCTTTTTATAAAGGTTCAGTATTTGCAGACCCTGACTTTCTGAAAAGAGAGCAAGTATGGATCGATTCTAATGTGCTTAGCGTGGAAAATGAATCATCTGCTCTCTTTACTATTGGTTACCTACGAAAAGTTAAGGTGGGAACCATCCTTACCGCAGTAGCTAATCACCTAACTCGGGAAGTTATTGATGATGAAGGAAAAATTAATCCAATATTTCACCTGATAACTGATATTTGTCTTGAGGCTTTTAAAAATATAGAGAAGGACTAAAAATAGTTTATGGGTTTAATAATAAAGAATGCCCGTATATATGAGAACAGAAAACTTTCAAGTATGAAATCCATTCTTATTGAAGGAAATAAGATAGTTGAGATAGACCACAGGTTTTTAGATGAAAATATGCATAAAACCCTTGACATTTCTGGAAGAATTGTTATTCCAGGTTTAGCAGATTGCCATACTCATCTTTATCAAACCTTTGGACGAGGACTGATGGATGATTTGCACCTTACCAAATGGTTAGAAATAATCTGGCAATTCTCCCATATTTTTTCGGAAGAAGCTTTTTACTACTCAACATTGTTAGGAGCTATGGAAGCAATCAAATCAGGGACCACTGTGGTAGGAGAATTATTGACCGGAAGCGTACAAGAATCGATAATTCAAGGATTGATTGACTCTAAAATTAGAGCGGTTATAGGGAAAATGGAAAATGATTATCCCGAAGGAAAAAATACACCAATTAAACCTACTCAAGATTGCCTTAATGAAAGTAAACAATTTTTCAACCGTTGGCATGGAAAATATGATGATCGTTTAAAAGTTAAGCTCTCTTTTGCTGGACTTCCTGCCTGTACAAATATCCTAATAAAAAATCTAGTAAAATTATCTAAGGAATACGGAGTTGGAATTCATGCCCATGCCGCAGAAGGTCGGGAAGCTACTAAGCAAGTACGCGAAAGATTTAACCAAGGAGAAATCTCCGCTCTCAATGAGTTAGGGGTATTGGGACCATTCACTCAACTTGCTCATGTTATCTGGATAGATAATGAAGAGATAAAACTTCTTGCCCAGACAGGTACTTCGGTTGTTCATTGCCCTTATACTAATTGTAAGATTACAGATGGTATTTCACCTATGCATAAGCTGCAAAAAGCAGGGGTAAATATTACCATCGGTTGTGATGGAGGGGCAAGCAGTAGTAATTATGATGTTTTATTAGAAGGGCGGCTCGGTTCGATGTTGCAGAAAGTTTCCTCTATGGACGAAGAAACGTTTAATGCCTCTTCGGTATATGATATGTTAACTATAAATGGTGCTCGTGCCTTAAATCTGGAAGGTGAAATTGGCAAAATAAAAGAAGGCTATAAAGCAGATATGATTGTGCTGGAATATCCCACTTCAAAAATACTTTCCGAAGATGTATTGGTTAATAACTTTATCTATTCCTGCTCAGGGAATGAAGTGGTCAGAGATGTAATTATAGATGGCAAGTTAATTGTCAATAACCATAAATTTGTACATATTGATGAAGATACGGTTTTATATAAAGCAAGGGAAATATTTTTAAAAGAAAAGGAGAAGCTGATAGCTATTAAAAAAGAAAAATAAAAAAATACACTCTATTTTTTCAAATCTCAACCATACATCTTTTTTAAAACCCCAAGAGCATTTAGGGCAATCCATTCTGTCATATTTCTCAACTTCATTTTTTTTACAAGCTTGATAACCTCTTTTGTACCGCTTTATATGATTTATTCCTATTTCCTTAGCCATTTTTCTTAAGTTTGGAATTGATACACCATAAGTATTTTCAGGAATAATCCCATACCTTGCCATGCCTGCAATTGCTTTGCAGTTAGACAAGGATTTTAGCTTTTTAATAATATCTTCATATTCCATTATTCTTCATTTATCCTTAATAATTACTAAAATTCATCACTGGACAGTCTTTCTCAACCTTATTAAACCTGCCTCAATTCTAATAAATACCATACCGCATTAATATTCTTTTTGGTTCTATAAGATTATATCTCTCGAAGGTTTTATAAGTGTTCTTGGCAATTGTCTCTGAAATTCTTGCTCCAAAGAGAATGCTGGCTAAAAACCACTTAAAATATTCTTTATCATTATTTTCCTTCAAACAAATGCCCAATTCCTCAGAATATAATTTACTTCTCTTTAATTTTTTAATATCTATTTGCATAACCACAATTATTATAAAATCATCCTTTTTCTAAACATTTTCTATATTGTTTTTAAGAATGTTTAAATCTTTAATTCCATACCATCATAAGCCAGGATAATTTCTGGATGAGTATCCTGAAATTCTTTCTCTTTTTCCATAGTTTCTTTTCCTAAATGAGTGAATATAATATTATCAATATTATATTTTTTACACCAGTTTATCTGGGTAGTTATTCTTGCATGGCCAAAAAATTGATTGCCTTTTCTTCTAACCAAGTTGGTTTTGAGAGAGGAGCCATCCCCGATATAATAATTAACTCCAGTCAATATTTCATCTTTATTGATAATGTCTACTAAATCGGGACTATAAATAAAGATTTTATTCTCTGGTGTCTTTATTTTAAAACCAACCGCGGGGCAGCGGATAGAGTGCATTACTGGATAAGGATATATTTCTAAAGGGCCTAACCTAAATCTATTATTAGGCAAAATTATTTTATAACTACTCGGCTTGAATTTTCCATAATTAAGAGTTTCTTCAGTTAAATAAACTAAGACTTCGGTGTTTATCTCTTCTTCTAACCAGTTGTAATGGTTGGGATGGGCGTGAGTAATCAATAAAACATCAGGCTTTATTTCTTCTAATCTATATGGATGAAGTTTGCCAAAATCAATTAGCAATCTAAATTTTTCAGAAATCAATAGTAATGAAGAATGATATTGATGTTTTTCTGCTATTTCTTCAATTTCCCCTTTAGTTCCAAGGAAAACTAATTTAGCCATTTATAAATTCCTTATCTAATAGACTACTCATTTTTACCTTACTCATTTTTCAACAATATTCTTACATCACCCTTACGTTGGGTAACCCCTTCCTGGTCCATTCTGGTAAGCAAGGGGACAATATATTTTCGGCTTATTCCTAATAAGTTACGAACCTCGCCAATAGAAATAGTATGGTTTGACTTTAAAAATTCAATAATTTTATTTCGCATATTTCTATAATGAGAAACCATTAATAATATATCATCATCTAATTTAACAATTTTTTTATTCTGATATAAATATCTGACTAATTCCTTGCTCCCTTCTATCTGATTAATTATTTCTTTTTCGGTAGGAGGATTTATGGGATTTTCTTTCAATTTTTTTAATATTTCAGAAATCAATAATTTTTGGACCAAAGAAAACTTCATTTTATAAGTGGGCAAAAAAACAATCCCATTCTTTAAACTTATTTGATTGGAATTTAATAAATGATTAATCAAACTATTGAACAATTCTGGAACAAGAAAATCTAAATGACTCTGCAATTTACTTAAAGGGAATCCTTTTTCTAAAGGATATTTTTGATGTTGTTGACTTAAAAAATTTACCATTTTTTCAATTTGTTTCTGCCAATACTTTATATCAATTATCCAGGAATTAGTGGTATATAACTTTCCTTCCTGTTCAAGTAACCTAATTTCTTTTTCAATCTCTAAAGAAGAATATTTACTATTAACTAAAAAATCTACCTTTTTCGATAGTTTAATTTTTTCTAATTCAGATAACACTGATTCTCTTAAATCAGAAGTTAATCTTCTTTGTAAAATATTTATCATATTGTTATCTTTAAAACTATGCTTAGTAGCTAAAGGGTCAAGGACTATTCCTCCTCCGATGGTTCTTGAGGGACTGGGTAATCTCAAAATAAAACGGTCAGCAATATCCAGAACCATAGGCTCACTAAACCGTAATTGAGCAAATCCTATTTCTCCAGATTTTAAAAATTTTTTTCCAAAAAGTATCACTTTAGCTGAAATTTCTTTAGTTCCTGAAAAAAAGACCAGCTCTGTTCCGTGTTTTAAAAAAAATTCTTTCCCCTGGGCTATTAATTTTATTTCCACATCCACATTCTTACTGGATTTAATCTGCTTAATCCCAAAAATAATATCTCCTCTTCTAAGCTCGTCCTTTTTTACTCCGGTTAAATTAAGAGCAACCCGATTCCCTGGAAAAACTTGATCCAGCTGTTCCTTATAGCTTTGTAAATTTCTAATTCGAACTTTTCTATTTAAGGGGAAAATAGTTACTTCCTGTCCCTTGCCAAGAGAACCTCCCACCAAAGTGCCGGTTACCACAGTTCCACTACCTTTAATATTAAAGACTCTATCAATGCATAATTTTGGTTTGCCAATATCTTTTTGAGGAATCATCTTTTGACTCATCTTTTCTATAGCTGACTTTAGCTCTTCAATACTGCTCTGTTCATGCACGCTTATTCTGATAATAGGCATCTGACCCAAAAAAGAATCTTTTACTCGTTCTCTTACTTTTTTCTCCACTAAATCTATCTGTTCTTCATCAGCTAAATCAATCTTGGTTAAGACAATTAATCCATATTTTAAATCAAGCATTTTTAAAATTTGAAAATGTTCTTCTGTCTGAGGCATCCATCCTTCCTTAACATCGATAACTAAAATTGCCGCATCAATCGCCGTTGCTCCTACAATCATATTTTTTATATAATTTTCGTGTCCAGGCACATCAATAATGCCTACTTTTCCCCCAGATTTTAAATTTAACCAGGCAAAACCTAAATCAATAGTCATTCCTCTTGCTTTTTCCTCTGGTAAACGGTCTGTATCTATTGAGGTTAATGCCTGAATTAAAGCTGTCTTACCGTGGTCAATATGCCCGGCAGTACCAAAAATAAACATATTATTTTCCCTCATTTTCCTGTTTTAAAAAAGCTGTTTTAATTAAATTAACCACTACTCGGTCATAGTTAGGGCTAAAAGTACGGGGGTCTAAAATAAAATATTCCTTTTCTTTCCTTCCCAAAAGTGAAGGATTAGAAAAACGTAATCTTCTGGCAAAATCTTCTACTGATTCAGGAGGAGTAATACAGACCAATTTGGTTCGTAAATTTTGACCAGGTAAAGCTCCTCCGCCAATAGTGGTCTCTCCTTTTTTTAAAACAGCAGGGATATTCTCTTTTTTTAAATTTCTAATAATTAATTTACTACGGGATATTATTTTCTCATAGGGACAAGAAATCATTTTCCAGATAGGAATTTTTTCTAAAGCCTCATCTTTCAAGTAATATAATAAAACAGTCTGCAGAATGTTTAAAGTTACTTTATCTACCCTTAGGGTCCTGAATAGAGGATGGTTACCGATTTGGGCAAGATATTTTTTTCTCCCACAGATTGCTCCTCCCTGGGGACCTCCTAAAAGCTTATCAGTACTAAAACAGACTATATCTGCACCCTCCTTAATTATTTCTTGAACCATAGGTTCGTGTTGAAGACCAAATTTTTCCGTAGGTAAAAATACTCCACTCCCTAAATCCATAATTACCGGTAAATTAAATTTTTTTCCTAACTCCTTAAGCTCTTTAACCTTGACTGTATGGGTAAAACCATTCATCTTAAAGTTACTTTGATGAACTTTTAATAATAAAGCAGTATTTTCGTTTATTGCCTCCTGGTAATCCTTAACAAAAGTCTGATTAGTAGTCCCCACTTCCCGGAGATGAGCACCACTTTGCTCTAAAATCTCAGGGATACGGAAACCTCCCCCGATTTGGACCAATTCTCCGCGAGAGATAATTACTTCTTTATTTTTAGCCAGAATACGTAAAATAAGAAATACAGCGGCAGAATTATTGTTGACTATCAAAGCTTTTTCTGCTGAACTGAGTATAGTAAGCAATTTCTCTACCCCGGCTCCTCTTTCTTCCCTTTTACCCTCTATCAGATTGTATTCTAAATTGCAATAGTCTGACAAAGATAACTCTAATTCAGAAAAAATTTCTTTACTGAAGGGGGCCCTTCCTAAATTGGTATGCAGTATTACCCCTGTACCATTGATTACCCTCTGTAATAAAGACTGATACTCTCGATGAAAAGAAATTTTAACCTGGCGGCATATTTCATTGATAGTAGGGGGAGAATTTCCTTTTAAAATATTTTTTCTCTCTTCTGCCACAACTTTTCTTACTAGGGGGGTAAATAATTTCTTGGAATATTTTATTATTAAGGGTTGTAAAGGGGGACTTTGTAAGACTTCTTCTACGCTAGGTATTTTGGATAATATTAAGTTGGTATTATTCTTTTCTATATTATTAGCCAAAAATATTCTTCTCCTTTTCTATTTTTCTTTTATATTATTTTACAGGAGCACATAAATGACTATGACCTAAAGTAAATAAATTTATTAGTTTATAAAATTACAGAAACTTATTGCAAGGGGAATTTTAAAAGAAAAGAAAAATGTTTATGAAATAGTGAAAAAACATTTTGAATTAGAATGAATAATAAATGATAATAGATAAGATAAAAACTATGGCGGGAGGAGTGGGAATCGAACCCACCGCAGCAATATTTTAAATTACCGCCCACGGATTTGAAGTCCGCAAGGCCCACCAGAGCCTATCCACTCCCTTTGCGCCATCTATTTATTAAATTTCTTCTATTAGTTATCGATAACCTATCGATAATTATTTACCTGGTCAGCCTCCACCAGTAACTGCAACTTCAACTATAACGGTATCAATTTTGGTAATGCTATCCTCTGTATAACTTACCGTAATAATTGCGGTAGTAGATGCTGTGCATGATGACAATACTTTAATTACTCCATTAGTGACTGTGACAACAGTTGGTTTATTTGATTCATAAGTACAAGCATTAAGTGCTATATTAGCGCTAGTACCATTATCATAATAAGCGGTAACAGAAGTGATTGTCTTTGATTCATTGACCTTTAAATTCATACTCGAAGGTAGCACCACTATTGAATCCAGTGAAGCCTTTTCAACTGTAATTGAAAATGATTGGGTTGTTAATTTACTTCCATCAAATACTTCTACAGTGACATTATAACTTCCAATAGTAGTAGGAGTCCAAGTGATTACTCCCGTAGAAGAATTAATATTCATCCCCTCAGGAAAAACTGATAAAGAATATTCTAAAGTGTCACCATCAAGATCTGTAGCTTTTACTTCATAAGTATATACAGCCCCCTCTTTTGCAGTAGTTACTGGAGTAGATTCGATTACCGGTGGCCTATTTAAAAAGAAACAACTTGTAGATAGAAATGCAATAGCAACAAATATACCTAACCAGAATAATACTCTTATATTTTTAATAAGAATCACCTCTTTTCTTGAAAAATTTTTATTTTTGTAAAGCAATCTTTGATTCAAATTTTCTCTATCGACCTTTTTGCAAAGAATTTATTTAATAATTAACAATCCCTTTAAACCGTTGGTTAATTCAATACATCATAAATATTTTATTATAATATTATAAAAAACACAAATCTATTTAATATTAATTATTCAATGAACTGTCGCTCTTAGATTCTATTATTTGACATTTGATTTGGCTTTTTTAAAGATAACCCATAATCCGATCACTACTAACACAATTCCTGCTAAAAGCCCAAAATCGATAAAAAATAGATTATTAATTAAGAAAAATATAGAAATAGCCCCCAATATTCCTATAGGAATCAAGATTCCCTTCTCTCGTACTCCAAAAAGATAAAGTTGAAATAAACCTATTGCTACTCCCAATGGAAATATAGGCCATAAATCTTCCATTAAATGCCAACCATAGATGGTATTTACTGAAAATAAGATACCATAGGTAATGAGTATCCCGCCTGGAACCAGAAGACCTGCATCCTTTCGATAAATAAAATAACTCAATTCAAATAAAATTCCAGGTATTAATAAAAACATAGGCCATAAATTCTCCCAAATAATTTCTATTACTCCAAAGTTTGCTAATATTAATAGTACTCCTATAATTAATAGGAAAAGACCAAATAGATAATTAACTCTTTTCATCGATTTCCTCCTTCATCGATACCCCCACCTTTCCAGATGGGGAGTTTCTACCAGGTCAGGCTCAAGCCTAATGCATCAGGGACTAACCACTCTAAGGCCAGGCGGTTATTGATTTGATAAGCGACTTCTTTTGTAGTTATCTCCCATCCTTCCTGGGTAAACTGTCCGCCGTAATTAAGCTGTATTTTTCCTAGGTCTATTTGTAAGCGGGCTTGAGCCAATGCCTCAAGACTCTGCTTTTGATATTGCAGACCTACTCCAGTCCACAACCTGATTACATAAGAACTGTAAAGGTCATATTCAATCCAGCTGCGGTAGATATCGTCATTATAACGAAAACCGAAATTCCACCGGTAAGCCGGAGAAAGAGACATCTCAAAACCCAGATTATATTTCCCAAGGTCACCTCCCCAAAAGCTAAAAGAATTTTTCTCCCTTGCTGGCTCAAGATTTTCAAAGCTAAGTTCAGGTATACTGGCATAGAGGTTATATAACCACATCTCTTCTCGGTCGTAAAGATGTTCCAGCTCTTGCCCTTTAAGTAAAATAGGAATCATCAAATCGGTATTAGTAATTCCGGCATGATTAGCTGAATAGTGCGAAGAAGTATAGGGTATTTTAGGGGGATTGATGACTATCACTATATCTCCTGCCCTCTCATTTGAAAGGAGATTATATAGATTGGGTAGAGCTGCTGGGAATCGGCTCTCCTTGGTGTGGGCCAGCCAATCTAAAGCAGTCAACCATTCTCCATTATAACCAGAACTATAATAACTAAAAGCATCTTTACTTTCAAATAGATACCGAAACTTTCCTTCTTTTTCTTCAAAAATCACCTTCCCTTGGCCGAAATAGCCGATCATCCGATGGGGATTCTCCATATAAAAAGTAAAATCAATCTCACTTCCAAGAACAATATCCCTGGCTACTTTATCTTTTGTATCAGGATTCTTTAAATATAAATTAGGATGAATAAATGCCTGAAGGTTATTTCCTACTATTCTCTTAATTTCTTTTCCTTGATTAATTATCGCAAAATCACCAAAAGACATTCCGTGATCGGAATAAACAATTAGATTAACTTCATTAAGGTTCAATCTTTTCACAAGATTACCAAAATAACGGTCAAACCTGCATATGCTGGCTCGGTATAATCTCTGGCCCAGCATATGACCCAGAGCATCAGTGGTAAACCAAATGATTTCTACAACCCCATATGTTTCCAGAAGCTCAGGGACATTAAGGAGAGGAAGAAACATAAAAGAGTCAAGTCCAGGTATTCCATAAAGAAAACAGTCTCTCGCTCGCCGAGGTATATGGGAAAACATATAAAACCAGGTTTTAAATCCCGGTATAACTCGTTCTTTATCTCGGTCATAATAACCCCATCCTACCGAATCTCCAGTGGAATTATCTAATCCTTTTTTCAAACGAGGATAAATCGTTTCTGTCCCTCCAGGAAAGAGGCTAAGACCGTAATGAATTATGTGGCCATTATTAAAAACAGCTTTCAGGTTTGGAAGATATCCATCTTCCATATATTGAAAGAAATCCTGTGATGATACAGCATCCAGGTGGAATATAAGGAATTTTGGAGAGGCTTCTCCTGCAATTGAGAGGGATAGAAGAATTATTACTACTATAAGGATATAGAATCCTGGAGTAATTCTAAAGAATCTAATTTTTCTACGGTTTGTTCTGCTGATTTCCAAAATATCTTACCTCATTAATAATAAATTTCCTTAGATTTTAATTGAAAAAAATTCAATCTTTGAAAACTTTTTAATTTATTTATACATTAAATGCAATTAGAGAAGTATTAAGTTAGTAGGAATCTATAAGTTTTTTTAATAATGGCATTATCTTCTTGGTTTCTTCTTCCCCAAGTTTAATCAATTTTAGTCTTTCATCCCTTCCCATACTAAAAGAAAGAGGCCCTTTATATTGAGGCTTTATAATTATGTCTGCTTTGCTTGATGAAATATCATTCAATTCTTCAAGCATTATATAAATCGTTCTAAAGGCAATAGATATAATATTATCAACATTAATAGACTCATCTACCTGAATATCCCTTAAACTTACCCCAACTACTATATCTGCTCCCATTTCTCTTACCACATCTGCCGGAACAGGGTCTTTTAAAGCACCATCAACTAATATCTTTTCTTCAAATTTAAACGGGATAAATGTCCCTGGCCTGGACATAGAAGCTACAATTGCATTGGAAATCCTACCTTCATCAATCACTACTTTTTCGCCGGTTATCAGATCTGTGGCCACTGCCTTAAAGGGGACTTTAAGATCAACAAAACTTGCTCGATTAGTCAATCGGTCAATTTCATCTCTTATGTATTTTCCATCCATCAAACCCTTCAGCCATTTTGGTTCTATTTTATCCTTTGATATATCTGAATAAAATAGGATAAATGGGGTTTCATCTATTTCCTTTAATTCTATATCTTCTATCTGAAATTTGTAATATTTTTTAAAATCTAAATTTAAAAGGTATTTTTCAATTTTATCTATATCTTTCCATAAAGCATAAAGTCCGCCCACAAAAGAACCTGCGCTAGTACCTGCGATATAATCTAACTCTATGCCCTCATTTTCTAGTACTTTCAATACACCAATGTGAACGAAAAGCCGTTCCCCTCCTTCTCCTAAGGCTAACCCAATCTTGGGCTCTGCGTAAGAAAAAGAAGATATGCAAAAGTAGACCAAAATAAAAATTATTACAAACCCATTTAAATTTCTTAATTTTTTCATCATAATTTTATTATACATAATACTCAGACCTAACTCTCACTTCTTTTTAATACCCATACTCTTACTTTCTTCTTACCCCAGTCCAAAGCTTTCTGTTCATCTCCTAAGTTAAAACACACATCGATCCTGCTACCTTTAATGGCACTTCCACAATCGTTGGCTAGCCCTATTCCATAACCTTCTATATAGAGCATATCTCCATAGCGGAACATCCCGTATTCAGGATCAATGGCTATACTTTTATATCCAGCTTTATAGTTGGTTGAAGTAAAACCATCCGCATAAGGCCAGCAGGATATTTCATGTGGAGTATAAGCTGTGGCCACTACTATATATTTCGGATAGGGTAAATTTTTATCCTTTCCCCTGGATAATGCTTCTTCAATTTCTTTAGCTTGTATTTCCGCTTTTTTCCAATCTATCTTGCTAAAACCATAGGGGTCGATCTGGGATGAACCATATTTTTCAGTAATGGTATATCCAGCTGCTTTCTCTTTACTAGAAATCTGATACTGAGAGGTAAAGCGGACAATACTCCCCTTCTTATCCTTGACTACATAAAACTTACCATCTGCTGAAAAATTACTTAGCCAAAAGAATATATTTAAGATAATTATAAAAGTTATGACCAGGCTTATTTCTTTTTTTATAACTTTCTCCTCCGGTTAAAGTTTTAAATTTTCTATTCAAAAAGATAAATATAGTTTATAATTCTATAAATATTTTCAAAAATCCTCTTTTTACTAATAAAAATATAAAAAAATAATTTCAATATTTTAATTTATTGCCATAAATTGCTCCAAAAATAAAATATCCAAACAAGCAAAAAAAGCTCGCCTTGTTATTAGCAAAGCGAGCTGATTATAAAGGAGGTATAATTATGAAAAAGATTGTCTTGTTGTTTGTTGCTTCAGTTATGGACAACTTTTAACAATTATTAATTATACAGTAAGTTATTATACTTATTTTTTATACAATGTCAAGTAAATTTCCAAAAAAATTTCAAAAAAATTTTATTTCTTGATAAATAAGAAAAATTATTATGTATGGAATAAATTATATCTTCATCAATAGGAAATCTTATCTTCAGGAAGATAAGGAGTCTTAATAAATATCAGCTTTACCTCTTCTTGAGTATCATTCACAATATCGTGTTTCTCAAGAGGCTCTATACGGAAGGCGTCACCTTTCTTTACTCTGCATTCCACATCATTTATTAACATTTTAGGAGAACCTTTTGTAAAGTAAAAGGTCTCTTCTACTTCCTGGTGTCCGTGTGTCCCCATAGTTTGACCCGGTTTTAAGAGAATTACTCCCCAATCGATGCGGGGCCCTCTTAGAATATACTTTACTCCCCAATCTCCTCCTCTAAATTTACACTCCTGCTCATTTATCCTCTGCATATATTCTCTTCCTCCGGTCATTAAATATTTTTAAAATCTCCTCCAAAAGTCTTCTGCCTGTTCTTTTACTCTTATAGTAATTCTTTCATAATCTAAACCGCTTATATTTCGATCTTCCATTAATATTTTACCACCCACCATGGTAGTATCTACCATATCTCCACTCATACCAAATAAAATATGGAAATAAGTATTCTCACTGGTAAAAGGTGTAGGTGGATAATAATTTATCACCAAAAGATCAGCTGGGGCTCCTTCCTGAAGGACTCCTAAAGTTTTACCAAAGAATCTGGCGGCAATCTCACGGTTATTTTTAAAAACCATCTGAAAAACTTCTTCCCAGCCAGCCTGAGGATGATGTAACTCATGTTTTTGTAAGAGATTGGCTACCTTAATGCTTTCAAACATATCTGCGGTATAACCATCAGTTCCTAATCCTACTATTACACCTTTATCTATGGCAGCCTTAATTGGAGCAGCACCCACTGCATTGCCCATATTGGATTCGGGATTATGAATTAAATAACTGTCACTATTTTTTACAATTTCCAATTCCTCTTCCTGAAGATGAACGCCATGGATAGCTAAAGTTCCGGGACGTAAAATATGAAAACGATTAAGACGATTTGCTACTCCTTTATAACCCCGGGTTTTACTTTCATAAAAATCAGCCATACCCTCTGCAACGTGGATATGAAACGGGATTTCTAATTCATCAGCCAGGGCAGCTGCCTGAGATAAAGTCTCATTATTTAGAGTAAAGGAGGCGTGAAGTCCAATTAATCCTCTTAGATAATTATTACTTTCCTGTTGTATCTTTTTTATAAATCGTTCGTTTTCTCTAATCCCTGCTAAAGCCTTTTCATGACCATCCCGGTCAGAAATCTCATAAGATAGATTAGCTCGAATACCGGTCTGACGGACTGCTTCAGTAATTATATCTAAGCTACCATCGATAAGATTTCCGCTGGCATGATGGTCAAAAATAGTAGTAGTTCCTTTCTTAACGCAATCCAGAAGAACATAAATAGCACTACAATATATATCTTCTTCGTTTAAAGTTCTATCCAATCTCCACCATATTTTTTCCAAAATCTCTACAAAATTTTGAGGGGGTTTAGTGGTTTTAAGATCCATGCCTCGAGCAAAAGTGCTATAAAGATGCATATGAGT
>Ga0172364_10001295_pt1 | contig 19099 bp, 27 predicted proteins | sample LakKivSesite10cm_FD_114545 | JGI IMG/M metagenome (GOLD analysis project Ga0172364, IMG submission 114545) | Sediment microbial communities from Lake Kivu, Rwanda - Sediment site 10cm | ecosystem: Environmental > Aquatic > Freshwater > Lake > Sediment | place: Rwanda: Western Province, Lake... | reverse complement strand
TGTCTAAAGAAAGAACACCACTGAAGTATTTGTCTTGAACTCAACTGGCCACTGTTTACTATTGTCCGATAGGTAGTCCTTAGTGCACTCGATCCCCGACCTCTTGCTGCTGGAGAAACAAGAGGATTCAAAAGATCTTGCTCTGCCTGTATTGCTTTTTTCAATTTATCTATTATTTTTACTGTCATTTGCTTAAGTGATATAAACATATTTTCGAGCTTTGTAAATATTCTACCTAAAACTCCTGGAGTAGATTTTTTTGCAGCAAACCACGCAATAACTTTTGAAGATTTTATTCCTACTGCTTCTAAAATTGCAATAAATGCTTTTCCAAACTGAGTTAGCAATATCCTTATTGGTCTAGTGATTTTTTCACCAAACATAATAACTTTTAATACTGGTCTCATGGCCTTTATAACTGTTCCTGCTGCTATTGCTGCCATTGAACCAACACCTGATGTTCCGCCAGTCGGGACGGCTAATAAAATTCCAGCTATTGTCGCTGCATCAAGTAATATAACAAGTATATCAAAGAAAAATTCCATACAGCTCCAACTTAAAGCTCCTTCATTTTTGCATGCCTTATAACTATACTTATATATATTTACTAAACTTATTACTCCGCCAACTCCCGGTATAAAACCAAGAACACTTGCCCACCAGCTTCTAGTCCAGGAATCAGATCCATCAGAAGCTTCTTGTTCTTTTTCTTGAGCTGTTTTTATGAAATAAGAATCGTTTTTTAAATCAGCTAATTTGAAAATAAAATCAGGTAATTTAGAAAGACTTGATTTTATTCCAGCTGATGCATATTTTTTATTTTTCAAAATTTCATATATATATTCTGGAACTTCACTAAAAGATATCATGTTGTCTTGTGCAAATTTATATACAATCTCAAGCTTGGCGTTTATCTCATTGGATATTTTTTTGTCTAGCAAACAAGAAATTGGTACATATAACTCTGGCGTCATTTAAATCTCCTAATATGAGTATATTCTCTTAAAAAAAATATTATCCTATGACGAAATAATATATATGAAAGAAAAAAACGAAGAAAACAAAGAAGAGAATAAAGAAGAGAATAAACATAATTTAGAAAAAATAGAAGGCATAAATTGGGATCAAATTTGGCAAATACCAGATGGTCTCAACGGTCCCAATAGCTACATTTATCCATTTTATATAAATCCAAATAATAAACAAAATTCAGATCAAATGGAAAATTTTGTCAACGAAACATTTGATTTTAGTAAAAATTCATCATCTTTACTAGATGATCTTTTTTCTGCAATAGAAGATGCTATTGATGCAGATTTTCAAAATGAATATCTTAATTCTAAAATAAAAGACATTTATTTTAGAATAAACCCAGAAGAATAAATTAAAGGTTTTTTTAAATATTAAACACAATATAAGAATATTATGTATAATTGGTTTAAATCATCGCAGCAAAATCAAGGATTCGGTGCAGTAATTCCTGGCGCAGTACCACAGTACGAACAAAATACCCAAAATGCACAGGGTGCAAATCAATCAAATAATCAGCAAGTTTCGGACACACTAAATCGCTATTCCAGTGACCTTAAAAATATGATTGCATCTTCTGGAATTGCTGGGGCTAGCAAAATTGCTGAAATGATCACCCCATTAGGACAAGCTAATAAAGGTATATTTGACGCGCTTCCAATGAACAATTTGCCAAACAACATTGGAGGGCAACTTATTAGTTACAACAGTCAAATGATAGAAATTTTTAATAATGTAGTATCTAAAATCGCGTCTCCTCAACAAGTTAATAATTTAAATGTATTTATAAAACAGAAATACGATAAAAACTATACCGACACTATAAATATAATTAAGTCTAATTCTGCAACAAAAAAAGCTTCTTCTTCATGTGATGATTGCTTTAATCAGAACCAAGGTATGATGATGGAAAAAATACACCAAATAATACCAATGCTTGAAGAAATGAAAGAAAAAATATCAAATTCTGATAAAATAGAAGGCTGGGAGCTTGAACACATAACTACAGCCCATGACGATATATCAGAGGTTTATTCTTATATAAATCAAAAGACAAGAAAAAACACTTCAAGTTGATTATTATAACTTTATAAGATAAGAAGGCAGCAGATCTTCTGTTTTTGTCTCTATCTTTAGATTTCTTTTTGCACAAAATTCATCAACTGCTTTTACTACTCCTGGAAATCTTTGGGGATTGTAGTCGTGCCCACATATGTATCCACCTTTTTTTAAGGCTTGAAAGCTTCTTTTTAAATCAGAAGCAACAGCTCCATAAGAATGATCAGCGTCTATATACACTGCATCTATGTGCATAGAAGTCTCTATTGCTTTTTCTAAAAATTCCGTTGTTGTGCATTTGTGTATATGAACATTTTTGCCCCTAAAATAATCTTTAAGTTCACTTGGAATATTTCTTAAGTCTAGCGTTTTTCTGTTTTTCCCGTCTTTATCTCCAGACACCATAGATTTTGGAAATATGTCAACAAGATGAAGTTCTTTTGGCTGTGTTAGTTCGAATATTTTTTTAGAAAATTCCCCCTCAAAAACTCCAAGTTCAACCCAAACTAGATTTTTAGGTAACAGCCATATCATTTTATCTCGATCCATTTTTTCCATACCTTTCTATAAATTTTTTCATTCTTTCATGTTTGTCTTTCATATTGCCCGTAAATCCGCAAAAATGAAAAATACTTTTATTTTCTTGCTTTTCAGTAACATGTAATTGAACCATTCTTGTCAAGTTGTTAAAAAGTATTTTTTCCTTTAAACAATTAAAAATCCAATAGTTAAAACATGTTTGCTCAGTACAGGCCTGCTGTATAGTATTAAAATTTTTATTTTTTATTCTATCGCATATATTACCTATCTCTATCAAAACATCTTTTTTTTTGAAAGCAAAAGTTCCAGCATTAAATCCATTTATTTTTGACATTTCTTTTTTTTCTTCTTCGCTTGATAAACTAAACATAAACCATGGAGATGCCATCTGGTGACCTTCACATACAACTGAATTATCATATTGCCCAAACATGTTTTCAATTTTTTCATTAAATAATATATCACTATCTAAATACAGATAGCCATCATATCCGTTTGGTAATTTTTTTGTGTACTTTGACCACCCTATATAGCTACTATTATTATCATCAACTATCATATCAAAATTAGACTTTAAATTTTTATTATTTGAAACTACACAAAAATCAAAAATCGACTCATCATTATTGTTTATAAGGCTTTCATAAAGATATGCTATGCACTCTTCTGCGTAATCAGTAAAATCAGATACGGTGTATACCAGATATTTCATAAATCAATTATTTTATATCGTCCTTTTAGATAGGAGGTTAATTTCTATATTAATATAATTATTAAATATAGAACGGAGAAAACAATGGACTATAATAAAATTAAGATAATGCTGGAAAGAACTGGTAAAACTGTTTGCAACAATTTTATACCATGGTTGTGTTGTGCTGTTTTTATGCTGCCATCTCTTCCTATTTCTTCAATATTTGGCAATATACTGAAAGAGTATGTAATGGCTGACGAACAGCTTTCAAGCTTTGTAGCAATGTTAATATTTATGTCCATTGCCTCATTCCCAATTTTTCTTATTCCTCAATCTGAATGCAAAAAGAAAAGAAGAAGATGAGTGTACTACTTATTCTTATTTATTGATTTAGACTTTGACTTATTTTTTAAGTAACTTTGAATTATTTTTTTCTGAGAATCTGAAAGCCTTTCAGGTTCAAATCTGGTTTTTCTTGTATACTTTTTAGGTTGTTGTTTTTGCTTTACCTGGCTATTAATTATATTTAATTTAGAAGATATAAAAGAAAAAAACGCACATATATAAGACTTTAATTTTATTAATAATGTATTCATAATATAAAATATTACTTTTTACTGGCTAAAAAACCTTTAAGATTAGGACAATTACTTATACTATTTAAAATTTTTTTGTTTAATCTTAATGCTCTAATAGATTCTTTATTGACTTTTGAAAAATCAAAATTTATTTCACACATAATTTTTACAACTTCTAGTATGTTTGTGCCTTTTATCAGTAATAAATTAATCCAATCTAATGGTAAAATTTCTAATATATTTTTAAAGTCGGTTTTATTTTTTGTTCCAATATTATTCGTATAAGGTGCTGTAAACTGTTCTGGATGTATAAAGTTTTTGTATGAATATGCATTTCCTATTGCTTCTAATAGTGCCATTGGATTGTGTCTCAAATAATCAATAATTATTCCAACTGGAATATTTTGAATCGGCATCGATGATTTAAGTAAATGAACCATTATGCTTAAATTTTTATACCTAGAATGATTAAACATACTATTAAGTTCAGTTATTACATATAAATTTTTTTTATTTAAATCTATATATAGATTTTTATCTATTTTTTTATTTTTAATTATTTTAGTGACATACGTGTTTCTCAAATTGTCAACAAGAATACTGGCTTTTGTCGCTGGTATTTTATTTGACGCAAATCTCTGTATATTGAATGGTTTTTTCATAACATATTTATAACACTTACACTGGCTCGTATGTCAACTCAAACATTTTACGTGCAATTCTATAGTATTTGTTTTCATCTTCTTTTATTATGTAGTCTCCAGGTTTAAGTCTCATTTTTTCTCCCCATGGAGCAGTAAATATTATTTCTTCTTGTCCTGTATACTTTGCAGCCATCCTGGTAGACTGCTCAGGAGAAACGCTTTCACCAATCTCTCCAGAATAGTTCTTTTTAAATTTTTCTTGTTTTACTACATATTTTTCATGCGCAGGCCCGGATACAATTATATCTGCATCCTTTGCCATATTTTGTGTTTCTTCCTCACCTTCGTCTGGCAATTGAGTAACTATAATATTCTGATCTTTGTCGTTTACTCCATAGCTCAAAGCTGGCATTTTACTTACGTCTCCATTAATTATTTGATAAAAAACATAATTAAGTGGCTTCTTTTTTGTTGTCTTAAACTCGACGCTTTCAACAAAAGACTTTAATTTTTCATCTCCAGATTCTGCTGACTTTAAAAACCAATTTTTCATTTTAAATTTCCTTAATTTATAAATATACGCTATCTATTACCGTTCAATTGTTGCCAGACCTTTTCTTAATTTACCCCCAACTTGGTATAAATTTAATTTATACTATTTGCGGTTTTTCATTCATCTACCATATTATGTCCTCAACTAATGGCAATTTTTCATATATATTGAACCAATTTTTATATTTATTTTCTATTGTTTTAAACAAATCAGGATAGTTATTTTTGAAATTTATATAGTTTGAGTTTCTTTTTTTAGGTTCAAAATGAAAATCTCTTTTAAGCCATGAGCATATTTTTTCTTTTCCAGATTTTAATATTTCATCATATTTTATAAGCCTCACAGAAACATTTTTAATTGGTATTTTTCTCCAAGACATATAGTGCTCCTTAAAGTTCAAAAATACATTATTGTCTTCTATATATCTAGATAGATATTCAGCCGTAAGGTCTTCGTTATTTTTTTTTGTAGCGTTTTTTAATTCGTAGTCAACCCATTTTAAAAAACTAGAATTACTAAACGTTTTTATGTATTTTTCATTACATGTATTTTCATAGTCATATATTAAATCCGGTATCAAATTTCTTCTTGACAATGATATGATTTGATCATATGGGTTTCCATATATGTATAAAATTTTAGTATTTTTTGGGAACTTCATTTTTGCTAAGAATGAAGACTTTGCATGTTTTTTTACACATACACAGTCAGTTGCATGCTCACATCTTGGTCCATATCCATATCCAAGTTGATCAAAAAAAACTGAAGATCCACACCCTCCTTGAGAAACTATAAAAATAGATGGGCATCTCATAATTTTTTACACTAATTAAACAATTCAAGTAAATATTGTTTTGCTTGCTCTTCGTTAGTTACAGATCCATTATCCTGTGCTTCTAAAAGTGTTTTTTGCATATCTGCTATGTATCCACTTTTAGGATCTTTCATTGGAAACAATTTCATTATTTGATTGCCATTTAAAATAGGTTTTTTGCCCACTTTTTCTCTTTCTTTTAAGAACTCTTCTATTTTACTTATAGACTTTTTCTTTTGCTCTATTTCTTCAAGTTCTTTTTCATCTATTTTTCCCTTGCCCATAGTATCTGCAATTGAATGGACAAACACAAGTTTCCAAAGAGACTCTTTTATTTCACTATCAATAGGCAAACTTTCAAATCTTCTAATAAAATTTCCAATTGACTTGTTGCTCAAATCAATAAAAGAGTGCGGAATCATGTGGCTCTCTACTATTGACTTTACTATATTTCTGTCCGCGCCAAAACCAAGTCTTCTAAGTATTTCTTCGGCAAGCTCTGCTGAAACATTTTCATGCCCATAATAGCTTGATTGAGATGGGTCTTTTTTACTTGGTTTTTCTATTGAAGGATCCATTTTACCAAAATCATGAAAAAGAGCAGCAAGTACTGCAAGATATCTTTCTCTATCAGAGAATCCATTTTCTCTCATGATCCTATCAAGATTTTCAACAACTAAAATTGTGTGACTAAGTAAGTTTAATTTATGGTGCTTGGTGTTTTGATCCATGGTTATTGGCTTAAATGAGTCAAGTCTTTCACTTGAAAAAACGGGCAAATAAAGTCCGCTTTGCAAGAGCAATCTAAGAGAATCTGATGGCCTTTCTCCCTTTATTATTTTTTCTATCTCTACTTTTGCTCTTTCTGGTGAAACTTTTTTTCTGTATGCATCGTGTAATTCTTTCATTGATAGAGCAGAAAGCAAAGAATCATCAAGTTTAAAACCAGGCATTTTAGATACAAATCTTATCGCCCTAAGCGCTCTCAGCGGGTCTTCTATTAATGTCTCTAGTGGGCTTATTGGTGTTTTCAGTACCTTGCTTTTAAGATCATCAAATCCCCCAGTGTAATCTTCTACTTCTCTTGTATCTAGATTGTAGTATAAAGAATTTATTGTAAGATCTCTTCTTTTTGCGTCTTCAGATGGGCTGTCAGTTGATATTATTAAGGGAATTCTACTTTCTTCCGAATACATCTCTGTTCTCATTGGAACAAATTCAATTTTCACACCGAGTATATTGATGCCGCCAACCTGCAAGCCTGCACTTTTTGCCTTTAAGCCTGTATTTGATTTTTCTAGACTTACAGAATACGGATCATCTGTTCTTTTCCCTCCAGTCATATCAAGATCAAATTTTCTTACTGCTTCTGCTATTACTATGCCATTTCCTCCGCTAACTGCTATATCTATGTCATCAGACATATTGCCTAGCAACCTGTCCCTAACCCATCCTCCAGCAACCCTAAGAGATACATCACTCGCGTATTTGCTACGTGCAGATCTTATTATGTTAAAAATATTTTCTTCATTTGAAGTAAGAGTTATGTGTTTGTCTTCTTCAGTATTTGTTTCAGATATTTTAATGTGTTTATACCAATTTTTCATTTTTATCTACATCCTATTGGCATATTATATTTTTTAATAAAATAATCATTTGTTAATGATGTCGAAAATTATATATGAGTAAAAAAATATTTGAAGATCTGTATTTACTTTATAGCAAAATACCTGAAACTACAGGCTGCATGGATTGGATATTAAAGCCAGAAAATGAGGGTGGCTGTTCATCATGGTGCTGCTCCAAACAGCAGCCTAATTTACTTAATGTTGAATTTAAATTAATATGGAATTTTATAACAAATAATTGGAGCAAGGAGTCCTTTATAGCCCTTGTTGAAAAAGCACTGATATCATATGTTTTTAATTCACAAGACAACCCATGCATATTTCTATCTAAAGAAAACAAATGCACCATACACGATAAACGCCCATATAACTGCAGAATATATGGGATAATACCAGAAGAAGAGTTTAAGCCCAGATATGAAAGACTAAAAGTGATATATCCAAACACAAGAAATCAATGTAGCCTAATAAAAACAGTTGATGGTAGAACTTTGTCAAAAAAAGATATAGATGAATGGTGGTCTGATTTATGTGATCTTGAGAAAAAACTTGGCATAGATCATAGAAAAATACATGATGGATACTCGGGCTCCTATAGAAACTTTTACGAACATGTCATACTTGAACTAATGGGTGAGGACTCTATGATGTTTTTACAAAAAATACGAGTAGAATTTTCAGAAGAAGAAAAAAAAGACACAATACAAAGATGTATAATTGCTCTTAGTAAAAATATCAATTAGACTTTAAAAAATAATAGTCTACATCAGTTTTGTCAAACTGAATATAATTTAATTTATTTAGATATTCTATACACTCTTGTTTATTTGGAGTCATATGATTCATTTCTATTTGCATTACTAAATAATTAGTATTTTTTAAAATATTTTCCATTCCCTTAATTACTGGTAAAACATATCCCTCTGTATCTATTTTTACAAAGTCTATGTCTTCAAATCCAAACTTGTCTATTGGAACACAGCTAACCTTAAACTCATGTTTTGAGAATCTAGATGAGGAAAGTTCTTTTGAATTTTGTTTTGTTTTTATTACTGTTGCTCCAGAATTTTTATTGCTTCTTATCATTATCTTGTCTTCTTCTTTATCAGATACTGCAAAATCATATATATCAATGTTTTTAATACTTCCTATATTTTGTCTTAGTTCATTTCCATAAACTGGCTCAAATGCGTATACTTTTTTAAAATATCTTGAATACCTATATGAAGTTTCACCTATGTGAGCTCCAATATCTATTACATTTCTAAAATTTTTTATAAATTTTAATGCCACGCCAAATTCAAATTTTCCCATTCCTTCCAATATGCCATCTTCTTTGCACTTTGAGTAGAATAAATCACCACTTGGTATTTTCCAGTCAATCATATTCTCCACTCCGCTATAGATCTATTTGTTATTCTCCATAGAACATCTTCGCTAAAATTGTCTGCTCCTCTAAGTTGAATGTGCACAAACTTTGTATTTTTATTACGAGTGTCATTTATTTTTTTGTTTTGATTTTCATCTAAAATATAATGTATATAACTATTCCATCCATTTTCCATTTCTTGATAATTTAATTCGCAAACTTTTAGCATAGCATGCAAATATGGCTGGTCACATGTATAAAAAACTGGCAAGTCACATGACTTTATATAATTTACATATTTTTTAAAATCTACAAATCTTTTTCTCATTTGCTCTATCCCCTTTTGGGAATAAAGAACAACACCAGAATTGTAAACCTTCAACAATCCATCTTCTCCCCTTGGCATTTTTGCTTTCCATTTTTTTTCTATTGCTTTTGCCCACTTTTCGTCATTTTTTGAATTTATACTTCCTTTCATTTTTAATCTTGCTTTTGGCTGATATGGTTCAGTGCATATCCCAACATCTGATGTAAATTCATCAAAAATATTTTTATTTAAATTTTCCACTGGAAACACATCGGTATCTGCAAACAAAACCCTATCATACTTATTAAATAAGCTGTCATATACAATTTTAAATTGGCCATAGTGAGGAGAATATTTACCAAGATCAGTTCTGAATTTTGGATTAAGCTCAAAAATATAATCTGATTCTATTTGTTTTGCATATGCTTTCATCAGTTTTGATGAAAATTTAGCACCTTCATTTATATCTCCATCCCAGTATTGATATATTAAATTTTTCATTATATTATCCCCCCATTTTTAATCTCAATATAATTTTCCATTTTTGTTCGTTTTAAAAATTTATTATTTGGATTTATTTTTGTTCTTATGTGTATGATGGCCTGTTCTTCAAGATTAGGATAATAACTCCCGTATCCCCACATCTCTTCTAATATTTTACATTCTTTTATTCCTGCTCTAGTTGCAAGTCTATGGAATATTGCCTCATCTTCAAATGAACAATTAAATTTTAATATTTCATCTTCAACTAAGTGTTTTCTTAATGTTTGTCTCAAATTTAAATCCATTCTCCATATGCATCCTCCAAAATATGGATATTCTTTATTTGCTAAATTTGGGTGTTTTTTTTTGAACATTTCAAAAACTCTTTTTTGATCTTTTGCGCATATCCCAACTCCGTCAGTATCTTCGAATATACTTAAATTAACATTTTTTGTTTTAAACATATCTGTATCCATCATTACTACCACATCATATGAATCAAAAATTTCGTTAAGCATGTGCATTTTTTGACACGGGGGACTCAGATTGGAATTAAAAACATTTCCAGTTATAAGCTTATATTCTGATCCCACCTTCTTTGCATATTCACTTATATTTTCTATTGATAATTTTGCTAAGTCTTTTATTTCACCAGTATAATGCTGCATTATGATTTTTTTTTTTGCATATTTGCTTTCTGGATTTTTTATACTATTACTTTTAAGTCTTGTTACAACTCTTGGCTTGTCCATAGCAAATAAATTTTTATATTCTACAGGTTTTTTAAGTGGAAAATTAAATTTATTTGTTCTAATTGGACTATTAACCTTAATTGATTTGATTTTTTTTTCATTACTCAATCCTTTTACTTAATAAATATTTCTGGTATGTTTCGATCATGATTTACCCATCCATGCATATTTCTGTGCCTTGAACCATATGGCATACTTAAAACTTGATACCATCCCATTTCAGCTGGATGAAGTATTTTATTTCTGTCCAGCTCTTCTACGGTTTTTCTATTTATGAAATTTGCAGGATGAATGATCAGTTGATCAAGCAACCAATCAGATGTGCTTTTTTTTTCTCCCTTGGTAGACTCATATATTTTATTAAACATACTATGTCTTGTCGTTGCAAAACCTATTGTCCTTTTATTTTTATAAGAATCACTAATATATGATTCAAAATTTGCCTCTTCCCATATTCTTGCATCAAATCTTGTTCTTATTATAATGTCGTATTTTCCACTTATCAAATCGGCAAGCCAAGAATGAATTATTATTTGTTTTGTATGATGAGATGACCACTCCATTCCTTTTCCGTCTTTTTTCTTTTTTATATATTTAAAAGCTTCCTTAAAACGTGCAGATATATAATTTTTTGGATTAATATCTTTGTATGGATGATATTCTATTTCTGGCTCTTGAAAATAAACACATTCATATGTTGGAAAAGTGTTTAAAAAAGAATCTTTATAGTAATCCCATGTTGCATAATAAAAATCAGCACCACAAAATTTGTCTTTCAATATACTATTATTAGAGATTATTAAATCGCGTGCACTTTCAAATTTTCCAGATACACAAACAGCTACTTTCATTTTTAATTTTTATTGTCAATGCCATTTAAAAAAGACCTGGCCATAGCTCCAGTTCCCCATTCTTTGCTTGCAAAATTTGCACAATCTGCATAATCTATTTGTTCTAATTTTTCAATTAATTCTATTAAGTTTTCACCTTTTAACCCAGTCTTTCCATTAATTACGCTATCTGATGTTGCATCGTTTTCATATGCAACTGTGGGCATGCCGCAGCATGCGGATTCCAAACAAACAAGTCCTAATGTATCTGTTTTGCTTGTGAATAAAAAACCTCTGTATCTATTCATTGAGTCGCTAAGAGCCCATCTACTCAATCTGCCAAGATATTCTATATTTTTATGTGCTAAGATATCCGATCCAACCATTGGCCCGTCTCCTGCGATCACCACCCTAAATCCATGCTCTGCAACCATTCTTATATCTTCTAGATTTTTGTCTTTTGATATTCTTCCAGCCCACAATATTGAATTTTTCCTAATGCCATTTCTATATTTAAAGCACCTGTCAACTCCGCCTTTTAGCACGTGCCCATCCATCCCGGTTTTTAATTTCCATTCTTTAGCTGCACTGCTATTTCTAAAAAAACGTATATCTGCTTTTGTAGTTCTAGATGTAAACCATCTTCCAATCAGTCCGCCTATCAAAGGTACCATTTTTGAAAGTATTTTTTCCCAATCAGTATGAGAACAAGCACTGCTTGTTACGCCATTATATGATGCCCATTTTAATCCTGAGCATCCCATCGGTCCTTCAGTGGCAACATGGACATGGTCTGGTTTGAACTTATCTAGTAATTCATAGCAGTATCTTTGTGCTTTTATTGGATTTGCTAAATGTAATCCTGGACTCCACCTTGAAAGATCTATTCCGTTTATTTTTTCAGCATCGATGACTATTGCTCTTTTGCCTTTTTCTTTTAATTCTTCAAAAAGAATTTTTACGCTTGTTGATACACCATTCATTTGCCTACAGGAAGTATCAGTAACTATTGCTGTCTTCATTCTTTGTTCCAGTAAAATATTTTTATATCTCCATTTTCTTCTTCTGCTGCCCATGTAGCATGCTCTATCCAGTCTCCACAATTTACATACTGAACCCCATCAATTATTCTTATTTCTGGGTTGTGAATATGTCCACATATTACGCCATCGTACCCTCTTTTTTTTGTTATCATAGTTATTGAATTTTCCCAGCCAGTCACCCAGTCAACCGCTTTTTTAACTTTACTTTTTACAAATTTACTTGCAGACCAGGGCTTGAGACCAATTATTTTTCTAATTCTGTCAATCATCCTTGATATTATCACTAAATTGTCATATGCGTGACTCCCAATCATTGCAAGCCATGGAGTAAGTCTCACAGACGCATCTATCATGTCTCCATGAGTAACCATCATTTTTTTTCCGTTTGCACATTCATGAATAGTTTCTAATGGGACAAGCTCTATGCCTGCTATCGTGTCTGCAAATTTGCTAACCTCTCTAATGAATTCGTCATGATTTCCTGCAATCCAAATTACCTTGGTGCCTTTTCTTGCTGCTTTTAATATTTTTACAAATGGTCTGGCATCATTTTCAGACCACTTCCATCTTTTTTTTAATCTCCACCAGTCTATTATGTCACCTACTAAATAAATTTTTTCTGCTTCAACACTATCAAGCCAATTAGCGATGTCTTTGCTTTTAGAGCCATCGCTTCCAAGATGCCAATCGCTTACAAATATTGTTTTATATTTGTTTTTTTTCATAGCGTGATTTAATAATCTCTATCGTAATAATATTTATCGTAATCGGGTTCGTCCATGCCTTTTTCATTTAAGGCCATCTCCTTAATATATTCATCTTCTTCAAGCTGTTCTTTTATATTATCCATAATATCAGGATCCACGGGCTCTTCTCTTCCTGATTCACTGATACATTCAACCTCTGTTATATTTACTTCTATTTTTATATCTGACTCTGGCGGATCATGCCATGTTCCACTGCTATAACTAGCTTGATACGAAATTTCAGCCTCTCCACTACATGTACATGGTGGATTTTTTATTTCTAAATCATCAAATTTGTAATTGAATTCTCCAGACCAGCTTGATGCCTGCTTGAGATGATGACTTATTTTTTGTCTATTTTTATTTAGATTAAATTTTTTTAGATTAAATTTCATACTATTTTTCCCTATATATATAACATATTTTTTATCCTAGTCTGTTTTTATAGTCATTTTTTTCATTTTGATTTATAAAACCAAAATCAAAAGCACTTTCAATAATTTTTAAACCCCAAGTACGATTGAAGATTAAATTTTGACCATCTGCTTCATTAAGAGCAATGTTGGCCCCTGATATAAAATGCTCTATTCTTTTTATGGACGCAGCTTTTGCTTTGTCCATTCCAGAATTTGACAGAATCCATGTATTTCCATTTTTTTCAAACCCCAATTGTTCTTTGAATCCCATTTGTATCCTCCTGAATTTTTATTTTCAATTATTTTATACGGAATCATCCTTCAATCCAAATATCATTTTTTAATAAACCACGGATTGCAGTCAAGATGAAATTTTAAGCATACCCTGTCTTCTTTTCTATAAACCCACCATGGAGTCCAGTATATCTTTATTTTTTTATTTAATTGTTCCCAGTTTTCTCTGTTTATGTGTTCTAGGCCTCCAGGCATTTTGTCGTCTCCTATTGGTCTTGGTTTAAATTCCCATATTCGATATCCATTATTAATCATAAGATAATAATAATACGAGACATAACAAAATGTGTACCAAGTAAGTGTCTCTTTGATATAGTTCCAGTCACTCCATTTAGAAGCCTTTAGAAAGGAAGGAACGACTGACATGTCATATATTAGCATTTCACTAAACCATATATTTACATTCATCATAATGTTATTTAGTCTCATCTTCTCTAAAGAAGATTTATTTTTAAGTACAAATTTTTCCCTTTCTCCATTTGATATTATGTTGAATGAAGCATGACTTATATTTCTGAATATATCAGTAAGGTGCACAGAAAAACCGGCCAAGACTTTATTTTTATCAAGCGCTATGCAAGCATCTAGCATGAGAGAAAGGTCTACTGGCTCTACTTCTGCTTCAGTCATTACAACCCAACGATATCCACTTTTTCTAAGTTTATCTAAAGCCCAGTATTGCTTATAGCTACGTATTGCATTTACTTTTTCTATATGCTTTAATCTTTCTTCTCCTACATCATCACCAACTATTAATATCTTATATTTGCCGTTTATTATTTTTTTAAGCTCTTGCTTTTCTGATTGCCTTGTTATAACAAATACAATATCAACAGTTGGCTCTTTTTCAACTGCTTCTATTATTTTTGGTATATATTGATATTTAGCTGGATATGTAGGTAGAGCCCAAAGTACTTTATCTTTTCTCAACTTTTCTTTTTTTATTTTCATAAAGTGCCATGATGCAAATTATATTATTAATTTTTAGGCACGCAGTTTGGCACTCTTTTACCATTTTTATTTTTCATTCCAACCATTTTGTAACCCTCCCAACACTGCCCTTTATTCTTTTTTGCTTCTTTTATCCATCCAGCTTTTTCCCCTATTTCCAACCACTGATCTTTTGATAATTTATATTGCATGAAATCTCCTTTTTCTATTCTATATTATAACATAATCATATTAGATCCTATGTTCTATGCCCTTAAGCGTCCTTACTTCCCTGTTCATCAAATTTATAAAATAAATCCTTTACCTCTCTGGTGCTCTCATTTTCCTTCCAGGGCATTTTTATTTTTCTGGTCCTCAGAGGCATGTCTAGTGCACGGGCAGCCGCAGCGCGAGTTCTACCGCCAACAATAAAGCTTCCCAGACCCTCAGCTTCAACGATGTTTACTGCAGGATAGTCACCTCTGCCTATACTCACTAAAAGATTGCGAAGATATCCTTCTGAATCTCTTAGTCTTCTCTCTCCCCATTCGCTCTCCGCACTGTCCTCTCTATTCTCTTTTTTTGCCCATTCTATAAATTTATTAATTCTTTCCTCTTCGGATTCTCCTGTAACTTCTGGAGTATATGTGTTTCCTATTCTGTCTAGACCAAATGGATCGGTGTGTCCCACTGGAGATTCTGTCCATATTTTTTCTATTTCTTTGTCCGTGAGTCCGGATGCGACACCACGATCCCTGTACCACTGAAATTCTTCCATAAAATCTTTTATTTCGCTGTAATTAGATGCCTTTTTGTACCAATTCATTATTCATCCTCATCGTCATCCCAGTCTTCATCCCAGTCGTCATCATCCGTCTCTTCCTCTGGTTGTTCCTCTGGTTGTTCCTCTGGTTCGCTCCAGCCTTCTGGAGTTCTCTGCAGTTCTGTATCTAGATCCCATGGACCGTGATGCTTGTGCTCGGTAACTTTCTTTCTTACGTCTGCAAGCGTGTACGACATGTAGCTTCCCTTTTCGTCTGGATTTATGTTTCCAAGGGCGTAATAGACTTCTTTTGGCATATCTATACTCTTACCATTGGAGTGGTCCATTGTAATGCCCTCTTTTGTCTCAACCCAAGCATGAGGAAATCGATGCCCGTATACACTTCCGCGACCGCTCACCAATGCATGAACTAGCAAATCTCCTTTGTTTTTAGGAAAATTCCTCACTAAAAGAAGATTTAATGCCGCGCTAAAGCAGTCTCCGTCTCCTTTTGTCCATTTTCCTGCGCTCTTATACCAGTTCATGATACTAATATTTAATATTATAGATTATAATAACCTTTTTTAATTACTGCTTACTAATACCCTAAGCCGACCCTTTTAGGGATCTCCCCCATGAATTTTATAAATTTATATTTTTGGGGCAAGTTAAACCATAAATACTACTTGATTCGTCTGAAAGATCCAAACAATCCAGATCCAAGTAATCCTATTTCAATACCATAACTTATAAGCTGCTTTCCCATTAAATCATTTTTTGTATCCCATCTATTACCCTTTCAGCCACCCATTTCGGTGGATCCCCCCTTGATTATTATAACTTCTATCGCCACACCCATTCTCTGTGTTACCCATATGCGCTAATGAAACCATTCCTGAGATGTATCCCTTACCTTATAAATATTTTTCGGGCTTCAATAGTATCTATTGGATTTGTGCTATTGGACCCCATCGGATGCCCACTCAACCGCTAAGGTATCCCCATAAGGGGCTTTTCATCCCTAGAGGAAACCGATCCGCCACAACTGCCCTACGGGCAGAACAGGGAAAATATACCAGGCTTCTTCTTGCCCCCAAAATTTTATTACCAAAACATCTTAATTCGGGTAAATCATCCAGAAACGCCTTTGGCCGACCCGCCATATCCCAGAGTCCGTCTCTGGCCATGAATAACGGTTCGCACCGCTGTTCAAGTCCTCGTCGTCGTATCGCTTGAAATTACAACCCATTTCACCAAAGCACCTCTCTATGGCTGCAGGACTCAGAAACGTACCTAAATCCGTAAGGCTTTTGTCTAAACCTTTGTCCGTCGCGTTTGGCTTGGCCCACTTAGAATCACTAGAGTCCACCACCTCACACTCGTAGCTCATTACCGGGGCATGACCTGCTGCACATACCAGATCGTACTCCCATTTATCAGGAGGAAGATGGTAAGATATGCCCCAGTGTATCACAAGATCAAACTTGCCAAGATCGTAGTTCTTCGTCTGGTCCACAAGCTTTATCTCAAGGTCTGGCCAGTAGTATTTCGTTGCCTCCAAAGACCACTCCCTGCCGTCTGTTGCCAATGGGTTCGCTCCCCAGTTCTTCAGCATCTTGCTCACATGGCCGTGACCACAACCAAGCTCAAGAGTCCTCTTGCCCTTAAACCACTCCTTGCCACCCATAAGCTTGCATAGCTTCATCATCCTCACCATTCTCCATGGCTTGTACCACGGACCATTGAAAAGACTGCCGAACTTCAGCTCTCCCTCCGATTGCTGGCCGTTTAGCTCCTTCCACAGTTTACCGTAGTCGGTAGGGTCGTTCTTAACGTGGTTGTTAGTCTTGCTTACTCTGAAATTTTCTATTTTATAACTTTCCATAGTGTGTGCTCCTTTAAGTAACCCTATATCGACTTTACATAATTAATAATACCATAACCTCCCACTAAGGTATCCCCTACGCCCAAAATTAATAATTCCATAACCTCCCACTAAGGTATCCCTTACGCCCGAAATTAAAAAACTAACATTTTCCCACTAAGGTATCCCCTCAGAGGGATTTTACCCCAAGTAATAGAGGGGTACGGTAGGGGGTAGTCGTCAAGACACTTTCTGGTCGGCTCAGTCTGACGCTGGTTTGTCCGTGGTTTTTTCGTGGTTTGTCAGGTTATACAGTTAGTCTATTCGCGGGATACGGATTGTTGCCCACGGATCCCCGTCCGTCTGTGGCTGAGTCCGTGTGTGCAGGGTCTAGTGTAGCGGCGTGCCGCCCCTGCCCGATTCGGCTAGGGTTCGCCGTACTCGGCTTGCAGACGGGCTTCGTGAGCGGCTTCGGCTGCGGCTGCACGGGCTGCGTCTGCGTCTGCTGCGTCTGCTGCTGCGGCTGCCTTCGCGTTGGCGACGGCTGCCAACTGTGTGGCGTACTTGGGCATGATCTTGCGGAGGGCTGCGATCTGCTTGGGGGACAGGGAGCCACGCCCTTTGAACTGCTCGGCAAGTGAGGTACAGAACGGCGCGTCCACGCCGTTGAAGCCTGCGCCGTTGCGATAGGTTGTGCTGCCTGCGGATCGTTCGTCCTCGGTCTGTAGGGCGAAGATGGCAAGCAAGCCACGGATGAGCCAAGCGTCATCGGTCATAAGTTTAGCACGGACGGTTTCGGCGGTGTAGGTGGTGGTGGTGGTGGTCACGGTTGGGTTCCTCTTGTCTGATTAGTTTATTCCCCCGATGCAACAATAGTACAGGGCGCGGTGTCCGACTCACCACGCCCTGCCGTTGCATCCTGACGGTGGGGTCACCCGTTTAGGTTACCTGCACCGTGAAGGTGTTGAAGGTCTGCGTTCCTGCCACGGTGCGAACTGTGGTCGCGCCGATCCCTTCCATGACTTCCTTGACGGATTCGCTCATGGAATCGCGGTACTCCTTGCGCTGCTCATCGGTCATCTGCTGCACGGTGTTGACGATCTCGATGATGCGACCGCGTCCGAATCCTGCGAGGTGGAGTGCCACAGAGAGTAGCGTCCACGGGCAAGCGGCTTGGGGTACGGTCTTGGTGAACGGGTCACCGCGCTTCATATCGAAGGTAATGGCGAAGGTGATCTCGCCGCTCATCGCGGTTCCTGGGGTGATATCGAAGTGGGCTTTGACGGCATCGCGGAGTGCGGTGGCGGTGTCCTTGCTGACGCTGCTGATCTGCTTCACGGTTGGGTTCTCCTTGCAGGGGAACTATTCCCTTGCCTGATTAGTTTATTTACCCGATGCAACTTCCCGCCGCAGAGGTGGTATTAGCCAAGTGTCATCCTTGAATGACTGGGGTCACCAAACACTCGTGAATCGTGAATCTTCCTTCGCTCCCTGCATATCAAGATATTCTTTGACACCATCGGACGGAGGGAGGTCGGGGATGACGTCTGCAAGGATTGCAACCAATCGCTGATACAGAGTCACATTGTCGATTCCCCCCGTATTCACAACAAACACATTCAACTCGGCAAGGGCATTGACCAACGCGGTATTTGGAAGCCACTCGGTGTCACATGAGTCGGCTCCCGCAGGGTGCTGCGCTGCTGCGTATTCATGGGGAGGAAACGAATAACCAATCCTCTCCAGTTGTGATCGTTGCGTCA
>Ga0172364_10001294_pt1 | contig 19100 bp, 17 predicted proteins | sample LakKivSesite10cm_FD_114545 | JGI IMG/M metagenome (GOLD analysis project Ga0172364, IMG submission 114545) | Sediment microbial communities from Lake Kivu, Rwanda - Sediment site 10cm | ecosystem: Environmental > Aquatic > Freshwater > Lake > Sediment | place: Rwanda: Western Province, Lake... | reverse complement strand
CCATGGTGAGTTCCTAGGAATGCTTTTAACTCGGGCATATAACGAGTTTAACAAAGATGATCAGCGGGATGAGGTGATACTACCTGATACCTCTCATGGTACTAACCCTGCAAGTGCTACAATGGCGGGCTACAAGATAATAGAAATCCCATCCACTCAAGACGGAACTGTCGACCTTGATATATTGGAGAGAACACTCTCTGAAAAAACCGCATGTTTTATGCTGACTAACCCAAACACACTAGGCATCTTCGAATCAGATATCCTTGAGATTTCTAAACTTGTTCACAAAGCTGGTGCGTTACTATACTATGATGGGGCCAACATGAATGCCATCATGGGCAAGGCAAGACCCGGGGACATGGGGTTCGATATTGTACATTTGAATCTACATAAAACATTTGCAACACCACATGGTGGAGGTGGACCTGGTAGCGGACCCGTTGGAGTTAAATCCAAACTGGAAAAGTTTCTACCAATCCCTCGAGCATGCAAAGATAAGAAAGATGGCTACTTTTTTGACTATGATTATCCCCATTCAATAGGAAAAATCAAAGGTTTCTATGGGAATTTCTCTGTCATTTTAAAAGCCTATATCTACATAGTCATGATGGGTGGGGAGGGTCTAAGAGAAGCCTCAGAAATTGCTGTTTTAAACTCTAATTATATGAAAAAGAAACTAATGGATTCAGGAAAATATGATCTCCCCTACAAAGAACTGAGAAAACACGAATTCGTAATAAGCTGTGAAAAACTAAAAGAAGAAAAAAACATTAGAGCCTTAGACATAGCCAAACGTCTTCTTGATTATGGTCTGCATCCTCCAACTATATATTTCCCACTCATAGTAAAAGAGGCATTGATGATAGAACCCACAGAATCTGAATCCAAAAACGATTTAGACAAATACATAGATGCATTGATCAAAATCGCAGATGAAAACCCAGAGATTGTGAAAAACGCACCAAATAACACACCAGTCAAACGTATCGATGATGTTACAGCAACAAAAAATCCAATTTTGACATGGAAGATGATCTGAGGCTATTCCTCTGTTTTTTCATAAAGAGACAGCAATGTACCGATTAAACCTGATAGAACCAATACAATGGTTATGGAATATATACCTATATCATACCATACACCGTATCTACTACCCCAATACAAGTAAAAGCCAACGCCCGCTATCAGGAACAACAGCGAGACTATCGTAAACACGTTAACATTTTTTATATTGAACCTTATCATATCTTTCTCCACCCCTTTTAGGTGATGGGAGCACTGGGATTTGAACCCAGATCGGCGGGTCTCTTCTTAGGTCATCGCTCCAGTTACTCATCACAAGTCAGATGACCCTCTTTTAATCATACCTAACTGGAGCCCGCAATGATGCCGGGTTACACCATGCTCCCGATGTTGACCTATCTGTTTCGTGCTCTTCGTGCTCTCTTTTCACGTCGCATTCGTTTCTTCCGCCATTTCCAACGCATCTTACGGCGTTTCTTCCATGCCCGCGAACTACGTTTCATCTAGGGTTCCTCTAATTTTATAGCTTGCCCTAAACAGCTACCTATATTTAATTATTTAGGAAATAAATACGAGGATATATCACTGTTTACCAACAAATAAAATTTGCTTAAAAATATTAGGCAAGATTTTTCATCATTGGGGCTTCTTTTTTGTCCATCCAAACATACTTACATCTTGTGCAATACCATCCCATCGAAACCCACCGTTGCTTACCATGTTTAGGATTTATATGTCTATATAATCTCACCAAACCAAGATCACACTTTGGGCATTTTTCTTTAAACGACTCGTGATATGGTTCGTCTCCGATCTTATATATTAGCGTATCAGAAGCCACCTTGTATGTATAACTACATTTTGTACAAAGCCATGCTATAGGAATCCATTTTCTCTTCTCTTCCATGCTTTTGTTTTGATAAAGTTTTACAGCCTTAGCACCACATTCAGGACATTTTTTTCTGATCTACAACACCGCCATGTTTCATTCCTTAAATAAATAATTAGCTCTTAAATTCTATCATATTCATAGGTGAGGTAATTTTATCATAAATTTACTACCTTTTCCAAGTCTGCTCTCTGCCCATATATCGCCATTATGTTTCCCAATGATCTCCTTGCAGATAAACAAACCAAGCCCCACGCCCTCATTTCTACGATCATCACCGGTATATGCCTGGTAAAACTTTGTAAAAATCTTCCTCAATTCGTCTTCAGAGATACCAACACCTGTATCTTCAACAGAAATCAAAATATGGCCATCTTTCTTTTCAGCTCCAATTGTTATAGATCCATTGTCAGTAAACTTAACAGCGTTAACCAAGAGATTCTTTAAAACCTGTGACAGGCGATACCTATCACCGATTATACTTGGTAGATCCCTTGGTATATTAGTTATAAAGCTCAGTTTCTTATAATCAACAGCAGGTTTTATATCCTCCACAATCTCATCGAGAACCTCAACAGGACTCAGCTTCTCCATGTCAAACCTCATAGTATCACTATCAAGCCTTGAAACATCTAAAATATCATTAACCAATTTCAAAAGTCTCTCAGAGTTCCTCAAACTAATCCTAGCCCAATTCTTAATTTTCTCACTAGCATCCTTATCGGAGATAATCAAATCAAGATAACCCTTAATAGGCGTAACCGGAGATTTAAGCTCATGAGCAGCGATATTCATAAACTCGGTCTTCAGCCGCTCAGATTTCTTCAGCTCATCTTCTATCCTCTTTCGCATAGTAATATCTCTCACTGTGCAAACCATCCCTGCAAATTCATTTTCCTTCTTCAACGGAGCAATATTAACCTCAATGGGAACAACATGACCATCTATGTGAACAAGCCCCAACTCCACGTTTTCAATTTTTTCATCTTTATTTCTTGCATCAATAGAAATCTGCTGGAAAAGATAAACTGAATCCTCTGATAGATACTCCCTGAAAATAGTTGCCAAAATCTGGCTTTTTCTCCTTCCACACATCTTTTCAAAAGATGGATTCATATATGTCAACCGACCAAGAGGGTCGATCGTTAAAACTCCATCTGCAGACGTCTCAGCGAGAACCCTATACTTCTCCTCAAGTTTTACTAGTTCATCCCATGCTCTTTGACGCTGGGTGACATCTCTACCTCTGATGAGAATACCTTTAATTTCTCCTTTTTCTATAATAGAATCATTTGAAAACAAAAACCTATATCTTATATCATTTTTTGCTATCAACTCACTCTCATAATCATTAATTTTTTCTCCACGAACAACTTTACCAATGGCTTCAAGATGCTTCTTCATATCATCCCGAGAAAAAACCCCCTTAATCTCCGATAGCGGCTTTCCAACTAATTTTTCTTTTTTTAAACCTATCATATTCGCAGCTGTATTATTTATATCTAGGATAATCCCCTTTGGGTCAAGATACAATAAAAAATCACTCGTTGCATCAAAAATATCTCGGAATTTTTTCTCAGATTCAATAAGATCTTCTTCGGCTTCTCTTCTTTTGTATCTCTCACGTAGATCTCTCAATATAATAAGGTCACCGACAATTTTTTTATCTTCATATAATGGATTTGCATTTATCTCAGCCGGAATTATTTCTCCATTTTTTGTAATAACTTCAATCTCATATGGCGGAATCTTCTCTCTCTCCATCCTTCTAAAGAAGTTATTTAATGCGCTACTAAGATTTTCTCCAGTTAAAATTCCCGTCTCGGAAAACTTTTTTCCAATTAACTCCTTTTTACTGTATCCCAACAATTTTATAACCTGTTGATTCACATCGACAAAAAAACCATTTTTATCAACGACGACAATTGGATCTATCGCTGTTTCAAACAAATTCCTATATTTTTTCTCGGATTTTTTTATTTCATCATTGGCTTTTTTAAGCTCGGTGATATCACGTGATATACCCATGGTTCCTATTATCTCCCCAGTTTCATTGTATCTTGGTGTTTTTGTCACAGAAACCCATCGCTCGCTTCTATTTGGTGATGTGAGCTTTTCGATTTTATTTATAATAAATCTCCCCGTCCTCCTCATCTGCTCATCATCTTCAAAGGCTTTCCTTGCCTGCTCCTCAGGTAAGAAATCAAAATCTGTCTTCCCAACCATCTCCTCAGGAGCTACATTTGAATGCATAGCCTTGGCTTTATTCACCTTTATAAACCTGTTTTTATCATCCTTAAAATAAATAGAATCAGGAATATTATCTAGAAGTGACTGTAGTAAATTATGCTCATATCTCAATGCTCTTTCGATCTTTTTCCGCTCGGTGATATCTTTTATGACACCGATGGAACCAATAATCTTCCCTTCATGATTTTTTAAAACGCTAAGCGAAAGATCCACGTCAATTAATTCGCTATTTTTCTTGAGGACTCTCGTTTCCATATGATGTTGCATTCCTTTCTGTCGTACGTTTTCTGATCTGATTTTTTTCCATTCCTCAGTAGGATAAAGTGAGCTAACGAGTTTCATATACAAATCGCTTTTATCCATATGTAGAAGATCTTCTGCGTATTTATTCCAAGAAATAATCCTCTCGTTTTCATCAGTGAGTGTTATGGCAACAGCAGAGTTCTCAAAGATTGTTCGGTATCTATGCTCAGATTCTATCAGTTTTCTCTCAGTTTTCTTTAGCTCTGTGATATCTTTGATTATGCCAACAGAACCTACTATTTTCCCTTCAGCCCCCTTTAAAGTACATAGTGATATTTCTACATCAAATATACCCTGATCCTTTCGTATCATCTTGGTTTCCATACGATATTTAATTCCTTTCCGTCTCACATGTTCTGAGCGTATTCTCACCCATTCTTCGGGTGGATAAAGAGATTCAATGGGTGTCATGAACAAATCTTTTTCATTCATGTTTAGGAGTTCCTCGGCATACTTATTCCATGAAACGATACGCTCTTTTTCATCTGCTAGGGTTATGGCAATGGCATAATTTTCGAAGATCGCCCGGTATTTTTCTTCTATACTTCCAAGTTCAAAATCTTTTTCCGTTCTTTTTGCATCGTTTTCAGCGTTATAGATCGTCTTATCAGGTACTTCATCTGAGGTTTCCTCTGTTATCTGTAATGCTGCAAAGATGCCAAGTGATTGACTACAAAATTTCCCTAGTTTTTCTTCTTCCCTCAACTCTTTTACAATTTCAGGCTCATCTTTCATTTATAACGCCTCAAAAAATCCACATAAAAATATTTCTCGCAACAGGATATGGAAAGAACGCATCTTTTAATTTTATTATCTAGTAAACTAGTTGCTATTTCGCATCCCATCTTGCATCCCATTGATTGAAACTAATTACCTATTGTCCAAAAATGAAATACATTTTTACTATATTAAATCTATTTATATTTAGAGCCTCTGAAAATGTTAATACACTAAAACATGGGAATGAACGCACCACATTTTTTGAAAAAATCCGTTTTATTGAAACTAACGGGCGTGGTGGGATTCGAACCCACGATCAATGGCTTAGAAGGCCACTACCATATCCGGGCTAGGCCACACGCCCAATTTTCCAACTATAATGAATAATCTCTGTATTAATAAAAATTGATAAAAGTATGGATATAAGAACTTTTTTTATTCGTAAGGTGCGGCATCCCCAAGTAAATCGACATGCGTAAGAACCATACGTCTACAGCAGTATCTATCTAGACCAAGGTCATCTAAAATCTTCTTAGGTGTCTCTTTTGGTTTTTCACCTGCATCCACGGCTTTTTTATATTCATCGTATCGCTTCTTGTATGCCTCGTAGACATCGCCGATAACCTTTCCACATGTAAAACATCTTACAGGAATTATCACAATATCACCTATATGATTTCTGCCTTTTCTTTCTTGCGCCCCTACCAAGAGGTTTTTTAGCTTCTTTTCTTCTTGGGTCACTCACAAGCAAACTTCTATCATAATCTAAAAAAGCTAGCTTCAAACTCGGATCACTAGTAAACTCGATTAACCCTTTAGCAATCGCTGTACGAACCGCGTTTGCCTGACTCATAAAACCACCGCCTCTAACATATACATCGATGTCTACTTTATCTATATAATTCTCAGCTATTTTAATCGGCTCGAGTATCTTCCATCGCGCGATCTCAGGCTCGTAGAACTCTACAGGTTTCTTATTGACCCTGATCAAACCTTTTCCCTTTTTAACACTAGCTCGTGCAACCGCGGTTTTCCTTTTACCCGAGGTGTTAACAATCTTTTTTACCATTAAAACCTTGCCCCTAAGTATTTTGAGAGTTCCTCAATTGTAATATAATCAACAGGCTGTTTTTTTGCATCTTCAACTATCTCAAATTTTTTACCTTCAAACTCTTTAGGCACTCCAATATAACATTTCAATCTTTTAAAGGCTGTTCTACCATGAGGTGTCTGATAAGGAATCATTCCTCTAACTGTACGCTTCACAATCCTATCAGGCATCTTAGGAAAAAAAGGCCCCTTACGATACGTACCAACCTCTCTCTTCTGTTTATATATGCCTTTTATAGTTGTTTTTTTACCAATTATTATGGCTTTCTCTGAGTTAACTATCGCTATCTCTTCTCCATTAAGCAATCGTTTTGCAGCGTTTGTACCTAATCGACCTAATGCTGCACCATTTGCATCAATTATAGTCGTCATATTTACCCCAATATTCGTATATTTTCTCCTTTCGGATTGCTTTTCATCAGTTTTTCAATTGGCATATGTTTGCCACCTGCTTTCTTGATTTTTTCCTCTGATTTCTCTGAGAAGGACCAGGCGGCAATAGAAACCTTCTTAGTCAAGTTTCCAGTGGATAAAACCTTACCAGGTATAAGAGCAGTCTCATTTTCTTTAATATATCTATTAATCTTATCAAGGTTAACCCCGGGCCAGTTTCGGGATGGCTTCTCCAGTCTCAGCGCTATATCTTTCCAGATTGGTGCATCGTTTTCATATGCTTGTTTCTTTAGGTCCTGTATCAGCGCTATCAATCTAGGATTTGTCTTCTTAATTTTCTTCGCCATATGTTGTTTCTCCAGGATATGCGGATTGTAGTGAAAGGAAGTGTTATTTATAAGATTTGTGGGAGAAACTATTAAAAACAGACGACAAATAAGACCTCCCTATGAAAAAACTTATTGCAGTTTGCGGAAGCGACGCGGACGATGAAAAACTATCCAGCTATGCTTTGGAAACTGCAGAAAAAGTCGGCAAATTAATTGCACAAAAAGGTGGTGTTCTTGTCTGTGGCGGTAGAGGAGGGATAATGAGATCGGCATGCAAAGGCGCCAAGGGAGAAAATGGTACCACTGTTGGGATAATGCCACATTCAAAAGATGAGGCAAATGAATTCGTAGACATAGCAATACAAACTAACCTTGGAAACATAAGAAATACTCTTGTTGTAGGCGCCGCTGATGCAATAATAGCAATAGGGGGAAGATGGGGGACTTTAAGTGAGATATCCTTTGCTATGATCCTCAAAAAACCTCTTTTCCTTGTTGAGGGAACAGGCGGATGCGTCGATGAGATAGCAAACAGGCATCTAATGGACAATATAGAGTCCACGTATTATGTTACAAACTCAGCGGAAGAAGCAGTAGAAAAAGCATTTGAAATTATAGATGATATCTCAAAAAGTAATTGAATAAGATAATATTGAGTATTTGCAATTCTATATAAAAATTTATTAACTATCAAATACAATATTATTAAGAATATAATTATAATAAACGATAGGTAAATATGAACTACTCCAATGCCCCAAGAATAATCATACTAGGCATAGACGGCCTTGAATATAACCTAGTTAAAGAATGGCGTCTGAAGAATATCATGCAGAAAACCTATTGTAAGTTGGATTTATCTGATTATAACGTAGTTGTGACTCCTCCGATATGGGGAAGCATGATAACAGGAAAAATCGATGAAGAAGTGATGGGAAGATGGATAAAATGGGCAGAAGTAGCTGGTGGTAATAAAAACATAAAACAAAAAGGGTGGGCAAAAACAGGAAAAATTCTACCTTCAAAATTAAATTTCTGGTTATGGAACCATATAGTTGACCCGCTAATAGGTGGAGATCCATTTGAAAAAACTGCCAACTATGTCATAGAAAAAAAATTACCAAATATATTTCAATTTTTTGAAAAACCTTGGACAAATGGCTTACCTAGTTTCGGAAAAAACGTTAGCGGTCCAGTACAAAAAAAATTAACAGAACAGGCATTACGCGGAGAAAAAACTCAATATAAAAAATTCATAGCTGACGAATATAAAACAGATAAACAAAAACTACTTACTGTATTAAATAAAAAAGAATATGATATGATATTTTGGTATACTCCGATTTTAGATAACTTTGGTCATATGGACATGGGTAAACCTGTTACTCTTATGATGAAGCATTATCTTGAGATAAACAACTTGGTAGACATTGTCAAAAATCTTTGCCCTGAATCAAATATTTATATTATCTCCGATCACGGCATGGAGCCTTTTAAAATGGGCTGGGGCATGCACAGCAATCATGCTTTTTTTAGTAGTAATACTGGAGAAACTATAGATAAACCATTTCAACTTTATGATTTAGTCGCAAAACACAAAAATAATTAAAAAATTTATTAATCTCATTACTTTTTTTTCAACGTAGATTGTCAATATCATAAAACATATCATGTACGCTTTCTTCTTTTTTTACTTCATCTTTTTTAATTATTTTCATATATGATCGGAGCATATCGGCAGAATTGGTGATATTGTTTTTACGTGTAGATACAATTACTGGTTTTTTAAGATGAAATAATCTCTGTTTTTTCGCTTCAGCCATTTTTTTCATTCTAACACCAAAATCTTTGTCTTCTAGTGCCCAGAAAGATTCATTAAAACCTTTCATCTCTTCAAAATCGTTTCTTCTTAAATAAAAAAGAACTAGACCTAGGCCCCGAAGATCTACCGCAATAAGATAGAAGATAAAATCTACTATTCCAAAGCCAAATAATCCAAACAAACTGTTTATTTTATCTGGTCGCATCCTACTTCCCCCTCCAAAAATATCTTTTTTTTCTAGGTTTTTGTGTATGTTAATAAAGGTGTCTTCAGGAATGATAGATGAATCCGCATCAACAAATGCTATATAGTCTCCTTTTGCTTTTTTGGCGCCGGCATTTCTAACAGCGGCAATATTGTGTTCTTTAAAATGGACAACTTCACAGCCGTACTCTCTAGCAATATCTGCAGTTTTGTCTGTTGAGTCGTTGTCAACAACAATTATTTCCACTTTTTCTTTCATGGTTTTTTCATATAAAATTCTAGCACGTTTAACAGATTCGAGCGTAGGTCTGATATATTTTTCCTCGTTATATGCAGGAATCACAAGAGAAATCTTTGGTTTAGTCACCTATTTTTTCTCCCTTAATTAAATTTATAGAATCTTATAAGTTTATAAAACATTTTTCTCTTTTCTATATAACTTCCATAAGGTCATATCAGATATATATTATATATACAGATTTAAATATTTTATTATATATTAACTAATGTGTCGTAGAATACCAACCATAAAAAGTTAGATTTAAAAATTATTTAGTTTATTCAAGAATTCCCTCAAGATCTAATCGATTCTTTTTATTGTTTCTTGCTTCAGTAAGTGATACTATAAATCCATAAAAACCGGTAAGCACATCTGTTATTAGATGTCCCGCAAGTGAGATAACTAATGTTTTCTCGGGTGCTACGCCATAAAATGAAAATAGGAATATCAATGTTGCCTCACGTGTTCCAAGACCTGCAGATGTAATTGGAATGAAAGCTATAACATTAGCTATAGGATACAACATTAGAAATGCAAGATATGGTACCTCGATGTCTAGCGATAATCCCAATATATAGATCTGCGAATAGATAAGTATCCATTCAGGAATACTGATTAGAAATGGGATAATTAATTTTCTAATTCTTGGAAAGTCGGTATAAAACGTATCTACAAATTTAGTAAGGTAAGGTTTCACATTTTTTGGAATTAAAAATTTAATAAGAAATCTAAAGGTTTTTTCTCCCCGTTCTTTTTTAATGAAATAGATATACAACACAATAGTTGCTAAGAATATAACTAACGCGATCGGAAATGCCTGAGGAACTTTATTTATCATCAAAAACGCGCCGATGAGCATCATACAATATAGTGGAAGAGTATGAACTGCCTCCTCAACAACGCAATTGACAAATAATTTACCAACTGGTTCGTTCGTCTCATCTTTTAGATATGGAATTCTCATGAGTTGTCCCATATATCCAGGCGTTATAGAGCCATAGAAGTAACCGATCAAGAATATCTTCAAAGATTTGATGCTGCTAACATGTATTTTTTGCTGTCTTAGTATAAGTTGCCATTCAAAATTTCTTATCAACAACCTTGGAAGTGTAAGAAATGCGGCAATGGCGATATAAACCGGAGAAATTTTCAAAAAAGTAGATACAATTTCATTGGTACCAATATTAACGACTAAATAAACAAGGATAATAATGCCAATCAACGGCATGAACTTTTTAAGATATTTAATTAGATTTTTTTTATCGAAGAATTTATGCATATTTTGAGACCTTTCACTTAGTACTTTTAATATCAAAAATTAACATCGATGTAATTATGATGGTGGATAATAAACATAGGTAAAAACCAATGTTTGGACCCCAATTGCAATATACTCCTGTGCGTATCCCCTCCCCAGGTATGCTTATATCTATATTTCCATCCCCACTAAAACCTCCGACTCCTATTTTAGCCAGCTCAGACATCCCATAGGATAATATAACAATAATGCCAACCAGGATTATGGTTCCAAATAACAGAGACAAAATCGAGAGTTTCTTTTTATTAAATCTTTTAAAAACCATATTTAATATTATCAAGATACAACACATAGTTATAAGAATAGATATCAGGGTCATCGCGTTTGTAAATATCTCTGGTAAAGATGCTAGTTCTCCGGCAATAACATCAGAGGCAGTGGTTGTGGTAACCAACTGTACAGGTATTAAAAACATCTTGGTAGATGTATTGATATCGGAATTTGAAGAAGAACCATGGAGCACCCACCATGGAGAAACAACAGATATAATAATTAGTGTTATAGCCAATATTTTTAAAAAAGACTTGATATCTTTCTTTTTAAAAGCAAAAATTGTACCTACTAATAAGAAAATGAGAGACGAACATATTACTATTAGGGGAAAAACAGGTTCTTCGATTGTTATCAGATCAAAGGTTTTTTCACCTATAACATTAATTTTTCTTTCACCTATTAGATTATTGTTACAATAAACCTCGATTTTATAAGTTCCAGGCGGGAGTGAAAATTGTGAAAAACCATCTTCATCACAATTTTTCTCTATCTTTTTATCCTCTCTATATACAAATATATACGCATCTTTTAATGGAATTCCTCTGGAATTAAAAGCATAGGTTTTTACGTTGAATTCAGCTGGAAAAACAAGATCGATATTCTCTTCGGCGCCTGTTGGGATTTTGATGTTTTTCTCTATCAGAAATGATTTATATCTAAGTTCGAGTTGATATTCAGCGGGATATAGATTCGTAAAGATATAACTTCCATCTTTTGTTTTTTCTGCTGGTATTGATGTTGATTCATACATTTCTTTACTTGTTAGAGCAGAGTTTATCTCAAATTCTGGGGCAAGCCCCCATGTATCTTTTAATCTTAAATTTAAATTGTAGAGTTCGATGTTTATCGATTTTTTGATTGGCATACGACTTCTGATGTATCTTAGTTTTATTGGTTCTTTATAAATGATAAATCCTTTGTATAGTAGCTCTAGATCATATTTATCTTTAAAGTTACAGGGTGCATTAATCGTTGTCATCCCATTTCGAATGGTTGCATCCTCGGAGATGATTGTGTTGTTATAAAGTAGGCGTACTTGTACGTCTTCAACTCCTTTTCTTTTTTGATCAAAAACAGAAATACTTACAGTGCCTTGTGGTCCGCAGAATATGTGTGTTGATGTATCTCTGGTTACATCTATAATTTTGAATCCTATGTATCTGCGTTCTTTTCCTAAAACTGGTTTTTCTTTGTAGATTTTAACAAGATATCTACCAGGAGCTAGATTTTGGAATCTGATCTTTTTGAAAAATGAGAGGTTTTTCCAATCAAACATACCTACTATTAGTTTGATTTTCTCTATAATTTTTGTATTATCAAAACCAGGTAATGAACTAATTGATAGTCGTCCGCCTATCCCTACTGATATAAACTCTTCGTCTTTATACAGTTCTGCACTTATATATGAAAAATTTTTACCTGTTAATATAGAAAGGGCAGATCCCATTGGGACTGACGGTGCCAGATGAACAAATGCTGTTAAAGAACAGGTTTTCTCTTCTTTCTTTTCCTCAGAAACTTCACCTGTATGCAATGGTCTAATTTTTACAAGTGATTGAAATATATCTGCCTCTTGGTTAACAGATCTATAACCTCCGTTTACTGTGGAGAAAAACTCTGCATCATATTCTACTACAAGATCGTCGGGTACATCGATATCATAAGGTAATCCGTTTTCATACGAATTTCTGCTTAAATCAACGAAAACTATATCGCCTTCAAGTCCTGGTAGATCAGAGGAATCCTGTTCGCGTAACCTTATTTGAACACCGTCTCTTTCATTTGTTCCGGATTTAACAACGCTATTTGAACTTAGTATAAGAGAATGGGCAACACCTTTTTCTCCTTCATCATATGAGATCCATGCTTTTTTCCCCAGATCAAGATCATCTTCGGCATCTATCAACATTACATTTTGCCATTTACTTGGACCAGGTTTAGCCTCAGGATCAGGATCCAAAGCGTACTCTGCTATTGTATCTTTTTCGGTGTAAACGTGTAGATATGGATATATCTTGCCGAAATTCAACTCTTCTATCGAATTACTTTTTAAACCGCCACATTGAAAACTAGCATAGGTTCCTTCAACCTCCGGTCCGATCGCCACAGTAAATTCTTTTAAAACCTCATGTTTTACATGGGCGCATATTCTTTTATTTTCTGTAGGACAATAGTAATACTTGTATGTCACAGTGGTTTTGACATCTTTTATAGACGATTCACTTACGAGCTTGAATTTGACCATCAGATTGCCATCCACTGATATCTCCTTGGAGACAACCCGCTCAATTGATCCATGAAAATCTTCTAAACCCTGTCCGTAGTAATACATAAAATCAAAGGATGCAAATAATTCACCGTTCTTAGGCATCATATCAGTTGATTTTGTTTTTAGTTTTGTTACTTGTTGTGCAGCGCCTCCGCCCATAAACTGTCCATCTTGTGCAACTGCGTAGACAATAAAACCGTTTTCTGTTATTTTAAAATAGTGTGATTCAAATGGGTATCCTGGGATTGGTTCATAATGGTAATAAGATTCTTCAATTTCGACATGATCTGGATAATTAGGACCAGGTTTTTTTTCATCATCATAGTAGACATAGTATTTCTCTTTACCATCGGTTTCTTCTGGAATTAAAAAAACAAGGCTACAGCTTTTGATATGGTCATCATTTGAATAATTTAGATCATATATTTGAGATTCTATCTCCTTTATGGTCCCAACATCTTGAATAATAACCCGTACTGAATGTTCTTTTTCGTTTTTTGTCCAACAGGAATGATCAAATTTTATGCGGATATCTATTGGTTGGTATTTTGCATTTTCACTATTTGTATCTATGAGAATATGTATCTCCTGTCTGAAAGACCAATCATTATTCCACCAAGTTGAATCGCTTTTTGAGATGCACACTGGCGCTAATGTTAATAACATGAAATTGACCAGTATTGCAAATACAACTAATCTGCCTAACATCGTTTTTCACAATCTAATCTGTTCTTTTTATACAAATTGATATATATCTTAGTTAAGTTAATATAAATAGTTTATTATTTATATATTAATATTTAATATAAACTTGGCTTTTTTAAATTAAGTATTGCAGGGGGCTATATTTATAATTCACAAATGTATTAGGTTGATACTATCTGATAAAACAAAATATGTAAGACGTCGATCCTGTTACAATAAAATGATAATTTGGTGATAAAATGGAATTCGATGGAAAAGTCGTTTTAATCTCAGGTGCCACTGGTGGCATGGGTGAGGAAATAGCAAAGCTTCTCTCCGAGGAAGGATGTAAACTTGCACTTTTCGCTCGAAGAGGGGAAAAACTAAGGAAAATCTCTGATAAAATAAGCAACGCTAAAACAGAGTGTATCTACAAGGAATGCGACGTGAAAAATAGAGACGATGTAAAAGAGGCAGTTGAATTTACATATAAAAAATTTGGTGGAGTAGATATAGCCATATTGACTGCGGGTGTTCTAATACCAAACCCGATTGAAACTTTTGACAGTAGTATTATAAAGAATTCTATGGAGATCAATTTTTTAGGAAATGTTTATTTCTTAGAGTATCTCCTGCCTATAATGAAATCTCAAAAATCAGGTACTATTGCAGTCACGTCTACTCTGCCTGATAAGAGGGGAGTTCCAGGTTGGGGTGCCTATGGTGCCAGCAAAGCAGCTGTGAGCTGGCTGATGGAGAGTCTGCGGGCTGAAGCCAAGCAGAAATATAATGTGAATATTATAACTATAAAACCGGGCTCTGTTGAAACCCCTATGATAGAAGGTTATCACCGGCAGGGTGCTCTCCAACCAGAAGAGGCAGCAGAGATCATTATAAAAGGCATCAAAAATGGAAAGAAAATCATTCAATTTCCACTCTTTCAAGTTCTGCCGGTTAGGATCACAGATATGTTTCCTGTATTCGTTTACGATAGTATTCCTATAGAACAGCAGAAAGGCGATGGATACCCGATTGTCGAGGAGAAATAAATGCAAAATTTTTTTAAACATAAAGATATATATTTAACAATTGTTAACATATGTTGATGTTATATGAACCCCCTTCTTAATCCTCTGGTATCAATGCCTTTAATAAAGGGCTATATCTTGGATCCAGGTAGGACACAAAGATTAAACCATGAGCAATTGAAAAGATACAGGGATAAAGAATTCAAAAAAATAATCAAATACGCATATACAGTACCTCTCTATCATAAAAAATACAAAACAGCAGGTATCTACCCAAGTGACATAAAAGGGATAGACGACATCGTAAAACTACCATTTATAACAAAAAACGATTTACGAGAAAATTTCCCAGATGGGATAATACCTAGGGGTTATAACAAAGAAAAAGGGTATATTATCTGTACCGGTGGTACAACTGGAAAACCTGTTTCTATTTATACTGATTTTGAGACGATGGCCAAAGCTGCCAACCCAAGTCTAAGAGAAATGAAATTCTTTAATTTGAAATGGAGAAAATCAAGGTTTGTCCATATCGGGAATTTCACCCCATATCGAGCTGATCTTGTAATGCAAGAGCATTTCATGTCCCACCTTAAATCTTTTTCATCCATGAAGAATCAGCTAAACATCGATGTAAATGAACCAATTATCGATATCATAAACAAATTAGATGTCTTCAAACCTGATGTGATTATTTCATATCCATCTACCTTCCAACATTTAGCTTTTCTTAAAAGAAAAGGACATGGTAAAAACGTCAAACCAAGACTTCTTTGGGTCGGTGGTTCTATGTTGGATGGTTATACACGAAGTTATGTAGAAGATGCTTTTAAATGCAGATTATTAAATGTCTATCCTTCAGTTGAGGCGCATACAAATATAGCCTTTGAATGTTTAGAGGGAACTTGGCATATTCATTCTGATTTTTTCCATGTCGAAGCAATCGATGACGATGGTGCAGTGGTTGCACCTGGTGAACGTGGCCATGTAGTGCTTACTCGGTTATGGGGCAGGGGAACACCTATCATTCGATATACGGGAATGGATGATTGGGTGAAACTTGCCTCTGATGAAAAATGTGGATGTGGTCTTCGAACCCCTGCCATTGTAAACGGGGTTGAGGGTAGAAGTAAGGCAAATATCGTTTTTTCCAATGGTAAAGTTTTTCCACCAGGGGCCTTTTGTTTTATTGAATATGTGCTCCATAAACTTCAAACATTCAAGGTGAGACAATATCAGATCATTCAGAAAACAATAGATGAATTAGAAATCCTTTTAGTGATAGATGAGGATCTCCGAAATATAGGTGCTTCTGTTGATACAATTGTCGAAGAAACCAAAAAAATCTACCAAGAAAAAGCTGGACCTGAAGTAAAAATAATTGTACGAGAAGTAAAAGAAATCAAAGGTGATCCTAATTCAAGAAAACCTCCACCGATTGTTGTATCGTATGTTAAAATAGAGGAAGGTTATAAGATACTAGATCAATAATTTGCAAGGAGACGGAATATGGATATACTATTGGTTATGCCCCATCCTAATCCTAGGAGAACAATCTTAGATAGGTTTTCTTATCCTGCTTTAACATTACAACAAATCGCGGGTATCACACCACCAGATCACTCGGTGGATATAATAGACGAGCGATATAGGGATATCACTTTCGATGAAAAATATGATCTTGTTGGTGTATCGTGTCTTACATATAACTCACTGCGTGGATACGAGGTTGCAGATGAATTCAGAAAAAAAGGCATACCTGTTGTATTTGGTGGGTACCATGCATCGATACTACCAAATGAGGTTAAACAACATGCAGATAGCGTAGTTATAGGCGAAGCAGAGTTTACATGGCCCCAGCTCCTCAAAGACTTGGAAAAAAGGGAACTCAAACCATTTTACAGGGCAGATAAACTAGTGGAACCTGAACAGATACCTCCTGCGAGACACGACATTGGGGTATATACTTATATGGAATCTATACAGGCATCACGCGGGTGTCCAACGGGTTGCGAGTTTTGCGCAATGCAAAAAGTAGAGGGACCAAGATTCAGGGGAAGACCAGTGAATAATGTTATAGATGAGATGAAAACAATAAAATCAAAAACCATATTTTTCGCAGATGCTTCTCTTACTATCAACCCAAATTATACCAAATCCCTGCTGAGGGAGATGGCGCATTTGAATAAAAAATTCCATTGTTTCGGAAACGTTAATGTTTTATCCCGTGACGACGAATTTCTAAAACTAGCGAGCGAGGCAGGGGTTGAGAGATGGTACGTGGGAATAGAATCTATAACACAGGAAAACATAAACTTATCTGGTAAGGGAACAAACAAAGTGGAAAACTATATTACGGCTATAGAAAAGATAAAGGATCATGGGATGGCAGTCACAGGTTTTTTCATGTTCGGTTTCGACAATGATACAATTGATGCTTTCAATAAAACATTAAAGTTTATGTTGGACCTAGATCTCGATGGGATAACATTCAGCATAGTAACACCGTATCCTGGTACAAGACTAGCAGAACGATTAGAAAATGAGGGAAGAATCACATCGCGAGACTGGTCGCGATACACAGAGGGATACGTGAACTTTAAACCTAAACAGATGACAGAAAAAGAATTATTTGATGGTATACGTAAGGTAATGAGCGAGTATTTCTCATATCGTAATATTGCAAAGCGGGGTTTCTCAGGCTTAACAGCAAACAACAATATTAACCTAAATCATTTCATCGAAAGCGTCATAGGAGATCTTTTCAACCGAAGATTCTACCTTCAAGATAAATTAAGTACACATAACTAATATGTTATACAAAAATTTAATATCTTAATTTTTGTTGTCAAAAATAGAGTTGTCGTTTATGAGAGAATACAAAATAAAAAGAGGACATAACGTAGACATCGGAGAACTAGCTTCTAAATACTTTGGAGCAAAAGGAGATATTTACAAAGGCTTAAAATTTGAGGCTGAAGGCATAGGAGAAGTTAGCATGAGGCAGGAAAAAAACTCTCTCATCATAGACATAGTACCTCCCAAAAAAATATGTGGTGATTATAACGTAATAAAAAGATGGAACAACTTCCTTTTTGAAGCCACTGGTAAGGATGTTAAAGAACGAAAGAAGGAGTTCGGTAAGATAGAATAGAAATGTTCGTTTTATTTCTTCACCTTTTTCCAGTCTTTTAAAAATTCTTCTACTCCTTTATCGGTTAATGAATGACCAACCATCTTTTTTATAACGCCTGGAGGTATCGTTGCTATATGGGCGCCTATTCTTGCTGCTTGTATTACGTGGATTGGATGTCTTATGCTAGCGACAATAACCTGCGTGTCTAATTTGTAGTTGTTAAAGATATCCATGATTTCTTCTACGATCTGCATGCCTTCTTGCCCTATATCATCTAATCTACCGATGAACGGGCTTACATATGTCGCTCCTGCTTTAGCAGCCAATAGTGCCTGGTTAGCTGAGAAAACAAGTGTTACATTGGTTTTGATTCCTTCTTTGCTGAGTTTTTTTACAGCCTTAAGTCCTTCAGGATTTATTGGTATTTTTATTACTACGTTTTTATGGATTTTTGAGAGTTTTCTTGCTTCTTCTATGATGTTCTCTGCTTTTTCACTGACTGCTTCTAGGCTTATCGGTCCGTTAACAATGTCAAATATTTCTTCTACTATTTCTTTAAATGTTCGTCCACTCTTTGCAACAAGTGTTGGATTTGTGGTGACTCCATCTATGACGCCCCAACTAGCGAGTTCTCTGATTTCATCTAGATCCGCGGTGTCGACAAATATTTTCATAGAATTTCAACTCCAGCCAGGTGTAACATGTTTTTATTCATAACTTTTTGGTTTGATGATTCAGGAGGGATTATAGAATTTTTAGTGGGATAGATACGTTTGGATATATTTGACAAAAACAAAACATATATATATTTACGTATACATTACACTTCGTGGTGGATGGGATATGCCTCTAACAAGAAAAGCCCGAGTAGTGGGCAGTAGCTTGGTGCTGACCATACCAAGTCAGCTAGCAAAAGCCCACGATATTCAAGATGGAGACGAGATAGAGATTATACCCTTGGGTATAGGGGAATTTAAAATCCGAAGAGTAAAGAGATAGACCTATATCTATTAGCGGGATTCAAATAGAAACATTCGTATTTATAAAGGTAAACTGTATTGCATTT
>Ga0172364_10001292_pt1 | contig 19110 bp, 15 predicted proteins | sample LakKivSesite10cm_FD_114545 | JGI IMG/M metagenome (GOLD analysis project Ga0172364, IMG submission 114545) | Sediment microbial communities from Lake Kivu, Rwanda - Sediment site 10cm | ecosystem: Environmental > Aquatic > Freshwater > Lake > Sediment | place: Rwanda: Western Province, Lake... | reverse complement strand
TCCTGCAGTGGTGTACTATTCAGTATCTCTACGAGTTCCGGTGTCATCTTGCCTGGAACTGGTGGCAATACTGCCAAGATTAATATTGAAACCAAACCTATCATTTTTTACCTCCTTTTTTGTTGCTTACGCATAACCCACTAAAAGTTATGGCGTCCTTGCACAGACATTCTTTCATATTCACCTATCCCCTTAGGTTCATATCTTCTTTTTTATAAAACCACCCCCTTTCCATTTTATTAGATTTAAGTATATATATTATAATCTGATTTTTTAAATTGTCAAGGGCAAAAAACTTCTTACATTGTAATGGTTTTTCTTTGAGTTCGTTTTCCGATTCTAATTTAAATATTTGTTTTTCTGCAAGAATTTGACTTGATTAGGATATTATTCTATTTTAAGATTTACTCCTATTCCAAACTGATTCACCATATATTTTATTCCATTATTATTGCCCCAGAGCCAGTTTATCTCGGGCATAAAAACAAATTTTGTCCCCAGGTAAAAGCCAAAACAATGGCCCAGGTGCAATATATATCTGGGCGGTCTGGTTGAATGCTCCTGTCTATCATGATAATGCATTGAATAGATAATCTTTGGCGCATATAAAAATTTTATTCCACAGATTATGTCCTTTTCTAAAAATAGTGTTCCATAAAAATCATAAACATAATCGGTAATATAATTTATTCTTGTTCCTTTCATATAACCAAAACCAAATTTGAATGAACTATTTATAAACTTGTCAAACAGATGATATTTTATTGAAATCACACCTGCAGTTGGATATGAATATTTGAGTTCAAATTCCAATTTTTTAAAAATACCCGCCCTTGTCCAGATATCAAATCTTCTTTCATCATAAGGAATAGTATCATTTGTTCCACTGTATATATAATAATTATCCACACCAAAACCGATACTATATTTTCCGGGATTTAGAACACAAGCTTCATCATATGTGCAATAACTCTGAGACCATACAATGGGTAAATTTTGGTCCAGAATAATTAGTAAAATTATCATTTAGCTAAGCGCAAGTTCACCTTGACATTGAGTATAAATAATCGGGGTTAATGGGCACCCTGACGTTTAAGTACTGTTAAAGCAGTTTTTAAGAAGATCTTTAAATCCAGCCGTAATGAAATATTATTTATGTATTCAAGGTCATAATCAAGTTTCTTTTTTACATCCTCAATCGTTCGGTCGTAAGAATATTTTACCTGGGCGAGTCCGGTAATACCAGGGTGGACTGTGTGACGCAATGGATAGAGCGGAATTTGGGAGACGAATTTATACACAAAATGAGGTCTTTCAGGCCTTGGTCCAACAAAACTCATATTTCCCATAAGGACATTAAAGAGTTGGGGAAGTTCATCCAGACGGAAAGGCCTCATAATTTTCCCCATACGGGTAATTCTTGTATCATTCTTTTTTGCCCAGACCGGTCCTGTATATTTTTCTGCATCCTGAATCATTGAACGGAATTTAATCAAAGAGAATTTTTTACTACGGAAACCGATCCTTTTTTGCGTATAAAAAATTGGGCCCGGAGTGTCAATTTTTATAAATAAAGCAATTATCGCCATTAAAGGAAAAAGGATAAACAGAGCAATAAGCGTAAGAAAAATATCGGTCAATCTCTTTAAAAAACGGTCCCAGGCTGAAAGTGGATGGAATATAACTTGCAAAAGGTTTGAATCCGGGATTTTTTTTATGAGAAAATGCTGGTAAACCAGCAGATAAAGTTTTGGCGAGACATAAATTTCATATTTACTCTCTGTAAACTGAGAAATTAGATTCAGGACATTTATCTGTGCCTGTCCATTACTGTCAATGATTATTCCATCAATCTTATTTTCCTTAAAGATTCGCCTGGGAAGGTCGGGGTTCATTTCAGAAAATTTTATTTCCTTTACCGCAGAAAAACCTTCGTATGCAGGAGTGCCTTCCCCATTTTTGAATACAATGACCCTGCGGAAAGATTTTTTTGCATATTCACCAACAATCCCCCAGAGCATAAATCGCCAGACCAACAAAGAGGAAAACAATATGCAGTATGAAGGGAGAAATCCTTTTGCCTTGAAAAAATCTATGTTCATTAGATAGGCAAAGGAAAGTAGGATTGCCATTCCTAATAATGTCGCCTTGAAGAGTGTAAACAGTCCATTCATAATCTGAATCTGGGAGCGAGTTTTATATAAATTAAAAGACCGGAAAATAAAAAACCAGAAGAGCATCAATCCCAAATTGGCAATAATAGCATGTTCACTTATTGCTGGTTGATTAATTCCTGATGTGTGCCAGCTGATAGAAAATGCGCAGAATAAAATTATTAAATCACCAACTATGTTTATAATTAATTCGGTTTTTCTGGTCATCCAACATCTTAATGGGCGTTATCCAACCTCCTCAATCATATTATTTATTATAATCAAAAATTGAAGTTTGTCAATAGGTAAAATGAAGTGGTTATTGGTCAAAGAATTTACCGCTATTATGTTTGAAAAAATGTCAGCATCGAGTTAGAGAAAAACTAATGCTTGATTTTTTTAAAAAGTGCATTATAATCTATGCGATGGCAAAAAAAACTATTTGGGAACAATTAAACTATTCAAAACCTGGAATAATTGCCCTTTTTGACCCTGACCGTATCCCTGAAAAGAAGATTTTTAAAATCACCAGATTTATTTCTGATTGTGGTGTAAGTGCAATCCTGATCGGTTCATCGCTACTAAAAACTGAAGATTTTGATGGTTTTGTTACCCGGGTCAAAGAAGTTGCAAGGTGCCCGGTCATACTTTTCCCTGGTGGTTCGCATCAGGTATCAAGGCATGCTGATGGAATTTTTTTTCTTTCACTTTTAAGTGGACGTAATCCTGAATTTTTAATCGGGGAGCATGTGAAGTCAGTATTTTTAATAAAATCATATAGTCTGGAAGTAATTCCTGTAGGTTATATTCTTATTTCATCCAGTAATTATACCGCAGTAGAGTATATCTCAAATACCCGGCCAATTCCCAGGAATAAACCCGAGATTGTGGTTGCCCATGCAATTGCAGGCGAATACCTGGGAATGAAGGCGATTTATCTTGAGGCAGGTAGCGGAGCAAAAGACCCTGTTCCACCAACGCTGGTTAAGGAAGTAAAAAAGCAGATTTCTATTCCTTTGATTGTGGGTGGTGGCATAAGAACAAAAAGTGAAGCCAGGAAGATATTGGATGCCGGAGGCGATTTTGTTGTCCTGGGGAGTATTATTGAAAAATCCCCGGCAAAATTCAAACAGATTGTCCAATTTGTTAAACACACACTTTGAAATTTTTAAAAATTAGGATTTTTCATAATCATAGTAAAGGAGAAAAGATATGAATATTTTAATAGTTGGTGGTGGTGGCAGGGAGCATGCCCTTGCCTGGAAGATTCATAAATCAAAAAAGGTGAAGAATCTTTATGCGGCACCAGGTAATCCGGGTATTTCAAAGATAGGCACCTGCTTAAATATACTGCCCACGGATATAAACGGTCTTGTTAGATTTGCCCGGGAAAAGAATATTGACCTTACTGTGGTCGGACCCGAATTGCCCCTTGCCTTGGGTATTGTTGATGAATTCAATAAGAATAGTTTAAAGATATTTGGACCAACCAAGGGTGCAAGCAGAATTGAATCGGATAAATCATTTGCGCGAGAGTTTATGGCGCAATTTGGAATTCCCTCACCCAAATTCCAGATTTATGATAGTGTTTCCCAGGCGCTGAAATATCTAAAAATTGTTAACACCTTTCCGGTGGTTATAAAAGCAGCCGGACTTGCCAGTGGTAAGGGTGTTGTTATCGTGAATAATAAAAATGAATACGAAAAGATTATAGATGAAGTTCTTGTTCAACATAAACTTGGTGAAGCAGGCAAAAGGATTGTGGTGGAAGAATTTTTGAGTGGACAGGAGTGTTCTGTATTTGCGTTAACTGATGGTTTGAGGGTGATTTTTTTACCTTCGGCACAGGACCACAAAAAATTATATGACAGAAATCGCGGTTCCAATACCGGCGGCATGGGTGCCTATTCTCCTTATCCGACAAATAAACGGGTTACAAATATTATCCAGCAGGTAATTATACAGCCTACAATTCTCTGCCTCCATGATATGGGCATACCCTATAAAGGGGTTTTATATGCCGGTTTAATAATAACTGCCTCAGGTCCCAAAGTGCTTGAATTCAATTGCCGTTTTGGTGACCCTGAAACCCAGGCAATGATGCCTTTGATTGAGAATGATATAACTGATTTGTTCCTTGGTGTTGTGGAAAATAATTTTCAGGATTTACAAATTAAGATAAAAAATCTCTGGTCAATCTGCGTGGTTTTAGTTTCTGCGGGTTATCCTTATGATTACAAGATTGGTGAAGAGATACAGATTAAGGAACAACTGGAGTCAAGCACTATGCTTTTCCATGCTGGAACTAAAATTGAAGATGGTAAACTTGTTACGGCAGGGGGCAGGGTGTTGAATGTGGTATGCGCCGCAGATAATTTAAGAGTTGCAAAACAAAAAGCCTATGAAGAGATTAAAAAGATACATTTTAATGGAATGTTCTATCGCAAGGATATAGGTAGCAGTGGAATGAAAAAGATGAAGCGAAGAAGGAAGGTACGATAGAAATAATTGCTATGGTCATTGAGATTGCCGATAATATAGAAATATACGAAAAAATTACTAGTGTTCTTGAAAATAACAGAATAGTTTGTCTACCTACAGATACGGTATATGGATTTGCAGTTGATGGCACAAATCCTGGTGCTCTGGAGAAGTTGAAACACTTAAAAAAAAGAGAAGGAAAACCATTCACCTTTTTTATATCCCGAAGTTTACTTCAAGAATATGCAATAATTACCAAGAGAAAAATAATAGATTATTTCATCCCCGGGCCAATGACCGTAATCTTGAAAAAAAATCTTGATGCAAAATTATCGATAAATGATCGCAGTATTGGAATAAGAATCCCGGATTTGAATTTTATAATTAATTTTTTAGATTATTATAAAAAACCCATTGCGGTAACAAGTGCCAATCTATCTGGTGAACCTGTGCTGGAAACAGCGAAAGAGATTTCAGAAAAATTTCCAGAGGTAGAGTTGATAATTGATGCGGGTCCGTTAATTAACACGCCATCAACTGTGCTGGATTTGACGACTGCAATCCCGATTGTGAAGAGAAAGGGTGCAGTTTCTATATTAGAGATTGAAAAAATTTATGGTCGCAGGATAAAACTTGACCCTTCATTGAAATTTAACTTGTTATTTGTTTGCTCGGGCAATTCCTGCCGTAGTCCGATGGCTGATGGTATTATAAAGACAATGCTGGATGAAAAATTTGTTCAGATAAAATCAGCAGGGACTGCAGCAATGGATGGTTTACCTGCAAGTGAGAATGCCCGAATTGTAGTAAAAGAATTTGGAGGTGATATATCCAATCATCAAACAAGATATCTTACAAAGGAACAGGTGGATGAGGCAGATTTGATTCTCGTAATGGAGTATAAACACTATGAAACTGTTTTGGAACTTGCACCCGATGCAACAATAAAGACATTTTTATTAAAAGAGTATAAAAGACGAACAAAACATAATGAGGTATCAGACCCGGTAGGGAAAGAATTAGATGTATATCGCAACACATCGCTTGAGATGTACCCTTCTTTAAAGTTTGTTGCGGAAGACATAAAAAGAAGATTAACATAATGAAAGTTTGCCTTGCAGGTTATAACCTTGATATTGATATAATAAGTGAACTTTCGAAGAACAGAAAAAATCTGGTCTTTACTCCAGAGACGATATCCGCTGCCTATGCCCGCATCAGTCGTAGTCCCAAGTCAATTGGTGCTTTAAGAAATGAGGCGCTGCACGAGATTGAAAAGGCACGAAGATCAAATAGAAAAATCATCTTTGAAATGAGTCACCATTCAATTGCCGAACATGCAGTGTTTAATTTTGATATCACTGGTATCTCCCGGAGGGCAGTTGAGGAAATTGAACGATTCAGACTCTGTTCTTATACTGAAAAATCACAACGCTATGTCACTTTAAAGGGTGATTTTTTAATTCCCGAAGAGATAAAGAGAATATCTTTAATAAATGAATTCTGCGAAATTATCCAACTGCAAAATAACCTTTACAAAAAATTATTTAAGGAATTAAAATCCTTTAAGTTTAAAAAATATCCTGATGTAAAAGACCCCCGTTCGTTAAGGCTATTAGAAAATACCGCAAAGGAAGATGCAAGGTATATTCTTTCCCTTGCAACCCAAACCCAGCTTGGTGCGACCATCAATGCCCGGAATCTTGAATTTATGATCCGCAGATTTGCCAGCCACCAACTTGCTGAAATCCAGGAACTCGGTAAGAAATTATACCAGAAGGTCAAAGAAATTGCCCCTTCAATAATCCTTTTTTATCAGACAAATGATTATGACCAGAAGACATATCCTGAATTACAGGAATACTGTAAACGGATCAAAGTTGGGAGGGTGGGGGAAAAGCCAAATGCGGAAGTTATTCTTGAAGATTATACCTCTGATAGTGATAATAAGATACTTACATCATTGCTCTTTGCAGTGAAAAAGGATAATTACCTGAACTGTTTGAAGGCTCTCCGGAAAATGAATGAAAATGAAAAGATTGAATTGTTTAAAAAAGCCTGTCAGTATCTTGAATTGTATGATCCAGTCTTAAGACAATTTGAACTGGTCAATTATACATTTTCCCTAATTGTTTCGGCTGGTTGTTTTGGTCAACTCAAACGCCATCGTCTGATGACGATAATAAATCAGGATTATGAACCGGATTTAGGTATTACAATCCCACCATCAATAAAAGAGATTAAAAGAGAGAAAGAATTTAATAAAGTTATAAACGAAACCGAGAAGTTGCATAAAAAAATTATAAAAACTACGCCCGCAGCAGGTTCATATATTCTAACCAATGCTCATAGAAAGCGGGTACTGGTAAATGTAAACTTAAGGGAATTGTATCATATTGCGCGCTTGCGCGAAGACCCAACTGCCCAGTGGGATATCAGGAATATTGCCCGGGCAATGAGCAATGAAGCAAAGAGAGTAACACCCATTACAACCGCCCTTTTATGCAGTAAAACTGATTATCCTGAAATTTACTACAAATTTTTTAAAGAATATCCAAAGGTTACAAGTGTTCCACCACCGGGTTGATTCTGGAAAATAAAAGATTCTGAAAATATGTCAAATTGGATCAGTAAAGAGAAAGGTGAAACCGGCGAGGATTTAATTATTCGTGCGAAAAAAATCCCAGCGGTCATTGTTCAGATTTTAAAAAATCGTGGTTATCAATCAGTAGAAAAAATTGAGGCGTTTTTTGCCCCCACAGCGGATAATCTTTATGATCCATTTTTAATTTCAGATATGGAGAAAGCAGTGAAACGTCTTGCCATAGCGATTGAAAGAAAAGAGCGGATTCTCATCCATGGTGATTATGATACAGATGGTATAACAGGTATTGCCCTTTTATATAGAAATCTAAAAAAATTTGATTTAGATATAAATTACTACATACCCAATCGGATGATTGAAGGCTATGGTGTTTCACGCACGGGTATTGATTATGCAATAGAAAAGGGATGTTCGTTAGTGATTACGGTTGATTGTGGAATTACCGCGTTTGAAGAACTACTTTATGCAAGGTCAAAGAACATTGATGTAATTGTGTGCGACCATCATACACCCAAACCAGAACTTCCCGTGGCATATGCATTGCTCAATCCCAAATTGCCCCGGAGCAATTATCCGTTTAAGGAACTTGCTGGTGTTGGGGTAGCATTTAAATTTTTACAAGCACTTTTCCGTGTTCAAAAGCTTAATGAAGATAAACTGTTGTCTGACCTTGACCTTGTTGCCTTAGGAAGTGTGGTAGATGTTGTACCTTTAATTGATGAAAATCGTTATCTTGTAAAATTGGGATTAAAGAAGATAGGTCATAGTAAGAAAGTCGGCATTCAGGCTTTGATTAAGGTGGCAGATTTGAGTGGTGAATTAACTGCCTATCATTTAGGTTTTGTAATCGGCCCCAGAATCAATGCCTGTGGCCGATTGCGCGATGCGAGGGCAGCAATTGAACTCTTGCTCACTGATGATTTTACTCAGGCATTTAGCTTTGCCCAAGAACTTTCTACTGATAATCAGCGTCGTCAGCAGATAGAGGATGAAATTTTGAACGAGGCGATAGAGAAAATTGAGAGTGAGGCGTTAAAAGAAAATCGGGTTATTGTCATCGGTAAAGAAAACTGGCATGAGGGTGTTGTAGGAATTGTTGCATCAAGGATTGTAGAAGAGTATGCGCGACCAGCAATAATACTCTCACTAAAACAAGAAATTGCTAAAGGTTCAGCGCGTTCAGTAAGTGGTTTTGATATTGCTGAAGCATTGAATTTTTGTGCCGACGAGTTAATACAATTTGGCGGTCATAAACAGGCTGCGGGTCTTGAGATAGCAAATAAAAATATCAATAGTTTTCGGGGAAAGATAAATTTATATGCACAAAATTTTGATGAAAGTATCTTTACCAAACGACACTATTATGATATGAAACTTGATTTAAAAGAAATAACTGATGAGGTTGTTTATTTTCTAAAATTTTTTGAACCAACAGGCATGGAAAATCCCCAGCCAGTATTCTTAGGAGAGAATTTTGAAGTAGTTGGTGTACCGATTGTAGTTGGTAAAGAACATCTTAAGTTTGCCCTGAGAAAGGAAAAAATTGTATTTCCTGCGCTGGCTTTTTATCAAGCAAGCAAAATATTGCAAATTGAACCTGGAAAGACAAGAATTAACTGTTTGTATACAATATTTGAAGACTCACTCGTCGGTAAGAAAAAAGTTGTCCTGCGCATAAAAGCATTGAAAAATGTGGAAATTAATTGAAGAACCTGATGTAAAATACTTTCAAATTATTTTTGACGATAAAATATTCCTTTATTCAACAAAAATCGGAGCCGAAAAATTTCTCAAAAAATTCTCACCAATAATGCTCAAACAGATTCATTCAAATATAATTATTGATATTAATAAAGAGCAGAAAATTATTGGTGATGGATTGATTACCTCAGGCAATAAATCCATCGGTGTAAAGGTTGTAGATTGTTTGCCGGTCTATTTATTCAATGCCGAAAAGATTGCAATCTTACACTGTGGCTGGCGTTCCATCATCAAAGGGATTGTAAAAAAAGCCCAGGATATTTTGGAAGATTATAAATATTGCCTGGGTGCAGGAATTGGCACCTGTTGTTATGAAGTAAAATCCGATGTTGCTGAACTTTTTTATCAAAGATATCCATCGGCTATAAAGAAAAAAAATAATAAGATATTTTTAGATTTAAAAAAGACAGTTATTCAGGAACTGGGTGCTGAAAGACTTTTTGCCGATTTAAATTATTGTACGTATTGCCATACAGAATATTTTTATTCATATCGTAGGGGAAATAGAAAACGAATTATGCTGTTTTAACAATAAATAAACTGTAGTAGTCAAACTCATTGGAGCGTAGCGGAAATCCCGGTTCAGGCATTGGTATAAAACATTGTAACGGTTGAATTTGTTCAACACAAGAATCTGCCGAGTAAATTCGGCTACTGCAAATATATTGACTCTAATCAAGGCAATCAGTGGTTATACAGATAATCAAAGGTAGAATAGTGGTGGAAGGATGAGGATAAAAAACTGTAGCTAAGAACCTAATGGGGCTATGGGGATATAGAACAAAAATGAAAAATATTGTAGGAAGTTATAATCAATTTATCTTGACTTGGAGGAAGTAATCAATATAATATTCTATGGATTATATTAAATATGCATATGTTGCCTTGATATGTTGGGGATTGTGGGCCATCGGCAGTAAAATCTTGAGCCGCTATTTAAATACTGTCAGTATTTCTTTCTGGATTTCCTTCTGGTCGATAACATTTTTAATATTTTACATTCTGTTTTTTAAAAATCATTTGCAGTTTAACCAGCATTCATTTTATGCTATCCCTATAGGTTTTGTTTCCCTGATTGCCATTCTTGCCTTCTATCGCGCTTTGAAAACCGGACCTGCATCTGTGGTCATTCCTTTAACAAATCTCTATGTGCTTTTTCCAGTATTGTACGGTTTTTCTATGCTTAAAGAACCGATCACGATAAATCGCATTTTAGGGATTTTATTTGCCCTTGCTGCCAGTATACTCCTTTCAAGATGAGAATTATAATCTACGAAGATAAACCTGAACAATTCTTTCCACTTATCAATTTTTATCCACAGTTCAATCTGCGTATTGGACTGAAGACCATTGCCGAGCATATTGCCTTTTACTTTCCGAAATTTAAATTTGATTTTATCGGTCGTGAAATATTCAAATTCAAGTTATCCTTGAAGAATGAACCTACAATGTATCTCTCAGCGCGACTGCTTTTGAAAGAACGTATACATTTGCCCTATGAGGAAACAAAATTTTTAGTTGATAATTATGAAGCAGGATTTTTAAAGGTCAATCCACCATTCCCTCAGAACATCCATGAAATTATTTCGGCGTTGAAAAATATAAAAAAAATAAAAAAGATTTCAGGAATAATCATGTATTATCCCTGGGATATAATCAAATATAATGGAGAAATGATTTCCGAGCATTTCCACGAGCACAAGAAACCTAACCGGATTCCCCGTGGTATAGAATTCACAGGACCAAGGAAGGCACTTTTCATTGCCCGCGATGCAGTTATACATAAATTTGTTTTCTTTGATTGCCGGAGTGCACCCATTTTTGTTGATAAAAAAGTAGAGATAAAGCCATTTACTACAATTGTTGGCCCTTCTTATATCAGTGAAGGAACAATAATAGATAGGGCAAAGGTAATTAAATCAACCATCGGTCCTTATTGTCGCATTGGTGGCGAAATAGAAGAATGTGTATTCCAGGGATTTTCCAATAAAAACCATGAAGGGTTCATCGGCCACTCATTTATTGGTGAATGGGTAAATATCGGTTCCTTAACAACCAATTCTGATTTAAAAAATAACTACTCAAATGTGCGGGTGAAGATGGGTAATACTGAATATGACTCTGGTATGGTAAAACTTGGTTGTTTTATTGGGGATCACACAAAGTTAGGCATTGGAACATTGATTCCTACAGGTGCAGTAATTGGCAGCTTTGTCAACTTTTTTGGTGGAGGAATGATGCCGAAGTTTGTTCCCTCATTCAAATGGATAGGGCCGAATATTGACCAGGATTATGATGTAGAAAAGGCAATTCATATGACCCGTGCTGTGCTGGCACGAAGGGGTATAATACTTTCGCCAGAATATGAAAAGCTGATTAGATTAAATTATAAAAGTAAATGAAATATACCATCGGTATTGATGTAGGTGGAACCAATATCAAGGCAGGTATTGTTTATAAAGGAAGGGTAGTTGACAAGTTAGATATTGAAACTTATGCTGAGGATGGTCCAGAAATATGTATTAATCAGATAAAGTCCGCAATAAAAAAATTTCTTTATAAGGCTTCAGCCATTGGTATAGGTATTGCGGGTATCATTGATTCAAAGAATGGCGTGGTTAGATATTCACCCAATTTAAGGGGCTGGCAAGATATTAAACTTGCCCAAATATTGAAGAGAAGATTTAAAAAAACTATAAAAATTCTGAATGATGTTAACGCAATTCTTTTGGGCGAATGGGTTTATGGTGCCGGTAGGGGATATAAAAATATCTTTCTTTTCACTTTAGGGACAGGTATTGGTGGTGCAGCAGTCTGTGAAGGACGCTTGGTTTTTGGTGCCAATGGCTTTGCGGGTGAATTTGGGCACACCATAATAAATTTTAATGGACCAGAATGCTTGTGCGGGAATTATGGTTGCCTTGAACGTTATGTCGGTGCCCGATATATTGTTGAACTTGCACAGAAAAAAATTAAGAAATCGAATAGCAGATTAAAAAAATATCGTCGGCTTACACCAAAATGTATTGCCGAAGAGGCAAAAATGGGTGACTGTGTTGCTCAGGAGGTTTTTAAAGAGATTGGATACTACATCGGCATTGGCGTGAGCAATATAGTCAATCTTTTTGACCCAGAACTTATGATTATTTCAGGTGGAATTTCTCGTGCAGGGAGAATTCTGTTTGAACCAATAAGAAAGACAGTAGCAAAAAGAGTCATTGGTCACAAATACCGTGGGGTTAAAATCATTCCCGCAAAACTCGGTGATAATGCAGGAATTTTGGGCTCAGCCTATTTTGCTGGCGTTCGAAATTTTGCTTGACAAATTGGAAATTTTAGGTATAATGGCAATATAAAAATGGTGAAACAGAAAATTGCCAGACTTAAATCTCCGGAATTTCTTATGAATTTTTATTAACGAAGGAGGAATCCTTGATATATGTCTTAAGTTTATTAATTATTGGTCAGCTTGACCATTTTGGTTTTGATGTAATCACTTCACCAAAGACTGCAGGTGTGCCATTCCAGATTACGGTCTATGCACTGAATAATTCAGGACAGCCAGTACCTTATAATGGTTCAGCCCACTTATATGTTCCCAATGTCTCTTATCCTGTGAGCCCGGATACAATCATCTATTTTAATGGTAATAGTTCCTGGCAAGGCAATATAATGGTTTCCATTGCAGGTAATAATATTACCTTGAGGTGCGAGGGTGGTGGTGCCTCTGGCACATCAAATCCATTTCAGGTTATTCCCAGTTCTTCTTATCGTCTTCTCTCGGTTTTACCGGGTCAGACATATGCACCAGGCAATCAGAATGGAAGACTTGGTAATCCGACAAGCCAACAGGCAGGTGCATTATTCAGTGTTTCAATATATCTCACTGACCGGTGGTGCAATCAGATAACTTCGACAAATGATTCTATCCTCATTGCTACTTCAGATGCGTTCAGCCCAGTAATGAATACTCGTTTAAATAATGGGACTGTGGATATAAACTACGCATTCCGAACTGCAAACAACGAGCGATTTTACATTAACGATATAACAAATTTAGGTATCAAATCGGACACATCAAGCAGCATCTATATTTATCCCGGGATATATTCAAAATTACTCATACTTCTTCCTGGAGAAACCCACCTCCCTGGTGATACTACCACAAACACAACCTATACGCCAGGGAAATATGGCGCCCCATCTGACCAGTACGTTCTTGAGGATTTTCAAATCACGGTTTATGCTACAGATTCAATGTGGAATAAAACAAGTGTCTCAGGTAATTTAATACAGCTATCAGGTTCGTCAGGGTTTTCCAATCCTCCGGCCCAAAATCTCTCCAATGGTGTAGCTACATTTAATGCAAATTTTTCTACAAGTGGTGAAAAATTTTTGATTGCCCATGACTTAAACAACAATTATCTCAGTTATGATAATCTTTTAAGGATTGTTGCCCGGGCAAACAACTTTGATATTACTATTGACCCGGATACAATCTCTCCGGGTGAGATTGCCTATATCACAGTTACGGTCTATGATCGAAATAATGAACCAATTGCAGGTAAATGGGTAAATTTTTCTGTAGTTGGTGGTAATGGATATATAATTTCCCAGTATGATACAGTTCAAACAAACTCCCAGGGTGTATGCCAGTCTCAGTTTACTGCATCGAGTGGTTATTTCAATGAACTGGATACACTTATGATGATTGCAGATAATTATGCCGAATCAACCACGGTCTATGTAATTATCCCAGACTCTTCAGTTATGGAAGGCAATCTCGTTGCCTATCCTAATCCCTTTGGTAGGATTAATCAAAACTACACACGCTTCGTCTATTATCTCCAGCAGAATTGTAATGTCATATTTGCCATCTATGATGCCTTTGGAAATCGTGTCCTTCATGAAGAAATTAGCGCAGGTCAAAATGGTGCAAGAATTGGTATAAATAATCTCACCTGGAATGGGCAGAATGATAAAGGCCGTAGAGTGGCAAGTGGTGTCTATTATGTCCTCTTAAAAGGTTATCTTCATACCAATGTATTTTTAGAAAAGAGAATAAGGGTAGGTGTGATATGGTAGGATTCAATTTCGCAAGATCACTTCATTTGCAGGATCATTTCATTTGCAGGATCATTTCATTTGCCAAAAATCTCTGCAAGCCGAAGGCGATACTGCAAGCTAAGCGATACTGCAAGCTAAGCGATACTGCAACCTTAAGAATGGGACTGCTACTTGCTATTCTCTGCTTGTTACTTGCATCTTTTGTATACGCCCAGGATGGTGGTCTTCCAGGTGCGGTCTTGAATTATGGAATGAGTCCGAGAACCACGGCAATTGGCAAGGCTTTTACCGGACTTGCTGATGATGCCGAGGCAGTTTATTACAATCCTGCAGGTCTTGCTCAATTATACTCTCACAACATAAAATCTTCATATCTTGATCTTTATGGACATCAACTTGGCTATCTCGGTTATGCCCTGCCGACAAGAAGTTATGGTACATTCGGTGTGAATATCATTCATTTTCGCTCCAAGGGTATTGATTCAAGGGATGAAAATATGAATCCCTATGGAACATACTATTTTGCCCAGAGTTGTGTGCTTCTTTCCTATGCATATCTTGCGGGTAATGCCATGAGTATGGGGACAAACCTGAAGATTATAACGAGCAAGATTGCCCAGTATGGTGCTGTAGGTATTGGTAGTGATGCAGGGATTTTTCTTTTTCCCAGGCATAATTATACTTTAGGTATGGCGGTTCAGAATATTTTAGGACCAAAACTAAAGTATCTGGATAATGGAGAGACCGAAGAATTTCCTGTTACATTCAGGTTTGGTGGTGCAATAAAATTGTATCAAAGTAGGGCAATAGTCGTTGCTGATTTGGTGAAGAATATCCTTGAATATTCAGGGGTCAAACCCCATCTCGGTTTTGAATTCATTCCTGTTTATCCAATTCTGATTCTCCGTGCAGGATTTGATGAAAATACCCTGAATGCAGGACTTGGTGTAAGGAAATTTTTCGGCAATATGTCGCTGGGCATTGACTACGCAATAGAACTGCATCACAAATCAAATTACCTTTTACCCTATCGACATAAGGTTGGAATATTTATTGAATTTGGTGGATTCCGCACCTGGATTACTGCAACCCCTAAAGAATTTTCTCCTGCACCCGGTCGGAAAGAAAATGTTACCTGGCTTGATTTACATTATACAACAAAGCATGAGGTTGAAAGATGGCAATTGTTAATAAAAAATCAGTATGGTGAGGTAGTTAGAACATACTCAGGCTGGGATGCACCACCTCTCCGGCTTTCCTGGGACGGACTTGATGATGTCGGCAGGCTTGTTGCTGATGGTCGTTATTATTATGAGATTATTATCATAGATAAAGGAAAAGAGCGCATAACCTTTAATGATTATCTGGTAAAGATCGTCACCCTGGGACCACAGGGTGAGATTGAATTTGTTCCCCAAGAGTGATTATGCTACTCTTGATTTCGCTCATTGCATTGACTGATTATAATCAACTGGTCATTGATTATGAGATTGCCCATAGATTGTTTTTGCAGGAGAGTTATCCTCAGGCACTTCAGTATTTTACAGCAATTTTGAAAAAATATGGTGGCACTGAATTTGAAGATGAAATTAGATTCCGTGTGGCTGAATGCTATTTTAACATAAAGGATTATGACCATGCAAAAGAGAATTTTGAAACTATCTTGCGGAGAAAAAATCTTACCTATCTTGAGCCCGAGTGTCTCTATGCAATCGGAATAATCGATATCTTACAGGGAAATTTTAAAGAGGCAGAACAGATTTTACAGAAATTACTAAAGAACCCCGCATATCAGGAAGAAGACCGGGCAAATTTTGCCCTTGGTGTACTTTATTATTTCCGGGGCGGTTATGTTGAGGCAAAAGAAAAACTTGAAGGCCTAAACTTGCTTGAGGCAAAATTCTATTATGGCAAAGCATTATCCCGTTTGGGCAATCCCCTGGAGGCAATTAAATCATTCAAGGAGATTCTTGATCAATCTCCCAATACACCAATTGCGGCGCTGGCTGAATTTTCAAGGGCTGAGGCACTATTCTTTAATAAGGATTTTGATGGTTCAAAGGTTAAATTCCGCGATTTCATTGCCAATTATCCAAAATCGCCCTTGATTGATTATGCCCATTTCTTTTATGCCGCATCCTTGATCCATTATGGTGATTTTGCAGGTGCCGCAGAACACCTTCTGCCTTTGATACGGCATTCTGATAATCTACTTGCTGCACACGCCGGATACTTTCTCGGAATCTGCCGGATGAACCTTAATGATGGATTAGGTGCAGTGAGCGCGTTCCAGAGGGTGCGCGCCAATTATCCAAATACAATGATATCCTCTTATGCCAATCTCCAGTTGACCAAGGCATTGCTTGCCTACGGTGATACACTGCAGGCACTGACCTCATCCGCACAACTGGCAACAATGTTCGCCAGTGGTGAACTCGCGAGTATTGGCGAATATCTTACCGGGATGATCTATTTTCAGAAAAAGGATTATATCAATGCCATTCACTTCTTTGAATCACTCTTATCAAAATATCCTAAATCTCTTTTGCGTGAGCCTGGTGCGGCAATGCTTCTATATGCTTTGTATAATTTAAAAAATTTTGACTATGCGGTTACTTTTGGAAGCAAATATATAAAAGACTTTCCCGAAGAAAATGGTGAGTGGCGCGGTCGCACCCTTTATTTCCTTGCTGAGGCATACTATTATCAGAATAATTTTAGTGAGGCAGAAAAGACATATCTGACAGTAACCAAAGATTATTTTGGTCTTGAAATATCGCCCTATGCCCGGCTTGGTCTTGCGTATGCATTGTATAATCAGGATCGACCAAAAGAAGCACAAGATATATTTGAAGGTATGAGTAAGGTGCCATACGAAGATTCATCACTGGTATTGGCGATATATCTTGGCTTGGGCTATGCTCAGTTTAATCAGCAGAATTATATAAAGTCACGCGAGACATTTGAGGCATTGTATAATACATTTCCCAAGGATGAAAGGTGCGCAGTGCCAACACTTTTTTATGCCGGAATGTCATACTACAATATGGAATATTATGCCAATGCCATTGAATCGTGGGAAAAACTCATCAGCAATTTTCCTATGGCAAGAAAGTCTGCTGAAGCTGGATTCCGAGCAGGTGATACATATTTTAAGGCACTGGAATATGAAAAGGCAAGGAGCCTTTTCCGCTGGGTAGTAGAAAACCATCCTAATGATGACTATGCCCGTTCCTCACAACTGGCAATTGCGCAGAGTTATTATAATCAAAAAAACTATGATGGGGCGATAAGAGAATTTCAGAAATTTCTGGATTTATTCCCGACTGCAGAGGAAGCGACTGCAGCGAGAAAAGGGATGGAAATGTGCTATTATCAAAAAGGACTTGAATCAACCGAGGCAATGCAATATTTTGTAGAAAGATTCCCGCAGAGTGAACTTGCGGCAGATGGACAATATCAGATTGCCCAGAAATATTTTGATGATAAAAAATACAGTCAGGCAATGGATGAATTCATCAAGGTTGTGGTGAACTTTCCCTCTTCTTCCTATGCCCCGGATGCCCTGCTCCTTGCAGGTGAGTGCGCGGTAAATATAGAAGATTGGCAAAAATCAACTGAGTTATATGAGAGGTATCTCAGTTATTTTCCCAAGGGGAAGGAAAGGGATGCAGTCTATTTTAATTTAGGCTCTTCCTATTTTAATTTGAAAGAATATGGTAAGGCATTAAAGAGTTTTCAGGTCGTTGCGGATTCATTCCCTTCATCTCAGTATCTCAGCAATGCCCGACACAATATTGATGTGTGCAGGAAATATCTGGGTGAACCAGGGGTTTCCGCAACCCCTGAGACTGAAGTTCCAAAGGCTGAGGTATCTCAGGATAGTTTGAAAGGGACGAAGAAGTGAAACAGACCATCGTTATCGATTATCAGGGCAATGTGCCCTTGAATCAACGCATCAATATAAGATTTTTTGGTATGAAATTTTCAAACATTGATTTTTGCAGGCATTCTGTTATAATCTTTAGGTATTTAGGCATTTTGGAGTTTAGGTATTTGTGGAAACAAGGGACGTGAAATGAAAAGGATATTTTCTACAACATTCATTGCCTTTTTGGCAATAAATTAGCTTTATGCCCAGGAGAAAGATACTGCACAAACAGAACCGTCGGTAAAATTGGAGTTGGTGTGGGAGAAGGAGATACCTCAAGGGGTTAAGGATTTTGTCTTCTTAGATGAAAATGGCTACAATGTCTTTTCTTCACAGTACAAGAATCCTGAAAAAGCATTAAAGGAGCTAAAAATGCTCTTGGCTACAGAAGGAAAAGTTAGGCTGGTGGAAGGTGATAATTTCAAAGTGATAAAGGAAATGACCTTACTGCCTCACTCCCAGGTTGCTGTTTCAAAAAATGGGAGAAACTTCGTAGTCATTGAACACATTATTTCCGATACTATACCAGAGGCTAAACTTCAATGGTGTCTTGGTGTTATAAGAACTACCGTGCGGTTGTTTAATTGGAAACTTGAAGAGCTTGCAAGGATTGACTATGGAGGTCCTTATACTGAGATTTTTGCCCTTGGTAATGATAGGACGGTGATATTGACCGATGCGGGCGAAGATGGCACCTATACAACAATAATTATTTTAACACGAGAAGGCAATACTTTTAAGAGATCTTTCAGTATCGGTAATGGAATATATCGACCGGTCTTTTTGATTATGCCGAAGATGGGTCGCTTGTTTTTCTTATTTATACGGCTGATTCAATACCTGGTGAAGGGAAAGAGCCATGTGGGTGAGAGAATAGTCGTTGATAGTGAGGGTAGGGAGATAATTAGATATAACTATCAGCATCCCGGTTGGGCTGGTTGGGTTTCACCCAATGGCAATTATCTTGTGGAGGTTGCCCGTGGAGCATCGGTATGACCCGCTCGTGGGCACTTTCACTTGTTCGCCGTCGCAAAATCCTGCACCGGTTGAGGAAAATAGGCAAATCATCAAGATGATTAAAAACTTAGAGCCTGCACTCAGTGATTCCGAGG
>Ga0172364_10001286_pt1 | contig 19134 bp, 7 predicted proteins | sample LakKivSesite10cm_FD_114545 | JGI IMG/M metagenome (GOLD analysis project Ga0172364, IMG submission 114545) | Sediment microbial communities from Lake Kivu, Rwanda - Sediment site 10cm | ecosystem: Environmental > Aquatic > Freshwater > Lake > Sediment | place: Rwanda: Western Province, Lake Kivu... | reverse complement strand
GTTCTGTCCGAGTGTCTGGTGAGCGGTGTGGGAAATCTTGGCCCGAGGATTCCAGCCAATGCGGAATCCTTTATCGTGGGCTCGATAGCAAAAATCGGGGTCTTCGAAATAGGCGGGGTTGAACTGCTGGTCGAAAAGCCCGATTTCGTCGGTAACATGTTTCTTGATAGCCATCCCGCAGCAGCTCACGTAGGAAAAAGGGCTGGAAAAATCACGCACACTGGTAGTCGGGATACAGAAATCGGAGAAGGAACGAGCATCCGTTCCTGCCAGATCGTATCCCTCACGCATAAAAGCGGTATATTGTTCAATCCACCCCTTTTGCACAAACTGGTCGTTATCCAGGATGATAAACCAGTCCGGCAAATTATCCAGTGTCATCCAGACCTCGTAAGACCTATTCCTCCCGCCGATAACACCTTCGTTGGCTTTACTGCAAATCAAAGTCATATTATCTTTATCTTCAGCAAACTTCCTCAAATAATCTGCCGTGCCATCTCTGGACCCGTTATCCATCCAAACCAGTCCGAACGGAGAAATGGTGTGGAAGTATAAAAGGTCAAGACAACGGACGCTAATGTCTTTGTTGTTATGCGACAGAACCATCAGTTCTACAGTCGGAATTGTGGTTCTCTTTTTAATCACCATTTGAACCTCTTAGGATATTGTCACGCTCCTCAAGGCAAGCCTTGAGGCTTGTATCAACTTATGCTGATTTTCTTTTTTCTGTTTCATTGTCGAGACTCCTGTCCCTGACTCCACAGACGTTAATTCCTGCCCGTGCAGCAGTATTTAATATGTTAATAGAAGCATTCTCATCTCTATCCATCTTACTACTACATCCTTGACATTCAAAAACTCTATCTGCTAAAGTCAAATCTTTGTTATACCATCCACACTTACAACAGGTTTTACTTGTAGGTTCAAACCGATTAATCTCCTGAAACACCTTGAAATTCCACAAAGATTTGTATCTCGTCTGCCTCTTAAATTCATACCAAGCAACATCCGAAACTGACTTTGACAGCTTGTGATTTCGCATCATTCCTTTAATGTTCAAATCTTCAAAAACAAACCCATCATACTTGGTTATCATATCATGAGTCAGTTTGTGAAGAAAAGACAACCTTGCGTTTCGGATATTTCTATGTACTCTTTGAACTTTCGTTCGTTGTTTTCTGTAATTTTGACTACCTTGGACCTTCCTACTGAGTCTTCGTTGTTCCCTTGCCAACTTCTCTTCTTGTTTACGGAGAAACTTGGGATTTTCTATTTTCGTCCCATCAGAGAACACGGCAAAGGTTTTGAGTCCTAAATCAATACCGACCAGTTTTTCATCTTTGATTGGTTGTTCTTTGATTTCAATCTCGCAGGTCACAGAACAATACCACTGTTTTCCATCCTTCGTAATTGTGATATGCTTAGGTTTTCCTTGTAGAGGTCGATGTTTCTTCCACTTAACTTCGCCAACTTTGGGGATGAAAACAAAACCTTTTGCAAGTCTCCACTTTTGAGGAACGGTAAAACTGTCTCGTTGTTTACCTTTTTTCTTAAACTTCGGGAAACATTTTGACCTCTTAAAACAATCTTTCATTGCTTTGTCAAGCTGTCTGCCTACCATCTGCAAAGATTGAGAAAAGGATAAATTCAAGAAGTCATATTCTTTTTTAAGGTTTGGTAAAGAGACTATCATTTCATGAGAGAACTTGAATTTACCTGTTTCTTTATGGTAATTGATATTCTCGGCAAGGAATTTATTCTAAAGGAAACGAGTGTTTCCAGCTTGCTGTTTAAGCAATTGGATTTGATCGTTTGTTGGATACAATCTAAATTTGAAACCTTTCCGGACAATCATTTCTCGCTAATCCTTTAGCGCATGAAGACGGAAATAAGTATGAACATCGCCCATCATTAGAGACCTGAGCCTCGCAGAGACTGTTGTTTCAGTTTCTTCGCAAAACTTCTGGAAGGCGTTATGAAAACGAGGTCTCACAACGAATCTGATTTCACGAGTCATTTTTTCTTTTTGTGTAGGTTTTCTCATATTATTTCCTTTTTCTATTTAATATATAGATATTATCGGAAAAACCCTCCACGAAAATTAAGAATTTTCTATTAAATTTTTAAAGAGCAAATGCTGCTGCATGTTTATCGATACTTCGCATTTAATGCCAATTCATCCTCACAGCAAGCCGATGAGGTTTTCTTGGCTATCCTATTATAACAACATTGCTCGTCACCGGCACACCATTATCTATAGCATCATTCGGTGTAACAACCGCTTTCCAACGATGCCCTCTGGTGGTCATCGATCCCGGTATAACCAACTGGTTCGTAGTAAAGCTGGGGTCTGTAACAATTGTATAGTTAAGTGGGTCCACTGAAGCGTCAAACTTGTACCAGACCACGGAGGTGTTGTTCGATTGGCCGGGGTCAGCCAGTCCAAATATGTCGAAATCGTAAAAATCGTAGTAAAGGTTCAGGTCGTCGCCCTGCTTCGGGTTCGATGGAGTAATAGTGACGTTCTCTACTGTAGGCAGAGAATTGACAACGGATACTGTGTCAGTAATGACCGCCTGGCCTATACTGGTATCGGTCTTTGGGATAACCTTGGCATAAAGAGTGTTATTCAGCACAAGTGCCACAACGCCTTTTGCGTTGACTTCGCCGGGGATGACTTGATCCGCAACCGCTCCATCGTCATAGGTTTGCCCAATGACTCTGTTTTTGAATTCCTCGTCGTTCACATACCATATGACCTGTGTTTTGTCCGTCGCGACATCCGCCGTAAACGTGTACACGATTTTAGCAGCCATGTTCGAGCGAAGAACATCGTACATCGCACCATCTGTGTCCATCCCTTTGATAGACACAGATGTTGCCGCAGGTATTGTCTCTTTCACTTCTGATATACTGGACTGGACGAGATAGCCGAACATCGTCCCGTCGCTCGGTTTAACGGTAAAGTAGACCTTATCCCCTACATGCAGAATTGACTCTCCCTTTTGCCGGGCATACTGTTCCACCGTCATGCCCGAAGGTATATCCCCGATGCCAAAGTCGAAAACATTCGAGAAAATGGGGTCGGCGGGGTTGGTGAGATCGTTCCATTTTTTGCAGCCGTCCAGGTAGTTTATGTGCAAGCCGTTGATGTACCACCGTATCTGGGTCTTTGTAGTATCTTCTTTGTCCAAGTTCGCGTCGGTATACTTGTAGGAGCCCTGGATCGTCGAGTAAATAACAGGGTCAGAGGGAACAACTTCTACCTCTGTAGCCGATGGCGGAATTTCCTGGACAGGCGGCAACAAATCCATGTTCGTATTATAGAAATAGCCCAGCCCATGAATTTCCAGCGGATTCACCGATGACTTATTCGTCAACTCCATGCCCATCCTAAAGTGGTTCTGATTGATGACATTGACGGTGAAAGTAGAACGCTGCGGCGACGCAAAAACAACAATCCCATCCCTCGGATAAACCTTGTAGGTGTTACTCGGCACTTCCTGGTCGTCGATGTCATAGACTATGACGGTCGCCAAGGGGTCAAACCGACCGTAATGAGACTTATATGTGTAGCAGTTGATCCTTTCCAATATGTCTCTCGGATGCTCGTTTACATCATCAACAAACCGAACAGGAATCAGAACCTTCCCATTTTGGTTTACCCTGGGCTGTGCCGAACTGTAGAAATCTTGCCAGTTGTGGGAGTCGGAAGTGGCAAAGCCAACCTTTACCTGGTCCGGAAGCACATCCGTCCCGCTGTTCGCGTCAACCGCTACGGCAATTTGTTGAGGCAGGACTGTATCCTGAACCTCATTGAAGTAGATATAGGCTTTCCTCTCACCGTTGTATTGCATCCGAAGATATTGAAGTACGGGAGACCGCACCAAATCGTCACCGTAATAAATGTCCGTCCCGGAACCGAACCCTGTTACCAGCGTTGCGACAAATTTTAAATACCGCGCGTAAGTATTGGAAAAATCTATCTCCCGATTAATGGCATAGGTGTCAGAGCTCGTAGTGAAGTTGTATCCATCAGTGCTGAAATACACCTTCCAGTCGATGTTCGTATCCGGATATAAAACACCACAAACGTAAATGTAATCGACCATAACCGTGGACCCAAGATCGATGACAAACTGGGCCGTCCCGTATCCCATTGATCCAACAGCGGAGCCATAAAAAAGGTCAATCAAGTCAACCAGATCGTTTTGCGATACGACGGTTAAGGACTGTCCTCCCGTCATGAAAGCCATTTTATTCAGAGCCGTTGTGTCGCTGGTATCCGCTTTGGTCGAAAGTGTCATCGGATAAACCACTGAGAAATTTCCAATGACAACGGGAACTTCTTTGTTGCCCTCGACTTGGTTTACGGCGGCGATTGCATCGTCAACCGTATTGTTAGACATGTTCGCGTCGTTGTCCGTAAACAGATACATCATTTTCTTTACACTATGGACGGTGTTGTCTGAAATGATTCCCGCCGATTGTACCATCGCATCGTAAATTGCAGATGCCCCAAAAGACACACGGTTTCTCATGTTCTCCAACTCTACAAGTACTTCATCCGCGTCCGAACTATTTGTTTCCAGAACAGGATCCACAATCGGGATCCAACTAATGTCGGAGTAGTAATTAAGAATCGGATTGGCAGTCTGCGACAGCACGCCAGGTACAATTTCGTCTCCCGTAGTTTCTGGTACTTGGTAATTGTCTATAGTTTGCCCATACAGATATGAGTCGTTGATGGTTATTTCCACAGAAACCTTGTACGGCTCACGGATTTTGTCGGCCTCAATTTTAATGGCATTCTGTTTAAGTTGGAGCACCTGTGACTGACCGATGCTCGTATCGACACCCGCACGGGCAATAATAGTCTCAGCTTCGTCAATGATATCTTCTGAGCGAGGCAGGAGCGTAATGATGCCCGTCCCATTTTGGATTGTAAGGTTGTTACGGACGAACAGGACAGGATACACAGCACTTGATTGTTTAAAAATAGACAAGGCGTTCTTCTGTACCGTATCCGTCTGAGACTGTTCGGCGATATCAGTTTCATCTTCATCCGGACCGCTGAACTTAAGTAGCCCCCTCACGTTAACACTAACGTCACGTCCAATCAACTCTCCCGCATCATCCTCAAGTCGGACAAAAATAGAAGCACTCTGCTTTCCGTCCAGCCGAACATTCATCGTGCCTGTATTCATCAAAGTCCCGGAAGATGAAATAAAGCTCCAATTAATCTTCACGAATCCAACGTAACCGGCATCTCCAGCCGGAAACATCAAAAAATCGTCCCAGACACCCCAACCGAAGATATCCCAATCCGTAAAACCAAATTCAGACCATGATGGTATCATAATTGTAGCCCCTACCACCCACGCCCGCTGGTGTATCCACCGCACAGGTAAATGTGATCTGAGACACCATAATCAGGATCTCCAGTATAATATAGTGCGGACGCTCCAGTTACACCATTATACAAACGCTTGGAGGTTGCTAAAGTATAAGACATTTTAGTCGAAATCGTTGGCGCTGTTATAATCTCGACATAGTTCGAAAGGCCGGTACTTTTGGTCCCACCGAGAAGATAATGATCATCTCCGTTTGAGGCTACTGCGGCCATGTACTTCTCTATCGGCAATGTGTCGATATCGCCTTCCATGTCTACAATCGTCCCACTCACCACATCGAATCCGAAAATCTCTTCCTTGTAATCCAGCGTCCCGTCCGATTTCCTCGAGACGCCGTTGACAACGACAATCCGGTCTCCCCTTACAAAACTAGAAGCAAAATATCTCTTGGCTAGCCTAAACGATCCGCTCGCAAGTAAAACCGTACTCCAGGTATTGGTGATGATGTCGTAAATTTCAACACGGTTATTGTAACTGCCAATGGTGTAGTTAGTAAGACTTCTCGTTGACCTGATCGAGTTAATGCCGGTTAGAATATAAACCTTTCCACTAACGCATTGTGCCACACCTTCGGCAACGCCATAATCGGTAGTGATAACTCCATCAATAACTGTCGGCATCGGGCTCAGCTTTTGCCAAGAGTTGTCCCGAGGATCGTAAACCTCCAAATCAGTGGACACTACCGGATAGCCTGTGGTGTCATCCATTTTAATGCCACCGGCAACGTATATCTTCCCTGTCGTACTATCCACAGCAGACACGGCCCCGTACCTTGCGGTTGGCATATGTGCAGCAACGGTCCATGTATCTGTAATAGGGTCGTAGCGGTCATTGTTTTGACAGCAGGATCGCCCGTAGTCGGTTTCTGATTCGGTTATCCCACCAATCGCAAAGAAGTACCCGTCCGACTGCTCGAAGCAGAAATTGCCCCTAGCCACCGGCATAGATGCCATATCTTCCCAGATATCGGTGGTCATGTCCAGCCGCTTCAGAGCTCCCTTAAACACGCTGTCTTTCGGGGGCATAGAAGACCAGCTAAATGAGCTCCCCGACGATCCCTGGACTGGTTTCATGACCGTAACCGTAATCGGAACACTTTGTACTCGCTCCACTTCATCCATCTCGTCGTAGGTACTCAGAATTCGGATGTACTCAATATAGTCCGAGCTTAAGGACACGCGTGGATAAAACTTGAAGGTTGCGTAGCTGCGGGTATTGAAATCATCGATATCTTTTCTGATTTCGTTTTCGATGGGGCAAATATTGTGGTCAGCCGTAATAGGACTGGTTCCATTGTTGTTCCCGATGACGGCATAAATTGGTGTTCCTGCAGGAACGTTTTTTCCTGCGAAAGAGACCTGTACCGTCAACTCGACAACCGCGTTTCCACTAACGATGATCGGATTGTGAACGCCTTTCGACTTTTTCAGTCCCAGTAGAGCAATGTCGGCCGCGGTCGCAAAATCAACAATTTCGCCGTTTATCTTTTTCTGAACAAGCCGAATCCGAAGAGGCTCAACCAAAGTAATTTGACAAGGAGGCACGCCGGTCTCAGGCGATCCCCCTCCTGCTAACATCTTGGCTTTGCCATCGACGTACACGAATGTTTCTCCTGTGACCGAAATGTCTCCAAGGAACATCCATGAATTGCAGTTGGTGATCCCATCGGACGGGAGTAAACACATGCACGGGTTAACAACTCGCTCGTTTTCCGTTCCGCAAACCAACGGGTCTTCGCTGTCGTCAACCGGTGGTTCCCCTTCAATATCTGGTGTGTTGGAATTAACTCGGATGTAAACCGGGGTGTAATCGCCCGACACGGCGACATAAGCAGTCCCTTTGGCGATCTCACTGTCATCGGTAGTAATGAGGTAAGATTCGTCCGTGTACGGATCGATTATTTCCTCGACACCTTCCCCCCACACAAATTCCGTTGATGCACCTCCCGACAGCTTCACTATTTGATTAAGATTGAGCTCGTAAACCGTTCGACCGTAGGTGGGCAGGCAATCCCGGAAACAGTCGGCATAGGTGGTTGTAGAGGTGTTCGGGTCTTTACTGATGATGAGCTTTGTATAGTGGACACCGTCGCAAACAAGATCCTGATTCATTGATGGCAACTCCATCAGGAACTTGTCGCCCATCGTATCTTCGGTAATCTCTATCGTTGCTTGGACCAGAATGAGACCTTTGGCCTCGTCCGTCATGCCTTGGTGGGTGATGGATGCGGTAACTACAAGGAATCCCTTTTTGGCGACTTGGCTGCACGGACCAAAGAAAACGTTACGGGCGGTTCCTCGGCGAGTATAAGAGTAAACACCACTGGCGACAGGAACCTTGTCCAGGGAATAAAATGGGAAGTTGCCCTGTGCGCTTATATTCTCCAAATCCCATTTTACAATACTTCGGTCGGCTGGCATTGTAAATTTCGACGCATCGTCCGGGAAATCCGGATCGACGATGTAAGCTACCGCTTGTTGCTCAGCAATACTTACTCCGTCCGATTTGACGGGCGAAGCGGCAATGACATTAATCCGGAGAGTACTCTGGAACACAATGTACATGCTCTGTACGCTATAATATCCAAGGTATCGCGCCCGGATGTACAGTTTGACGGGCATGACATTCGCCGGAGCATAAATCGGGATATCAACATAAGAAATGGGTCTGCCCAGCGCGTCCAGACCATCCCGGACCTGGAAAACCGAGTTTGGGAGTGTAACAGTTTGGCTTTCGGCAACAGGGCTGCCCTCAGTCGAGCACAAATTCATCGGGCCAGCACCCCAATCACTACTCCAAACATCCCAAATTCGAACGTCTACCGTGCTGGAGTTGGCCAGCGTCCCGCCCGCATAAGACAAAACAGCACGAGCCACAAAAGGAACAGAAGCCCCCGCATAAACGCCGTTGTAGGATTGGCCTTTGTCCTCGATTTCAGGCATATAGCCCTCTTCCTCTGGAGGCTTCACCTGAAGACATTTTGAGGACACATATTTGTTGTCTCGGTTAATCAAATCGACCGAGAAGGGATTGGAGAGGGTTATGACAATGGGCTGGGACGTAAATTCAAACAGGTAGGAACCTTCATCGGTTGTGATTATTACATCTTCGGGGCGGGTAATAACGCCACGATTAATAAGGTCAGACAAAATGTCCTCAGCCGCAGTCGTAGAGCCTCCGGACGCGAAGGGTATAACCGCCTTAACCTTTACAGTAAATTTTGCAGTTTTGACACGACCAAGAAGGTCGGCATCCCGCGTCATTTTGATGCTGCCTTTGATAATCCCGTCGCCACTTTTAGCAACAACGAACTTGTAAAACTGATCATCAGTTACCGTAGTTACGGCAGCCCCTCCAAAAACATTTTCGTCAGCAAAGGAGTTCCTCTCGATTTCCGCTTTGATATACAAATCAATAAGTGTCTCTTTGGGCACGGGCCGTCCGAAAATGTCGGTCATTGCCGCATACAGCATAACTTCCTGATCCAGCCACCCGGTAACGTCATCAGTGGTTGTAACCACGTCATCCCACGAAATGGACAGGGAAGTATCGCTTACCAGTTCATACGAGATATTCTCTATGTCGGGCAAAGGAATACCAACATCGTCCGCTAAGGAGGATGGGGTCGAAGAAGCTGAGGCATAATAGGTGGATGAAGTTCTTCCAAACCTGTCAACGTTGAAAATGGTGTACGAATAAGTGTCGCCGTTGGTCAACTGCCGATGAACGAAGCCCGTCGAGGTAAGAGGTCCATTGTATACCAACTCGCCCTCACAATGACCGTCCGCGTTTACCACCGGGCTTCTTGTCCCTTTAAGTACATACACCTTAATTCGAGACAAAGATTCGTTGGCAATGTAGTTCGTCCAGGTAAAATACAGCTTTTCATTGCCGACCATGACCGATACATTTGAGGGTGCATATTGATACGAGTCTACAAATGTTGGCAAATTGCCATTGGTAATGGGAGGAATCGTTGCAGAAAGTACCTTTGAGTCCGTATCCAAGCTGACGTTACCCATCGAGTTTTTAGAGTATATCCTGTAGTATATCGTTTCCCCCAACACAAGATTAGAGCTGTCTGTAAAATAGTATTCGCCAGGCAAAGGCGAAGAATTGACATATACAACCGTCGATTTTTCATCTCCGTCCCAAGAAGGATAATTGTAGTCGTTGCGAAGAACCTTAACAGAGCCACCCACAAAATCGTAGTCCGCATCAACCATGTAGTTCATTACGTTCAACCGGTCGCCGTTGTCAGTGTCTTCGTTTATTATTTCATACGTATCGGGATCGATATTTGAGTTCGCGTACTTGGCAATGTAGGTAGAATCCCTTACGACGCTGTGTATACTGACTTCTGTCATCTTTCCTGTGAGCGGTTGAGCATTATCGTCACCGCCAATAAAAACTTTGTCTCCCTTCGAAACGCGAGCGAGGGTAAGGGTCTCAGTATAGGTAAAATAATCCGGAACGCCGTTGACATAAAAGGTAATTTGCTTCGTCGCCATATCGATAGTCACGGCAATGTGGTTCCACTCATATAGATTGGGGGCATTGGTAGTAAAAGGAACTTCTCCCATCCCACCACCGTAGCAGAAAACCCCGCCCGCGTCAAAGTAAATTCCGAATCCACCGTCGTCGTAACTGTTTGTTGGTCCGAGATGCAGGATGAACTGGGGGTTCGACAAATCGTAAGGGTAGACCCAGGCCATGAAAGTGAACTTCTGCCAATTCCAATCTTCACTGACTACGCCCGAGGCGGCTGTATTCCCGCCGCCGTAAAACCGCATAGCCGATTTACCCGATGGGACGTAGTCTGAATCCATCCAAGCGACTGTTCCTGCGGTTGTCAAATCCGTCTTCAGACTGCCGAAGTCGTAGACCTTAGATCCTCCGCCCTCGTCAAAGTGCCAAAGGCATTTCGTATACTCGTCTCTTGGGACTCCACTCCCGATGAGGTTTTTCCCGCCGAAGATTGCGACACCTCTTGGGATAATGCGGGAACGAGGCGTGATATTGATATGCTGCCCCGTGCTAAAGTGGCCGTATTTGTTCATCGTGTAAAGGGTGTAATAGTAGGTCCGGCCAGAAACGAGCCCACTGTCGAAAAATTTGTTCATAAATCCATCATAAACCAAATCGCCGTCCAAAGGACTCGTCGGGTAGCCGGTCTCGTTCCTCACGATGCACGTACCGGAATATCCAGATTCGTGGTTTACAAAATAGTCTGAAATGAGGTCGTTCGCATTTGTCGCAGCCACCTGGGCTGTATCTTTAGTGGCGAAGAAAACGAGCTTGATGGGCGCGGACCCATACTCGATCAGGTTGTAGTAAATTTGGCCGGGATATGTCGCAGCAATCTGACGAACGAGTTGCTCCGCAACGTCAAACCTCAACCCCTGGTTATCATTCCAAGTCATACTGCCACTTTGGTCAACGATCAGAGTTATGACGCGGTTGTCGAGATACAAAACCACATCTTCCCCACCGAGCTCGTCTGTTTCTGTTTTTGTCCGGTAGAAAACCAATCCGCTTTTGTCCGAGAATATGTTTACCTGAATGTTTTGGACATCCACGGGCTGGACGATAAATTTCTCATCTTGGATACCGGTTTCATCTGAGTAAACAGCAAAAGCGTGGCGTTTGCTCGTGTTAATGTACCACGTATCGGCGGTAAGGTCGGACTCACCTGTTATCGCTTTGTAATAATCTATTGGGTCAGAAATAAACGGCATTTTTAGATCCTGATAGCAGAGGGATTGTCAAAGTACTCGTCATTATCTACAAGCTCCCAAACAACAAAATTATTCCCAGTATTTCCGCTGGACGATAAAACCAGAAAGTAGCTGCCGGTGAACGATATTGCCGATCCAATGGGGTTTAGGTCGAAATTACACCAGTCATCAGCGACAACATCGGATACGGTGTTCTTATAATCATAAATCAACAAAGGCTGGTTTGGAGTATCTGGGCTCCCTTCCGAATAAACCCGCAAATGCAAAGTAATGAATGGACTAGGGGTGTAATTCGGCCCATACCCATACGGCATGTCCAGCGACGATCTTAAATATATCTTGTCTATCGCATTCCCCGTGTCCTTCATTTTTATGGACAGAACATGAAGTCCGGTATCGGGCACAACAAAAGATCCAGCCTCTATCCATTCCCAAGTAGACGGGTCACTAGTATTAGACACATCGAGTACCAGCACCCCGTCGATGTAAACACTGAAATTTATCGCATGATTGACAGCTGATTTGGCTCTGACTGCCAAATAGTAGAGCGTTTCTGAGGACGACTTAAATGGGTAATTAAGAATGCTAAAGTCTTCGTCTGATACTCCTGTTTGTGAAGAGTCCATGAACATGTATCCATTACCCGTAAAATTGCTCATGTCTGTCGAAAGACAGTATTTGACGTTCGACTGGGTAATGTCTAAGAAATTGGTTGCGTCGATGACCAGTGGCGAGCTGGATGAAACGGTAAAGTAGCTATATGTATTTCGACCAACTCGTTTCAAATATAAAGATGCCTTTGTAGGCACATACTGGTTCGTAACATCGAATTTCTGAGCAAGCCTTAAAACCGGCAAAGGGTTCTCAAAAATATACACGCCTCCACGGCCGCCGTCCGATGGTGGTGGGTATGTCCAATAGGACAGCTTCGCTCCCACCGCTATGGCATTCCCCGACACTGATACAGCACATCCGAAATCTAGCGGGGTTCCTGTTGCACTTGGTTCAATTTTCTGGAAAAAAGAAAAGTTTTTCTTGCTCAAATAAATGTCCACGCTCCCCCGGCCCGCAACATCTCCTGGGTATCCGATGGCCAGGTAATCCTCATCAATATCAACGGAAGTCCCGAAAAGAGCCCTAGAGTGTGTCAGATTACTTGATTGAGGTAAAATTTTCTGGAACTCTCTCCATAATCCTGTAGAGCCAATCTGGTAAAGATAAACTGCTCCCTCTTGGAAGTAAGTATCGTGACTTTGAGTCGGTGCTCCAACCGCAATCACGTTTTTGTACACGGAAAGACTTGATCCAAAATAATCACCTGCCGTTCCGTCCGAAGCAACTATTTTTTGAATTTGCCCCCACTGTCCAATTCCACCAGCATCTTTCTCAAACACATACACTGCCCCAGCATTTGTACTTCTGCCTGCGTTATCGATATCCCCATAAGCCCCAACCACAACATAGTCCCCGTAAATGTCTACCGAGCATCCGAAAAAATGGCTATCGATGGGGTCTGACGGGTACAATGTCTTTATGAGTCTCCAATCATCGTCGGCGTACCTTTGGTAGAGGTAGACTGCGCCGCGGCCGACTCCAGTGCCACCGGATCCGGGGTCACTCCTTGCCCCAACGACAGCTAATTGGTCAGTAGACATCGCCACAGAGCATCCAAATCGACCGGCGATATTGGCCACTGGAGGATCGATTATAGCAATGGTTGTCCAGTAAGGAGAGGTATCTTTTCTTTTTACCAGAATTGCCGTCCCGTCGTTCGCTGCGCTCAGATATCTGGGAACACCTATAATACCATACATACCCTTAATTGATACGGACTCTCCAGCCCCACTCCCGGCCATAGTTAAATTATGGTCCATTAAGGGGCTTGTGGAAGTCCACGTACCCGTAGCACTCTTGTTACATGTATAAATTGCGGAATCTTTAGATGGATCCGACGGATCTGCAGCGCATCCTATCATGGTTAAAGTGGAATCAACGCAAACGGAAGCCCCTATCCATCTTTGAGAGCCATCAATCTCTTCTATAACAGACATAATTTTTTGTATAAATGCCATATTTTATTTTCCTACACAGGAACACCAGTTGACAGCCTAACAGGATAGCTCAACAAAGGCGTTTGCATTAAATCGTAGCCAAACATCCACACCTCTCCATCAATAATCGATATCTTTTGTATCGTATCCAGGAAGGAAAACTCTTTAAAATTAAACTTACTTCCCGAGAATTGAACATAGGTTCCGTCCGACAGTGCAATAAACAAGTTTTCATCATCGTTTGAAAAATCAGTGACAACCAACGTCTCCGACAAATCAGTATCTGAGAATAAGTCAACCAAAGACAGCACGGGATTTGTTGAGTAAAAGCTGGAATGGTCGCTATAAAGACCCTCGTTCGTCCCAACGTAGATTGTTGACCTGAATTTTGTAATACAGTTAATCTGCGGGTGGAAGGCGGTCGTCATTCGTGTAAAACTCACCGCATTCGCTGAAATATAGACATCATTATCGACGATCAAAAATAAAATATCCGGAGCGGACATAATTTCGACAGGATTGGTTGATGAGAAGGATTTTATCCACTCATCCTGAGTCTGAGACCTAAAATAGACCCCATCGGAGCATCCCGCAACGAAATTATTGCCCACGAAAGCGAACTGGTAGATGTCGTCCGGCAACCCCGTTACCAGCCCCTCTGCCCAAGTTGTAGCAAAGTCGGTACTGTAAAAAATACCCTGACTCGTAACCGCATAAAGGACGTTGTCGATAAAAGTCAGTTGACGGACGTATAAATCTGAAAGATTCAATGGCGTAACTTGATCAATCTCCAGAGTACCGGTATCAACCACAAGTATCCCATCTTTTCCGCCGATACAAATCTTTCCTACTGATGCGATATAGCACACGGTCGAAGGACATGCCATCGACATGCCCACTGACGTGTTAGACTCCTCCATTAAATAGTCGAGCGTGGAATTGAGCTTGTCGTACTGGCTGGTGGACCTCGGGATCATATACGTCGATTGGTAAAGACCGCTGTAAACTGGTTGCTGGCCCGGCCACGTTTTCTCGTTAAAAATACCCAATTTAACGATGTTGGACTGTTGAACCTGTGATAGTCCCGAGGCTAATCCCGAATTCACCAGCTCAAAAGCATCTTCAATCTCACGATGCGTATTTTGTCCCGCATTGACAACCGCAGCTCCAATCACATCAACGCGCAAGTCGTCGTATTTGTCAAAAGCGCTACTGAACGTAAAAATACCCTTTGTTATGTCCACGACCACTCCTGCGGGCTGGGCCAGAGTTGTGGTTGCACCATCGAGCCCCGTCACTGTTACGTCTTTTACCAATGACGTAGAAATAGTCGGGAAAAGCACCGTTCCCCGGTCGTCTAGTTGAGAGAGAAAAAGCTCGATCTTTGAAAAAACGTCTGTTACCGTGGCACTCGGAATCGTTCCTTCGATCTCTACAAGGGCATCAATAGCAGCTTGGGCTGATGTGCGGGATGCCAGGGCATTATCATAGGATGAATTGTTGACGGTGAAAGGCGGAAACACGAAAGATTCGAACTGAGTTAGATCCGGAGAAATGGTGCCGGAATAACCGTACAGAGAGCTGTTGACGTAGACATTTATTTTCGCGTCGTACTTCTGGGCTGCCCACCCGGTATTGTCAGCCACATAGGTGTTGTAATCATTCGCTACCGTTACTACACTATTGACATCAGTTCTCGAATCGAAGCTCATGTTATTGTAAGAGCCGTTGTTGTAGTAAAAACCGAGCATCTGAAGTTCTTTGTCAAGGTACACAGACGGGATAATCGCGTCGGGCTCCTGGTATTGGACCCAGAGACGAGACGAACTGTCCACGAAATGTAGCCGCGACTCCGATCCAATGAAAACGTCAGAGTCCATCAGTTTCAGGCACGTAACCGCAGGAGCCACGCCCTTTATGTTCAGCTCCGGCCAAACAGGAAGCATCTCGAAACTTGAACTGGTGTAAATGTTAGCGTTGGGCGATGAAGCCATCAATCCACTGTCGGTGGTTATGTAAAGCCGGTCGCCCGAGATAATCATCTGCCGGGCAAAAAGGGTGTCAAACTGTGATACTTTGGCAAAGGGATTAAGAAGGTGTCCTTCAGAATCGTAGGACGACTGCCCGGTTTTTCTCCAAATACAATTATCCGAGAGCCCGAACAAATAAGAACCCTGTCGAATGAACCGATGGATTTTCTTCTGCTCACTTATCTCCGTCGTGAAGTAGCTCACATATCCCAAGGGCTCATAAACCGACTCCAGTATTCCCAGCTCGTTGCTGACGATAACCCGCGTCTGCCCCGCGTAATAATCATCGTAGAATATCCCGTAGGCTTCCGTACTCCGCGGCCCGAAATGGAGCTGCTGTTCCCACGTGTATTTGACGTAGGCTTTATCCACGTAAAGCTTGTAAATTCCAAGGTCAGTGGAAATGTAAATATTCCCGTCAGTGTCCTCGGTCCAATCACGAATGATTTTGATATTTTCCAGGCCCGACATGCGATGCCACGCTGTATATCCGTTCACCCCCGACTCAGAGGCATACACGGCCTGCGTGGTCAGACAGATGTACATATCAAAAAACGGAGAATAAAAGACACGGGTGGCCGGGTATGGAAACTGACCTACGACCGACCAAGAGCTGCCGTTGTCTGAACTGTACATTACGCCCCGGCTCGTCGCAGACAACAACTCCGCAGTCGTTCCGATACGTAACAAGTCATAGAAGGCTGTCGCGTCGCCCATCATCTGAGTATTATCACGAAAAACGTTGAGGAAGCCGTCATCCGAAATCATCAGCTTCTGCGTTGGTATTAGTATATCTTTTATTCTTCCTTCGTGCTTTATAGTGGGAAGTTGAGCCTTGGCGAAGTCGCCTGTGGTAACTTGGGTAGCACTGATGGATTTGATTTGGTCCCGCGTTACCTGTCCCTGAACCTCAGAAATGCCTATAGGTTCAACAATGATAGTCGGTGGTACTTTGTACGGAACAACAGGGCAAAATCGCGTCTGTGAGGCACCGGTGGTTCCCTGGGTAGGTTCCACGCACGTCGTATAGAGCGGCGTTTGAAACGTAAGGATACCGTTGGTCCCGTCTATCTCGTAAGTAAAAGCGGGATTTCCAAGTTGAGCTTGTTTGAGCAAGACGGCGTTAACGGCACCTGTCTCATCCTTGAAGAATTCGGAGTTAATGTCGTTGGGGTCAGACACAAAAACTCGGACCACGTAATTGCTGGCTCCCTCGATATCTGTCTCTGTCGTGTATCGCTGGTAGTCCGTAGTCGCCCAATCCGTTACGATGATGTTCGACCGAAGGTTGATTCTGCGGTCCTCTTTTGTGGTATACGCATGTTTGTGAGCATTAAGAGCCGTTTCTGTCCTATCCAAAACAAGGTCGTGCAGCCCATCCAGGTCATAGGCTACACTGTCATCTATGTAGATTACTCCGTTTGTAGTCGTGACCACAGCAAGTGGTATGGAGTCGGCTGGAACAACCGACGTTGATACGGACAAGAAAGGGTTACATTCATCCTTGAACTTCTGGATAAGGTAATAGCACGGTTGGTCGGACACCAGAAGCGCGTTGTAATCAGTATACTCACCAACCGCAGAATTCACAAAAGCAATTGGTTCAAAAGAATATTTGTTGGCTTTTGAACGGAAGATTTGATATCCGTCGAAATCTCCTGCCGTCGAGGTATCCCAAGTCAGATGTACATCAAAGTTACCGGCGGTAGCGCCCCCCAATCCAGTGGGCAGGCTAAAACTGGACGAGGTGTGAGGGGTAGCGGTACGGGTCATCAAAAGCGGGCTGTTCGTCGGGTTGATTGACTGCCGGTCAAAGACATCGACGCTCGAAACAAAATAAGCGTACCCCGTACCGTTCGTAACCTCAAAGTCATGGAAATAGGACACCGACGACGGGAAATACGACGAGTCGGGCAGTGATCCCGTCTGGGGTTGAATCAAAGTAAAATCAGTTGGAGCCAGCATCGTGCTAGCCGGGGCTCGCCAAATCTGATAATACTTGATGAAGCCCGTCGTGTCCGGAGACCAGGAAATTACCACCTCGCGGTCTTTTCCTACGGCAGATTGGTTGTTCGGCGGGGCGGGCAAAGAAGCCTCGTTAGAGAGCGTACTATCGGTGCTAAAAAGGTAGTAGGTCTCGTCGCCCACATTGCCGTACATATCGACGCTCTTCATATAGAACGCATAGCGCGTGTCTTTATCGAACTGGGCGCTAGGAATCACGTAGCTGTGCGACAAGCCCACATTCGTTTCCGACAGAAGCGTCACCTCGCCAGCTCCCGGCATGGACAAGTCGGTCGTGGTTATCCTAAGCGTGTAGTAATCGATATGATCAGAAGTGCTAGCGTCCCAGTAATAATAGATACTATTATCTCTCTGTTTTTCGGCCCCAAGATTTATCGGAGGAGTCGGCGATAAGAAAATGGGGGTCTTAAAAGAGCTGAGCATCCCGTTACTTTTGTTGCCGCTGCTATCCTCTGCCTGGATGCGGATGTAATAGGTCGTGTAGGACTCTATCGACTTGTAAGCGATGTGTCCGGGAGTATCTTCGTAGGGGAACAGCCTCATTAAGGTCGATAAATCAGTCCCGAGGTACTCAATGGGTATAGAACTGGTAATCCCTGTCGAGCCGTTCTCAATAATCGTGATGATGAACTTATCTGGAACAGTCCCATACGTGAAGCTCAGGCTATAAGACCATGAAATCAGGAGTTCGATTTTGTCGGTCGATTCAACGGGTGTAAACTTTACGGTCATGTCTGTGACTTCGCTGGTCGCGGTACTCGATGCGGGCCGGACAATTTGCGAGAGACCGTCCGACAAAACGCCATTGGTACTAACCGCATAGATCGTGACTTTGTAGGATGTACCATTTACCAGACTTTCGATACTCGTAGAACTTTTGGTAAGGTCGGTAATCGTTGCAACAATAGGATCGTCTGTGGTGGGATCATAATCTTCGTCCAGTGATTGTACTTCTATTCGGTAGGAGCTCAGGAGATGCGAAGGTGAAGCTCCCCATATCATTTGCACCATCTGGTCACCCAGAAAAACATAAAACGACACGGGATTAACCGGCGGTGTCAAATCTTTCGGTGTGTGGATGGGGATAGGAACTGCCGTTGACGACTCTATCCCGCTCAAATTTACTGCAAGCACCCTGTATGTGTATATCGTATTCTGATCCACCGTTGTGTCCACGAACGACAGCCCAGTTGTGTCAAAGCTCGTGACATGTAAATCATCGGATCGCTCGACTTTATATTTTTCCAAATCGGGCTCGGTGTTGGCATCCCAAGCCAAAGTGACGGCGTAGGATGTTATGGAGGTGGCCCGGGAATTTATGACGGAGTCAGGAGGGGCCGTGATGGTTTGGCTGACAGTGACAAGGTTTGAGAACCCGCTATGACCACCAAGAACATTTCGGCTCTTCATGTAGACATAATAAGTCTTGTCGGGAGATAAAGTATAGTCATAATCACCGTAACTGAAGTTGACTTTCCGACCGATGATACCGAAGCCTGGCGAAACCGTAAGGTTGGGCCAGCCCGAGGAAGCCACTTGCCATCCCTCGATACGCCCCTGCCCTATTTGATCAGACACGAACGCCATCTCGTTATCGATAATAGTAAAGCGTCTACGGTCTCTGGATGCAGAGGCCCGTTCGCCCCAGGTATGGGCTTCCAACTGATAATGTCGGGTTACGAAAGGCATTATTTATCCTTTGAAAATATGTATCCTACAGATTCAAAGTGGCATGCCCCAACGCAAGCACGGAGCTTACCTGAATCATCGACAAAACTTGCTCTCAAACCATTAACTCCTTTTAAAGAGTTAAAAATCCTTTGAGCAGAGGCTTTTGTCTCCTCAGCCTTAACTTCCCTGTAGCCCACAGGTACTT
>Ga0172364_10001284_pt1 | contig 19171 bp, 15 predicted proteins | sample LakKivSesite10cm_FD_114545 | JGI IMG/M metagenome (GOLD analysis project Ga0172364, IMG submission 114545) | Sediment microbial communities from Lake Kivu, Rwanda - Sediment site 10cm | ecosystem: Environmental > Aquatic > Freshwater > Lake > Sediment | place: Rwanda: Western Province, Lake... | reverse complement strand
GTAAAGAAGTAGAGGTGAAGGAATGAATAGTTTACCATTGTCTGCGATTGCGATGTTGATATTTGGTGCAACTGTGCTTTATGGCGGGTTGCTATATTTCTTGTATCGTGCTTTTAAAGCAGGGAAGAAACAGTGAACAGTGCTAAATTAACATTTTGTAAGCGAGAAATCCTCAGACTTTAGTATGGGGATGAATCGCGCTATTTTTCTTCAGACAATTGTTATTGCTTACTGGGCAGGTGCACATGCTTTCAGCAGGTGCCATAGAAATGCCTGCCCAGGAGCAACAAATTATGGAATTAGTTAGCGGTAGCCATAGCATTGGCCAGAATTTGTACCACCTTGAATGGTGTCCCAAGTATAGGTACAATATGTTTAGGCAAGAGGACAATAAAAACCTTTGTGAAAAAATTTTGCGTGAGTTTGCTCAAAAAACAGTACATCAAAATCATATAGATGAGTGTGATGCTGGATCATATCCACTAAAATATCAAGCTACTAACTTTTTGCTTTTTTAAAATATTTTTATATTTTATTACAATTTTTATAAAATAATTGATTTTTTTTATAACTTTTGAGTAAAGTTTATTATAATGATTAAGTTTACTTTATTAATAACGGATACAAGGGATAGGATGCAACTAGAATCTTCACCAAAAATTTATAATAATTATAAATGCGATTTTCCAGAAAATACGATAAAAAAAATCGAAGAATCTTTTAAAAAATTAAATTTAAATCTTGATTATAAAGAAATAGAGGTTTGTTCCGGAGGTTTTTCAACATATTCCGGTTTTTTAATTATCAGAGAATTAGGTTTTCAAACAGTTGGGAAGGGGCTATCTTCAATTTTAGCTAAAGCAAGCGCTTATGCCGAGATGGCTGAAAGATTTTCTTCGGCGTTATTTACTTTTTATACAATACATTTCAATTTAAAAAAATATTACGATATAGTTAATGACGTTTTACAAAAAAAATTTTTAAATGGTTTCACAGAAAAGAAAGATATCGAAATCGAAGCTGTAAGAAATTATTTTGAGAAAGGTTTTTCTGAAACCGATTTTATAAATTTTAAAAAGCAAGAATTATTCAATTATTGGGTAGATAGCTACTCATTTGTAGATAAAAAAACTAAGCAAATACCTATAACACTTATCGAGACTATTAGTGCATCAAGTGGCCTTGCAGCAGGTAATACATTTGAAGAAGCAATATCTCAGGCATCTTGTGAAATTTTTGAAAGATATGCGGTATATAAAATAATTTGGGAAAAAATAAACTGTCCAACAATTAAAGTCGACTCAATTGATGATAAAAGAATTCACAACTTGGTTGACATGTTCAAATCGATGAATATTGATATAATTATAAAGGATTGTACCCTAAATAATAGAATACCTTCAATGGGAGTTTTGTTTATTAATCGTAATTTTGAAAATGACAAAAATCAACTTAAAAAAGATTTTTATTATAGAATGCTAAGCGTTGGCTCTCATATAGATTTAAATGAGGCAATAATCAGATGCTTTACAGAGAGACTTCAAGAACTTTCAAAAGAAGAATTTACAAATAGAAAAAAAAGCGATATTTTATATGAATTCTGGACAGAAAAACTTAAAAAAAAGTATAAACGAACACGCGATATATATTATGATTTTTTTTCAGATTATGAATTTGAACAAGATTTGTCTTTCTTAGAAAAAGGAGAAAATATTTCTATAAAACAACTAAGAAGTTGTAGTAATGATGATGCACTTGATGATTTTAATAATATTCTTGATATATGTAAATCAAACAAACTAGATTTTCAATGTGTTGATTACACGCATAAAGTAATAAACTTTCCGACAGTAAGAATAATAATACCGCCATTTTCAACATCACATCATCCATATGTTTTAGATTTTCTAAAAATAGAAGACTCAAATAAAAAGTTTAATTATTTTTATGGTATTAAAAACTTTATTAAATATACATTTGAAGGCGATAAATGGATTGATAATGTAGATGATATTAAAGAACTTATAATTAATATAGAAGAATATTTATCAAAAAACTTATCGCAATATAGTTTTCCAATGAGAGTCGGATGTTTTTACTATCCGATAAATCTTTTTTATGCCTTAGCATTTTCTAACTTGGCTGTTAAGAATCAAGAAGAGGCTTTACAATACTTCAGACTATTATATGAATTAAATGAATTCCCGCCATTTTATAATGAATATTTTAATTCTCTTGGAAATCCTGGCTACAATCCAACACTTTTTTCATCTTATATAAGATTACTTGAAACAACTCCATATAACGAGGATATTAAAAATTTTAAATTAAATTTTAATCCATTAAAACCAAAAAATGAATTGAAAGAATATGAACATATATTCGAGGTCTTATTAAAAAAAATCAGTAATAGTTTCAGATGATATTAATCGATATACTTAGGTGTATAAAAATGTCAAAAAATAATGGTGAGGACGTTCTTCTTAAATATGTACCTGATTTAAAAAATCCAAAAAAAATTTTAATTTTATATGTTACAGAAATTTTATTTTTCATTTTTGTAATGGCTATATATTGGTGGGTAAGTTCAAAAATATGGTATGGAGCAATATTAATTCAAACAATAGTATCTTCTTCGCTGTCTACTTATTATATACTCTTGGCTAATAACACAGAAAAAATTAGAAAAAAATATTTAGAAAAATACCAAGATCTTGCTGGGCAAAAACTTTGGTATCATTCTCAGGCATATTTGCTTCCAATAATAACTTCAGCATATTATATACCTCTGGTTTTGTATAATTATAATTTTCTTCCTTTAATCGTAAAAGTACCTAATCATTTCATCACTAAAAGTTTACTTCCTTTTTATATTTCAATCTCCTTGGGGCTTTTCGTTGTAATGTTTGGTTATTTGTTGAAGCGGCATTCTCAAGAATATTATGGAGTGGATGTAGACAATTATCTTTATATGATTTATCCTGAAAAAAGTAGTCTTATCCAAGAAGGGATGTATAAGTATATTAGAAATCCTCAATACATCTCAAGGGGAATTATGTCATTCGGTTTTGGAATAATTGCTAATAACATTAGTGCAATGCTTGTCGGATTGATTCATTTAGTCTCATATATTGCTATAATACCCGCAGAAGACAAAGAGCTTGAAAGACGTTTTGGCGATAGTTTTATAAAATACAAGAAAGAGGTCCCTGCTATTTTTCCAAAATTTGGAAATTGGATCGGATTCCTAAAAAAGGTCTTTGTAAACCAAAATAATTGAGGCAGCATAAATGGAAGAAAAATCTGGATTGGATATTTTTCTAGACTATATGCCTGCTCTAAAGGTTAAATATAAAGCTTTATTAACTGCGTTATTTGAATTTGTTTTTTTTATAATTTTAATGTTTAGTTTTTGGTGGATTGCATCAAAAAATCTGATATACGCAGGCATTTATCACATTATAATTTCAATCTTAATGATAGTTCCTTTTATATATGTAACAATTAATGCGGAAAAAGTTAGGGAAAAATATAGAGAAAAATTTGGAAAATTAGCATATCAAAAACTATTCTATAGATATCTAATCTATCAAAATATTTTTGGAAACACAAGTAGATACTGCAGAATAATTTTAAAAACAAACTATTTCTTACCTGCATTAATTACATTTCCATCTGATTTTTTAACAAATTCCTTTTTTCCATATTATACATCCATGCCAATTGGGGTGTTTTTACTTATATTTGGGTGGTTGCTATGGAACCCATCTAAAGAATTTAACGTAGATATCCACATGTATGTGTATCTTATATTCCCAGAAAATAGCCGAATAGTCAAGTCAGAGATATACAGCATAATCAGACATCCAAAATACATTGCTGAATGCCTTTTTGCTTTAGGAATAGGAGTTCTTGCAAATAATGTAGTAGCAATATCTTTCTCGCTTTTCCACATAATACCAATACTATCGTTGATAATAGTTGAAGACAGGGAGCTAGAAAGAAGATTAGGGGATGAATTTTTAAATTATAAGAAAAGCGTTCCGGCAATAATACCAAGATATGGTACTTGGAAAAAATTTGCAAAAATATTAATTGTAAATAAATTTTCTAAAGGTGAAAAAAATTCAAACTGAAAAATTAATTTACTTAGAAAGATCGTTGCTTGGGACAATATTTCCTTTAATACTTTTTTTTATAATGGCAGGTTACTTAAATATTTTTGAGGCCTGGATTTTTTTTATTTTATGGTTTATGAATATAATTGTTAATTATCTTATCTTATCAAAATATAATTTAGATTTACTTATAAATAAAGAACAAAAAAAACAAAACACAAAATCATTTGACAAGATATTATTACCATTATATTATTTTACAGGAGTATACGTTTCTTTGATAATCATCTCTTTAAACATTAGATTCAACTGGTATGGCCTATTAGATTACAAATTTTTTGTAGCCGGTTTAATCTCAGTTATAATCTCTTACATATTCATGAATTGTGCTATGATTTCAAACCCTTTTTTTGAAACAACAGTAAGAATACAAAAAGATAGAAATCAAAAAGTTATATCAAAGGGTTTATACAAGATAATAAGACATCCAGGATATTTTGCAGACTTTTTATGGTATTTCTCCGTTCCTTTGATTTTCAGATCTACAATTGCATTTATACCAGTTGCATTTGCCTTAGGTTTCTTATTAATAAGAACATATCTGGAAGATAAGACTCTTCAAAAAGAACTTGATGGATATGAGGAGTATACAAAAAAAGTAAAATATCGTTTGATACCTGGCGTATGGTAATTTAATAAAAAGATAAACTTCCATCTATTTTTGCTTTTTTTATACCTCTTTTTAGGGCATATCCTCCCAGTATAATAAATGTAATTGATAGTATTAATAAAACAACTACGTAGAAAAATAATTCATTTATGGGTGTAGAAGAAATCAAAGATTTTCTTAAACCTTCGATGAAGTAGTAAAATGGCATGAATTTGGATATCGGTTGTAAATATTCTGGTAAAATACTTATGGGAAAATAAACACCGCAAAAAAACATTGTAATACTTTGAATTAAAGGAGCTGTTTGCCCTATATTTTTAATCCAAATGGTTAACCCGCCAAGTATCATACCTAATCCAGTCATCATTATAACTGATAAAATGAAAATCAGAAGGGTAAAAATACTTACTGAGGCAATGACATTGACACCAAATAAACCATACCCTATTAAAATTAGACCAACAATTGATAAAAAACCAAAAAAAGAACCAAATATAGTATAGGATATAGTCATAGTATAAATGCTTGTGGGAGTCATTAAAATTGATTCTAGGGTCCCCAATTCCATTTCGATTCTTAACGACTCAGATATCTGGCTCATTATGGCCCAAATAAAACCCCAGCCAATAGTTCCAACAAGTATATATGATATGAAATTGCCACCGTAAGATGTTATTGCAGGTATTACACCTGAAACAAACATACTTCCAAATAAAACCATATACATAAAATTAAATACGATACTCAAAAAAGCCATTGATAAGGCTAACTTATAGGTAAAATAAACCTTAAAATCTCTTTTAACAAAAGATCCAATTTTTTTTACTTCATCTAACATTTTCTACTCCTTTTATAAATATTTCTTCTAGCGTTGGTCTCAATGTTTTGATCTCCGATATCTTAATGTTATTTTCTTTTATTAATTCCATAATTTCTAATAGAGTTTCATTTAGATTATTTGTCTTTATTTCTACAACTTCTTTATTGATTTCTACATTATTTATTGAAGAAAATTTTCCTGATTCATTACTTACAATCATTATTTTCTCATAGTTCCAGTGTTCGCGTTTAAGTTTATCCGGTGAACCTTCGATCACGATTTTTCCATTATTTATGAGCGCTATTCTATTACACATCTCCTCAATTTCAAATAAATTATGCGAAGTCCAAATTATTGTTTTTTCACTAAATTTAGTTTTTATTACTTTTTTTATTTCAAAAGAAGTTATAGGATCAATACCAGTCAAAGGCTCATCTAAAAAAATGACAGGCGGGTCGTTGATTAAACCTACAGCTAATGCAAGTTTATGCTTCATGCCTGTTGAATATTTCATAACCATCTCATTTTCATGATCGGTGAGATTAAATAAATCAAACAGGTAGTCAATCCTATCCTCTGCATCCCAAATATTTTTCAATTTTGCAAAAAATCTCATATTTTCTCTACCAGACAAACGCCAATAGAGACTTCTTACAAATTCTCCAGCTAAAAGACTAACTTTTGTTTTTATAATTTTTTCATCTTTTATGATATCATACCTATCTATTGTAGCGGTACCGGAATCTGGAAGTATCAATGTGGAAAGTATCTTCAAAAGAGTAGTTTTTCCAGCACCATTAGATCCTATTAAACCAAAAATTTCTCCTTTATTGATTTCTATATTTATTCCATCCAAAGCAACTATTCTACTAAAATTACGATGCTTTTGTGTTTTTGATTTTTTTTTATAAGTTTTAGTGAGATGATTTACAGAAATCATAACATATCATACATTTAAAATCCAATTATAAAACCTTCTAATATACTTTCCACAAAAATGTCTTTGACTTTAATTTGTAAATTTAACAAAAACTATTTTTATCATCCAGATATACTATTATATTAAAAATTTTGGAGAGCGTTGATGGGTAATAAAAATATAGTCAACGAATTTATTGATTTTGTGCCATTATACAATAATTCTAAAAAAGTGATTTTGATTTTTGCCTACCATTTTTTAATATTTGTATTAATCATGATATCCTTGTATTTCATAACATCATATTTTTGGATTCTCGTGATACCTGAATCATTTCTACTTACAACCATCTCAAATGTGCCTTTTATTTACATGTTAATATACAGTAATAATTTGAGAGAGAAATATTTAAAAAAATACAAAAATAATCCTTGGCAGCATTTCTTTTTGTATTATTCTTATACAAGTCCTTTTGGAGCCGCTGCCTTATATTTTCCTTTGATGCTAAAAACTAATTATTTATTGCCATCAATAATCAATTTGCCTCAAAATTTTTTAACAAAAAATCTTTTTCCGATATATGTGGCGATACCATTTGGATTAATATTATTCGTGATTGGATTGTTAATAATTAGAATCTCTGAGAATTTCGATACAGATATAGGAAATTATTTACATGTAATGAACCCAGATAAATCGAGAATTCTGCGAGGCGGGGTTTATAGTTATATTCGACATCCTAGATTTCTAAGCAGGATAATTCTCTCAATAAGTTTAGGAATTTTTGCTAACAATCTACTAGCTATTTTAGTTGCATTAGTACATTTCATTCCTTATTTTATTTTTATGATCGCATTGGACAAACAATTGATAAGAATATACGGAGAAGAAATCAAACAATATCAAGAAAATACCCCTTATTTATTACCAAAAATAAAAAATTGGAAAAAATTTGCAAAAATAATTATTTTTAAGGGAAAAATTAATTAATTTTTATTTTCTTTTAGTAAAAACTAATATGGTTTGACCAGGCAAATACATTGCATTATATCCATAATCTTTCAGATATTTTTTTGCTATCTTAATCCTTTTTAAAATCTCTTTCTTAGATATTTTAGGCTCGATACCTTCTGCTTCAGTTCCAGGTCTACATGAAAATTCGTATAGTTGACCTCCATCGAATCCAACTTCTTTTATAAATTTCAATGTTTGCATAAATTCTTCTTCTGTTTCGGTAGGAAAACCTATAATGAATTCACAAGTCAGCGAAAAGTCAGCTTTAATTTTTCTAATTTTTATTAAGTCCTCTTTTAACTCTTCGATATTTGAAGAACGTTTCATTAACTTTAAAATCCTTGGGCAAGCAGATTGTATTGCAACATCAAACATTAATATCTTGTTTTTTTGTAATATTCTGACTAAATCTTGTATGTAATGGGCGACCCATCTTGCATTTAATTCTCTAATGCTTATATAGTAATCACCGCTAAAATCAGTTATTTTTTCTAATAATTCCGGGAAACTACTTTTAATATCGATGCCGTAGGCTCCGATATCTGTTGCATCTAAAATAAAATTCTTGTAACCCGTTTTCAAACCTTTCTTAAATTCGTTTATGCATATATCAAAAGATTTACTATGAAAAGCACCGGTTGATTTTTTGATAGTGCAATAAGAACAATTACCTGTACAACCCCATGCTATTCTTATGTGATATTGTTTTTTTGAAAATTTATATGCTGGAGAATTTTTTCCTATCAGATGTTTTAGTAGATGTTCTCTTATTAATAATAAATTTTTTTCAATTATTTTAGATTTCTTAACAATCCTTTTTAACAAACTAATGTATGTATCTTTTTTTATCTCCTGAAATAAAATATTAGCATCCTCAACTTCGTCAAATCTTATTTTAGTTGGTGGGAATATTTTTTCAATATCTTCAGATATATTTTTAGTTTCAGCTAAATGCCCTGAGAAATATTCTCTTATTTTTTCTTTTTCAACTGCGGGAAGGCAACCTGCAACAATTAGCTCGTGGCCTTTTCCGAGATAATTTTTTACCAGTCTATGTGAGTTTTCAGATTTTCCATTTAAAAAAGCGCAAGTCACTAAAATAATTGTATCTGCATCATGTATTCTTTCGACGACTTTGTAGCCATTTCTAATCAGATAATTTTTTATTTTACCTGCATCCAATGATCTATTCCAACAAACTCCCGAGGTTAATACTAATATGTTTTTCATTAAAAAACAATATGTAATATAATTTTGATATTAATTTTTTTAGTTTTTTGTATTTTTCTTTAACTTAACTATTGTTCAGTTTGGTATTTGATTCTGTCTGTAATTTTCGTTATAAATTATTATCAAATGTAACATGATGTTATTTTTCTCTATTTTTTAATAATTTGTGTTAATTTTTTTATTTTTTTAATTATTATATAACAAATATTAAATATTAGTAAATTATTGTACAATAAATATTAAATACTAGTAAAGTTACATCATATATAAGGTGATATAAAGATGATTGATAGTGTTCTACCATTAGGACCCGTCTCTCTACTAAAACTTCTGTTTAGAAACGAATAATAAAATTATTGCAGATTCTAGGGGGAGATTCTATATTTTTTTATTTTTTTTAAAAATTATTAAAACTTAAGTAGTTATTCAATTGGATCTAAACTTCTTTATCTGTTTCACAACTTTCTCCGCTATTTTCTACTATTTTTGCCACTGATACAACTTTATCTTTTTCGTTTAATCTCATTATTCTGACACCCATTGTATTTCTACCCTGTCTTCTGATGTCTACAACTGGTATTCTTACTATCATGCCGTTTTTGCTGGTTATTATAAGTTCATCTTTGTCTGTTACTTCTCTTACGAATATTACTTGTCCATTTCTCTCGTTTGTTACAATTGTTCTAACTCCTTTGCTGCCTCTGTGTGTCATTCTGTAATCTTGTATTGCTGAGCGTTTACCAAAACCGTTTTCAGTAATTGTAAGTAAGTCCCCTTTTCCTTCTACTACGTCCATTGAGACTACTTTGTCTTTTTTGTTTAGTCTAATACCTATTACACCTCTTGTCACTCGTCCCATTGGTCTTACTTCTTTTTCGTTGAACCTGCAAGCCTGACCATTTGCTGTTGCTATCATTATCACTTGTTTTCCATCTGACATTTTTGTGCTTATCAGTTCGTCTCCATCCTCTAGTTTTATTGCTCTTATACCGTTTACTCTTATGTTGCTGTATCCAGATAAAACTGTTTTTTTAATCAACCCTTTTTTGGTTACAAAAACCAGATAATGCTGATCATCAAACTCATGTACCGGTATGGCTGTTTCTACTTGCTCTCCCTCTTCCAATCTTGGTAGCAAGTTTATTATAGCCTTTCCTTTTGCGTGTCTGCTCCCCTCGGGTATTTTGTATCCTTTAAGCCAGAATGCTTTGCCAAAGTTTGTGAAAAACATTATGTAATCATGTGTTGAGGTTACAAACAAGTCGACAACTATGTCCTCCTCTTTCGTCTCCATACCTATTAGTCCTTTTCCACCACGGTGCTGGGTATGGTATGTTTCAACTGGTATGCGTTTTATGTAGCCACTGTCTGTTATTGTGATTACAACATCCTGTTTTGGTATCAAGTCTTCTATTTCTATTCCAGCTTCCCCTTCAATTATCTGTGTTCTTCTAGCGTCACCGAACTTATCTTTTAATTCAAGCAGCTCTCTTTTAATTTCGTTCAGTATCTTTTGTTTTTCTTTCAGCAACTCTTCCAGTTGTTCTATAAGTTTTTTTGTTTCAATGTGTTCTTTTTGAAGAGCGTCTATCTCCATGCCTGTAAGTTTCTGCAACCTCATATCAAGTATTGCTTTCGCCTGTATCTCTGAAAGTTTGAATCGTTTCATCAAACGATCTTTTGCTTCTTCTACTTCTTTGCTGCTTCTAATGATCTTTATTACTTCATCAATGTTCTTGAGGGCGATCATCAACCCTTCAAGGATGTGCATTTTTTCTTTTGCTTTCTTAAGATCATAGGTGGTTCGTTTAGTTATGATTTCTATCCTAAATTCTATGTACTGTTGTATAAGTTCTTTTAATGTGAGAACCTTTGGTTCACCCTTTACAATTGCTAGGTTTAGTATACCAAATGACGACTGCATCTGGGTGTGTTCAAAAAGCTGATTTAATATAACGTCTTCGATTGCATCGCGTTTAAGCTCCATTACTATACGCATGCCTTTTCTGTCACTTTCATCCCTAAGGTCTGATATTCCTTCGATTTTCTTTTCTTTTATCAGCTCTACTATGTTTTGTAAAAGCTCAGATTTGTTAACCATGTAAGGAAGTTCATGGACTATGATTTTCTTTTTCTCTTCACCTTCAACCGATGTTTTAGCCCTTACTTTTATTAGTCCCCTGCCAGTGGAATAAGCATTTAGTATCCCGCCTCTACCGTAGATTATTCCTCCTGTTGGGAAATCAGGACCTTTTATCACTTCCATCAAATCTGCTATTGAAATCTCAGGGTTGTCTATTACTTTCATTATACCATCGACGATTTCGCAGATGTTATGTGGCGCCATGTTCGTAGCCATACCAACTGCTATACCTGATGAACCGTTTACAAGAAGGTTTGGTAGTGTAGCTGGGAGTACATCAGGTTCTTTCAAAGAACCATCGAAATTATCACGCCATTCTACGGTTTCTTTTTCAATATCTTGAAGCATAAGGCTAGTAATTTTTGCCATACGTGTTTCTGTATATCTTAATGCAGCTGCAGAATCTCCATCGATCGAACCCCAATTTCCTTGCCCGTCAACCAGAGGATATCTAAGTGAAAAATCCTGTGCCATACGAACCATAGAATCATATACTGCTTGGTCGCCATGTGGATGATATTTTCCAAGGCAGTTATGTGAAACCATTCCATTGGCTATAAACTCATGATCACTTTCTACTTCAATATCATAAGTTACGTGTTCATCAATTCTTTTTACTGAACTAACCCTAAGAAAACTTATTTTTTCTTTAAGAATATATTCTACAAACTCATTTAAACTAGACCCGATTCGATCTAATTTTTCTTTAATGCCCCATTGTTTAATCTGTGTTAAATGTAAAGGTTTTGTTTTTAAATCTTTTGAATATCTTATTTTGCACCCATCAGGATATTTTATGCCGTCTCTGAATTTTTCTCCATTTGTATCTTCATACCATCCTCCACCAAGATGCTGATTACTTAGTTCCTCAAAGATTATTTCCCCCGAATATGGTATGATATCATATTTAGACCACGCATCTCTTTTAGTTACGTTGTCTTCAGCAATTTTTTGAACAAGTAATTTTTTCCTTGGATTTTGTAAGTTTAAGTTTTTTGCTAGTTCAACTGCATTGCTTCCATTTATCTCTAGATAAAAAAACATATGATGATCAGTAATTTTTCTGTTAGCCATATAATGAGTTTTTAAATCTTTATCAATATGTTTTGAACTGAAAATCCCTCTATGTTGCAGAAGAAGCATTAATTCATTGATCAATTCTTCAGATATTGAACCGTAATGAATCGTATTTCTATTTTTATGTATGGATCCATCGCCTTCGATCAAACCAGAAATAAATGAATAAACTACTTTCTCTGGCGAACTAAAAATCTGCGAGGGGATTTTTTTAGTAAAAGCATTTAAATTTTTTAAATTAAAATTAGAAACAAAAAAATCATTAATTTCTTTCCTGTTAATTCTGACACTATAAATACTATGTTTTTTCTTTGATTTTAACTGATATTTTTTTTCTTCAATAGTTGGTCTATATCCAAACTCTTTTTCAACTAACGAAACAATTTTTTCTGCAATTTCTTTGTCTGTCCCTCCATAAAAACAGATTCTTGGACATTTTTTAAGCCCATAGTCTTCTGATATCCATCCATCTGAAAGAAAAATACCTAAAAGATAACCTATATTTTCGTTCAAATATTTTGAAATTTTTTTTACCTTATTCAGCTTAATAAAATTTGAAATTTTAGGATAATCATATTTTACAACAACAAAATCTTTATTTGTCAAATCTTTTGTTTCTTTCCATTCAAATTTTAAATCTTTTGTTAAAACCTTGAATTTTTGAGATTTAGTAACCTGGTTTTCTAGTCCGTTTTCAAGAGTGACTTTTAATAGTTCTCTCTTTGGCATTATATATAATTCTTTGACTTTTTTGATACCGTTCTGGGTGTAAACCTTATCTCCTCTTTTAATATCCTTGATATACGTTAAACCTCGTTCAGTTAAAACCATAGTGCTTTCAACAAAACACTCACCTACTACACGTGCAGATTTTTTATATGGTTTATTATACGTAAGGCCCATATCATTCATTGCGTAAAGGATACGCCGGTGAACAGGTTTTAACCCGTCCCGTACATCTGGTAGGGCGCGGCTCATTATAACACTCATTGAGTAGTCAATAAATGCGCGTTTCATCTCAGCGTTTATGTCACGTATAAAATCTTTTTTTTCTTGTTCGTCGCTCATAAAATCTCATCCTATATATCCAGATTTACCACATCTTTTGCGTGTGTTTCAATAAAATTTCTTCTAGGCTCAACTACTTCGCCCATTAGTATAGTGAAAAGTTCATCAGCCTCAACCACGTTCTCAATTGTTACCTGGGCCATAACCCTGTTAACTGGGTCCATGGTTGTCTCCCATAGTTGCTCAGGGTTCATTTCTCCCAGACCTTTGTATCTCTGTATGCCGATGCCTGTTTCTCCTAGTTCTTTTACTTTCTGTAATTTTTCTCTATCAGAATATGCGTATGCTAAAGTCTTTCCTTTTGTAATTTTATACAACGGCGGCTGCGCTATGTAAAGATATCCTTTTTCTATTATTGGATGCATGTATCTGAAGAAAAACGTTAGAAGTAAAGTGCGTATATGTTCACCATCGACATCGGCATCAGTCATCAATATTATTCTGTGATATCTTGCGTTATCTATGTTGAATTCTTCTCCTATACCTGTGCCTATCGCGGTAATCAAATGCAGGATCTCCTCGCTTTTGAATATTCTGTCCATACGTGCTTTTTCAACATTGAGAATCTTTCCTCTTAGTGGTAGAATCGCCTGGAATTCTTTATCACGAGCTTGTTTTGCACTTCCGCCTGCACTGTCTCCTTCCACAATATAAAGCTCAGATTTACTTGGGTCGCGAGATGAGCAATCAGCTAGTTTTCCTGGTAACGCGGATGATTCAAGCAAACCTTTCCTGCGTGTAAGCTCTCTTGCTTTTCTAGCTGCATCACGTGCTTTACTTGCAACCACAGCCTTATCAACAATTGTACGTGCAACACTAGGGTTTTCCTCTAAAAACTGAGATAATTTTTCGTAGGTGACGCTTTCTACAACACCGCGTACTTCTGAGTTGCCGAGTTTTGATTTTGTTTGCCCTTCAAACTGTGGCCTTATAACTTTACATGATATAACAGCTGTTAGCCCTTCTCTGCAGTCTTCTCCGCTCAGACTATCATTTTCATCAAAAAACTTATTTTTCTTACCGTAATCATTCAAAACTCTAGTTAGCGCTCCTTTGAAACCAAACAGATGGGTACCACCTTCTGGCGTACTTATGTTATTAGCAAATGTGAAAATATTTTCTGTGTAACCATCTGTGTACTGCATAGCTACTTCTACTTGTACATCATCTTTTCCACCCTGGAAATATATAGGGTACGGATGTAACGATGTTTTGTTTTTATTTATGTGAGTAACAAATTCGCTTACACCACCGTCGTATCTGTGTGTCTCTTGTTTTTTACTTATTTCGTCCTTGAACTCAATTTGTAACCCTGCATTAAGAAAAGCCATTTCTCTTAATCTCGTCACTATAGTATCATAGTTGAATTCTGTTGTCTCAAAGATCTCAGAGTCTGGTAGAAATGTTATAGTTGTCCCAGTCTCTTTTGCACTGCCAACTATCTTTAGTGGTGTAACTGTTTTTCCTCGTTCGTATCTCTGGAAATATTCTTTCCCGTTTCTTCTAACTCTTACTTCAAGCCATTTTGATAATGCGTTTACAGCTGATACCCCTACCCCATGTAGTCCACCTGATACTTTGTATGCTTTTTTGTCGAATTTTCCCCCAGCATATAGTGTGGTTAAAACAATTTCGACAGCTGGTTTTTTGTATTTCTCGTGTATGTCAACCGGTATTCCTCTTCCGTTGTCTATAACTGTTACTGAACCGTCTTTGTTTAATGATACTTTTACGTTTGTACAGAAACCTGCTAGTGCTTCATCTACTGAGTTGTCTACAACCTCATAAACAAGATGGTGTAATCCTCTTATGTCTGTGCTGCCTATATACATCCCTGGGTTTTTGCGTACTGATTCTAAACCTTCCAAGACCTGTATTTTACTTGAGTCATAGGCAGTTGTTTCCTGTTTTTTTGCTGTTTCTTTTATTGGCTCTTCTAGTTTCTGTTCTGAAGCCATGTACGCTGATTTAATCTTGATTTTTTTAGGTTTTAATGTTTTTATTTTTGCTTTTTTTAATTTTATTTTTTTGGTTTTAGGCTTTTTTGATATTTTTGTTTTCATGGTTTTTGGTTTTGCTTTTATTTTCTTTTTAATTTTAGGAACCATTTTTATTTTTGTTTTCTTTAGTTTTTTTACAGGTCTTAACTTTGCTTTTTTTGATTTTATTTTCTTTATTTTTGGTTTAACTTTAATCTGTTTCTTTTTAACTTTAGGTAAAACTTTTGATTTCTTTTTTAATATTTTTTTAACTTTTTTTGGTTTTGTTTTCATGATTTTTTTTGCTGTTTTTACCGTTTTTTTCTTTGTTTTCATGATTTTTCCTCATGTTAAAGTTTACACTAATTTCCATTGGTTTTTGTCGAGTGTTTTTTAATCCCCTCTCTTGGGCTAATTTCTACTGGAGACTCATATGGAGTAGACACTAATAAATGTTACTATATATGGAGAAAAATCGTGTTTTTTATAGAGATTAATTAAGGGCTATATTTTTATCAATAAATACTAAAACTGTGCTATGCATATCCGTTTGGGGGATTTATGATCATAAACGCTGATCTTCACATCCATTCACGTTTTTCTGGTGCTACCAGCGACAAGATGAGCATTGAGATGTTATCTTTTGAGGCACCGCGCAAAGGTATTCAAGTTGTTGCAACTGGTGACTGTTTGCATAGCGGTTGGATGAAGGAGATAAAATCCTGCAGTGTTATTGATGATGGTACTTTTGAGATGAATGGTACACGTTTCATTCTTAGTACTGAGGTTGAGGATCAGAGGCGTGTGCATCACTTGTTTTATTTTCCAAGTGTTTCTGCTGTTGAGGATTTCAAAGAGAGAATAAAATCTAAATCAAAGAATCTTGAGACAGATGGTAGACCAAATGTTGATATGGGTGGTCCGGAACTTGCTAGCATAGCAAAAGACCTTGGCGTTGTTATAGGGCCTGCTCATGGTTTCACACCCTGGACAGCCATGTATGCCTATCATGATTCTTTGGAAAGCTGCTACGGTGATTTAGCAGATTACGTTTATTTTATTGAGCTTGGCCTTTCTGCTGATACTGATTTTGCAGATAAGATCAAAGAGCTGCATAGACTTACTTTTCTAACAAACTCTGATTGTCATAGCCCGCATCCTGTTCGTCTTGCCCGTGAGTTTAATCGTTTACAAGTCGAGGATGCAACATTTGATGAAATCAAAAAAGCTATACTCAGAACCGGTGGTCGTAAACCGATTTTGAATGTTGGTCTGCCCCCTCAAGAAGGTAAGTATCATGAGTCAGCATGCATCTCATGTTTTACACATTATACTCTAGAAGAGGCGCAGAGGCGTAAATGGAAATGTAGCTGCGGTAAACGTATAAAAAAAGGTGTAAAAGATAGAATTAATGAAATAGCCAATTTTAATGAGCCTGTACATCCAGATCATAGACCGCCTTATGTTCATCTAATTCCACTTTCTGAGATTATTACAAAAGCAGTTGGTCAGCATAACCCTTTTACTCAGACTGTAAATAAAAGATGGGATGAACTAATTACTGCTTTTGGTAGCGAGATCAACGTGTTGATTGATGCTGATATAAATGAGATAGCGAAGGTTACAGCACCAGCTATCACTGAAGCTATTCAGGCTTTCCGTGAAAAAAAGGTGATTATCAGACCTGGTGGTGGTGGTCAATACGGTTCTATAGAATTGCCGCATGATGGTGTAGTTAGTTCTGTTGTTTTGAAACCGAAGGATACACAGAAAAGTCTTCTTGATTATTAGAAGGAGTGTTTATGAAGTATTTGTTGGCAGAGAAGAAGATAAAAGGGATAATTGCTAGTAGCAAAGAATCTAATGTTTTGCAGAAGGTTGTTGATTTTTTATATGATAATTTTGTTTTGTATAGTTGGGTTGGGATTTACATTTTACGTGGTGACATGCTTGTTCTCGGTCCTTGGCGTGGCGAGCAAGCAACAGAACATACGAAGATACCGGTTGGCAGGGGTGTTTGTGGTTCAGCTGCTAAGAGTGGTAAAACTGAGATCGTGCCTGACGTCTCAGTTGATAAAAGGTATCTCTCTTGTTTTGTTTCAACAAAATCTGAGATAGTGATTCCGATAAAAAGAAATGGTTTAGTTATTGGTGAGATCGATATCGATTCTGATACCAAAAATGCTTTCAGTAAAAAAGATGGTGTTTTTTTAGAGAGGATAGCAAATATCCTCTCAACTTTTATATAATAAGTTTTTCAGCACTCAAGATCTTCATCATCACCAAAATGGTTCAGTAAGGGTTCGTTCATCACTGTGTCTTGGAATGTTAGTTCTTTGATTTAATAGTTTTTATGTTTGTTTTTTTGTGATTTTTCTTATGTAAAAGGCTGCGAATAAAAACCCTATCATCCCTGCGGTTATGTTTGATGTTACTATCCCTAACCAAACACCTTGGATGCCTAGATTAAATGTTACTGAAAACAGCCAGGCAAGTGGCGGTATTAATATAATTGTTCTAAATAGTGTCACTATAAGCGAGTAGATTCCTTTTCCCATGCCTTGGAATACTGCCGATGATGTTATTCCAAAGGCGCTTGATGGATAAAATATACATATTATTTGAAGGAACGCAGTTAGATCATCTAGTATTCGCTCTGATCCTTCCCCTTGTGTGAATGCTATGGCTATATATGGTGCCAAAAAGAATGTTGATATTGCAATGATTAATTCTAGAATAAATCCTGTCTTTATTGAATAGATGTTTGCTGTTTTTAGTTTTTTATAGTCCTTTGCACCATATGCTGCACCTGTTACCGATACAACTGCTGTTGCCATTCCCAGTAGTGGCATTGTTGCGATTGTTACAACCTTCCATCCTGCTGAAAAAACCGCTAGGCCATCTATGCCGCCAACATTGATTAAAATCAGGTTGATTATTATCATCATTATAGCCATTGATAGCTGCATTGCTGATGCAGGTAATCCAACTTGAAATATGTCTTTTATGATTTTTTTGTTAAAATGAAAATCGTGTAATGTTGTCGTTACATACGTGTCTTTTTTTATGAATAGCCAGTAGAATAATAGTGAGGCTGGGATGCTCATTGATATGACTGTTGCCCAAGCAGCACCAGATACTCCTAACCCCAAGGTGTAAATAAAGATCGGATCAATTATGACATTGGTTACTCCACCTAAAACCATGGCGATCATGGCTCTTTTTGCATCCCCCTCTGCTCTTAGTATCGAATTTGCCACGAACGAAAAAAATACGAGTATCGTACCGCTTGCCAATATCTGCGCGTAGACTACTGCCATATGTATTGTTCTTCCTGCACCCATCGCAGTGAAAATTGGTTCAGCAAGTGTAAAAATTGTTATCATGAAAATTACAGAAATTGTCAGCGTTATTATCATGCTGTGTGATGCAACGTTATCTGCTTCTGCTTTGTCTTTTGCTCCAATTTTTCTTGATATTGCTGATCCTCCGCCTATGCCTATCCCTGTTGCTAGTGCTGTTGCCATGAATGAGAATGGAAAAACGAATTGGATAGCTGCAAGTGCATCTACACCTAGACCTGATACCCATAAAGTGTCAACTAGTGTATAAAATGTTTGTACTGTCATCGCTACAATCATTGGTATTGAAAGTTTTATGATAGCTTTTTTAGGGTCACCTAATAAAGTTTGTACCCCTTTTGTTTCTTTGTTTTTTGATTGGTTATTATTCACGTGAGCCGGGAAAGAAAGAGATATATTTCAATATTGTGCTCTGTGTAAATAAAAAATTAGCCCATTATATCCAAGATTGTATTTTTCTAAATATCTCTTATTTTTTTATTTGTAAATATTATCATGATGATCAAAATCATCAAATAAAATAAGATTTTCCTCTTTTTTGTACTGAAATATAAGAACGAAATGTCCAATATGCGCCCGTTTGGAATCTTTCATGTTGTAACGTAGGTTTTTGTAGTGTTCAATATTTTCCGAATTTATGATCTCATCAATTTTTTTCAAAATTTGATTATATGTGTATTTATCTTTTTTAGACAATTTATTGAGAATTTTTTGTAGGTGTTCGCTTATATAAAAATTATACATTGTACACCTTTTTAACTAGTTTTTTTT
>Ga0172364_10001283_pt1 | contig 19172 bp, 1 predicted proteins | sample LakKivSesite10cm_FD_114545 | JGI IMG/M metagenome (GOLD analysis project Ga0172364, IMG submission 114545) | Sediment microbial communities from Lake Kivu, Rwanda - Sediment site 10cm | ecosystem: Environmental > Aquatic > Freshwater > Lake > Sediment | place: Rwanda: Western Province, Lake Kivu... | reverse complement strand
TATAGACTCACTTTTTTCTATCCATATAGGTAAAGAATTTTCTTCTGTATTTTTATAAACAAATATTGCCCCTTTTGCAAAGTCAAATATATTAAGACCTCCAGACTCATCCATATGCAAAAGACAATGAGTATTTACATCTCTAGAAATGCCCGAAGCCTTAAAAGACTTTCCATTTAAATTTTTTATTCCAGATGGAACAATTCTAGGCTCTGGTACAGCCTTTATCACAACTGGATCAGAAAATCTACCATCATCAGTTTGACTGAATACGGAATAATAATATTCTGTATTTTCTTCTAGCCCAGAGTCGTATAGTATTTTTGAATATCCAGAAAAAACTATGTCTCCATCCGTTGGAGATACAGGAGGAGAACCTTTCTTTCTTACTATTTGAACACCATTAAACTTAAAAGCCTCATCAAAAAAGGCTTTTCTTTTAGCTTCGTTTGCGTCAGATGTATCACTAACTTTTCCTTCAACAACACCAAACCACTCTGTAAGAATTCTAGTTCCACCAAAAGTTAATACTTGGTAATTTAGGTTGCCAGGATATCCACCAGCAAATCTGTCTATTATAGATTTTGCAACATCAAATCTTTTCCCATTAGGGTCATTCCATGTCATAGATCCACTTACGTCAAAAAGGAATGTCACAACTCTGTCTGGAAGTTTCAAAACCATTTGACTGCTTTTATCATCTATATTCTCTATGTCTACATTTACTGGATTTGAATACTTGTAGTTACCAAAATTATTTATTATCAAACTTTGAACTTCAGGAGACTGTGTCTGTATATTATTTTCAGATGAACTTTCACCTTGATCAAATAATTTTACCGCCAGATCATATTCAGATTGAACAAGCTGATCTTCATTATTCCTGTTCATGGTCAAAAATCCAGAATTGTAATCTGCGGCTTGAGACCATATGAAATATAAATTTTCATTTTTTGGACAACCGACCAATGATATACCAAGCTTAAAATTCTGCATTATAAAATATTGATCTTGAGCAGAATAATTTTTAAAATAATTTATGTTAAAAGCAATCCACCCGTCATCAAATATTATTGAATTTGTATTTATGTATGAATGGCATTTGAGAAAACCAACAACTCTTTCAGATTGATCTATCAAATAGATTTGCATGTGAAGAGTAATAGAAGAATAATCAATTTTTGATTTTAAAGAAGCATATGAAAGAGATACGCTCTGATCAATATTTGACTCAAGGGAAAAAATAGAACCTATTTCTTTTGATATGTAAGACTGTATATCCGGAAAAGAACGGACTGAAGAATCGCTAAAAACTATAGAATCAATAATTACACCAGGAGCGTCTATTGATATTTTAAAATCTCTAACCTCTGAATCAAAAGCAGTAAAAGAATCATGAATAAAATAAAACTTATTTAAACCACCCAAAGAAAGCACATCACTTTCAGAAATAAATATTGAATGATTTAAAGAATTAGAGTAATAAAAATTTATTCTACAACCAGAAAATTCTGCAGTAAAACCTAGTCTAATACCATAATAAACCTTACCAGAAAAACTAGATTTTATTTTATAAATAAAACTTGAAGAACCACCAGTAAAATTGTCAATAGAATCAGCTATCGTCCTAACATAAGAAGTAGATACAGCACCAGATTGCTGAAAATCAACCATGTAGAACAAATCACCAGAATTTTCTGCTGAATAAAAATTACCACAATCAATAACAGTAACAGCTGAAGGGGATATAGTAGGATATTTACCCTGACCAACTATTGAAGAGTCACTTAAAGAGCCGTGTACATGTACTGTATTGGGAAATCCCATATATATTTATACAAAAAAAATGCAATAAAACATTTTATACATAAAAAAGTTTATAAATTTATCGACATTCAAAAAATTGATAATAAATATTATTTTAAAAATAATCCTTTTATAAATTATCCACCATTGACATCATGATTTGCAATAATGCTTGTAGTTAAAGTAAGCAAAGAATTTGCTGATATATTATTTACTGGTTTTATTAAAATAATTCTGTGATACCTTGGATTATTTATACTAGATTGAGTGTAAGGCAAAAGTTGAGTAAAATCCATCGCAAAACCATTAGCAATAACTATAGGTATATTTGATGATATTGACATTGTAACACCTGGCCAAGAAATATTCCAAGATATACCAGAGCCAGAAACAGTAAGAGAATTTGTAGAACCAGATGAATCTGTAGATCTTCCAGTGTGGAATCTAAATATTTCCTGGGTAGAAAGTACTGCCGCAGCAAACACCACACTGTCGGTAACAGTAACCGATAGTGGATCAGTTAATATTCCAGAATGAGACCATTGAAGTCTTCTGTTGCATGAAGTTATTATACTAGATGTGTAAGAGTTATTTAGATTTATAGAAACATCGCCATTTGTCTGACTTAGTGCGGAAACCGTCATGGGACAATCAACAAGAGTACCTCTTGCTTTTGCTCCAATCTGCAATATGTTATGTCCTCCCTGATCAGCCAAAGCATCTTGCTGAGCAGTATCTATATCATAATCCATGCCAGATTCAAGAATAATTGATTTCTTGCCACAGTATATTGCAAACTGACCTTCATCCCTGTGCTTATGCCCATCTTTTAAGCTACCTCCCTTAACCCATAAAGCAAAATGAGAACTAGCAGAAGAACTATCTATATCCGAAGGCTTAGCTCTTCCTGTTCTCCAAAATACGATTCTTGAATCTGCATAGTTTGCAAAATTACTCATATTCAATATAGGATTATTTACATCGTAGCCCTGATTAAGTGCAGTTAGCGCTTTTTTATCAGAATAGCATTTTATTCCATCTATACTTTCAGCATTCCCAGGGAATAAAAATGTAAAATTATTATAAGCAATTATCTTGTTTGCATTATCACAAGCTTCTGAAGATAATGGGAGATCCCTATATGGCGCACTAAGTGCCCAATAGGCCACCTGTTGAGCCCTGCAATCAGAATAGTTAGCTATATAATTTCCTGGCAACATATGATTAGTAAACCAATTCCAATAATTATTAACAAAATCACTTGACCACGCGGCATCTCTTATCCTAAAATCACCAGATTTATTCATCATTTCCATAGTAAAGAACATTTCTGGGGCACACTGTACTGCATAACCCCAACCTTCAGCAAAACCACCATCTGTAAATTGATTTTTTACGGAAAAACCCAAAAGACAAACTCCCATGTTATATGCTGGCTTTAAATCAGTTTGACCAAATCTGTCAATAAGGAAAAGTGAAGCATTTATAAGGGCACAAACAGGCTCAATCCACTGATTGGTGTTTGGTGTTCCTGATCCACAAGGATTTGTACCCAAATGTCCTTTCATGTACCATGCACGATTATTTTTCCAATCATCAACCATTTGAAGAACTTCAGACCTAAGTTGATCTCCAAGCCTACTATACAAAACTGGATCTGCCTCCTGAACAGCTGGACCAATAAGATCAAGCATCCTAACTAGCCCATTAGTTCCCCATGCTGTACCAAGATAAGGACCGTCATTTACATTAGGATTATCAGAGCAGTTAGCAATAGTCCATCCATTTCTCATCATATCATAAGAGCCCTGGCCATTAGGACTTGTAGTATACTTGTTTATTTCACGCAATATGTCCATGCAGCGATCAAATATGTCAGTTAAAAGCTGTTGCTGCGCAGCAGCACCAGACACAGCAGATGCCCCGCTACCAATTGATCCGCCATATTCTATTCTTTTTTTCACCGCCCTATAAGCAAAAGCAGTTTGAACACCAGTAGTTTTTATCCAATGTCCACAAGAAGTGTCATGTTCAGAAAGAGCCTTCTTTATTCTCCTATCATTACATGAACACAGAACTGGAGCTGATGCAGTAGAGCTTGATTCACATCCATCAAGCGTACCAGTAGATATACATTTGCAACTAGCAGTTAGATTGTCCCATGCAACACCGCCACAACAACCCTTAGGTATGTCTTCTATAGCAAATACCCTTACATATCTACTTCTTGGATGACATGTATTTGGAACGGAAGGACTGCCACTAGGGAAACCAAGAATATTTGTCGCTCCATGTCTTGGATTATAGTCACCAACATAACTAGAAATTAAAGAACGAAGCGTTGTGTCAACAGCAACCGAACTTCCACCAACAATAACTGTGGAATTAGGATTTGTATTAACAAGCAAGTTGTCCCAATTAAGTTCAGACCAAGTAAAAGTTGAATTATGTGGATTGTTGTACAAGGACATAATGTCATGATCTGATGGGGGATTGGTGCAAGAACCTCCACTGGGAGCATTTTGGAATCTTGACCTTATAATCGAATCTACATCAGCAGCAAGCTGGTCAAAGAAAGAACTACTACTGGAATTGTTACTAGATACGCTGCTACTATTAGATGAACTAGAACTACTGGATGAAATAGAGCTAAAAGTTGCAACAGAATAAATAGGCGCACCAGGTACATTTCTTTGAACCCATACTCCTCTTCTAGACGAGTCATCATTATTTCTTGAAGTATTTGAATCTATAATAATGGTATCTGGTAGATCCTGGTCCTGAATCTGCTTTGTTAAAATACAAATTCCATCAGAATTAAAGTGCTTTGGAGCAACAGATATTCTCCAAATATACCAATCTGGATGTTCAACAAGTCTTCCTCCACTTATTAATACGTTTTCAAATACATCTTTAAGAACCATCCTGTCTACAGGCTGAGATACGTCTCCAAATTCATTAGAACATGGCTGTGCTCTTGAATTTCCACTTATAGATCTCCATTCGTCAAGGATTTCATGTATTATTCTGCAAGAATCTGGTGCATAACTGCTTTCAAATACCTGGAAAATCCTAGCGCCATTTAATATAGTATGTCTTATCATTTCATGATAATACGCAACATCGCCATTAAACCAACGAGCCTCAGAATACCCCTGATATCCTATCCAGGGAACAAATTTTTCCCAATGATTCGGATCGCTTCTTAAATGAACCCTTTCAAGTTTTATGAGATGAACTAAATATTTAAAGCAGTATTCAGTATACCATCTCTTAACTAGAGACGGATCAAAACCGGTGGCATTTGGATAAACATCAGTTTCAGGATACCTTATTAAATTAGATTCGCCAGACGGCCCCTTATAATCTTGAACTAAATATCCACACCAGTTAAACAACTCATCTTCATTTTGCGGAGTTAAAACATAACCGCTGCAATATGTTTTTGCATCATTATAATCTCCGTCAGGAGGCAAAGCCCAATTAGGGAATATGATATTAAAAAATCCAGCATAGTATCTGCTCGAACCAGTCCATGAATCAGCCAAAGCTGGCTGCATACTTATTTCCATGTTACTTAGTTGGAAAAATTTTGCTTCTTCAGAATTTACTGCAGAGGCAGTATATTCCATGTGAATTGTATTTAAAAACTCAGCAAACTCACCAAGCACGTCTCTAAATCTCTTCCAATACACATTAAAATGCCAAGAGTCAGCGGCGGCACGCCAAGCAGGCACGGCATGGAAAAAAAGATTGTATCCCTCTGGATGAACAAGACCGTTGATTGTTATTCCGTCAGGAGAGCACCCATCGGAACAGCCATAGGCTTGCCAGTAAAAATCACGAGACCTAAAATGCATTGGGGAATTTGCGTTAGCAAATGGAGCCAAAATTTGCTGCCACGATCTTGAATCCTCAGATAATCCAGACCTTACTCTAAGAGCCTGGTAATTTTCCATAAATTCTTGAGCAAAAGTTTTACCAGTATACGGATTGACATAGCTGGTAAATCTTGAATCAGACATGATTGCAGAAACACGTCTTGCATCGTGCATAAATGAAGCGCTGTCAATCCCAGGGGATGGATCGTTTCTATATCCATCTCCGTCTGTATCATCAAGCCAATTTGGATACGAATTTCTGCCATCTATCCAATAGTTGTCTTGAGTTTCCTGATTATTCATTATGTAATCAAAATTAAATCCATCATTGATGCATCTTTGTAAAAATGACCTAAAAGAATCAGCGCAATCATTTGAATTATTATCAAGCCAGCAAGTTAATATTCTGTCTTGTCTTGTGCCGTCATCATAAACTACACCATCGGAAGTATTTCTATAATATTGATCGTGCAGTTTTGTATAGCAACCAATATCAGGTAACCAATAATAAGGAAGCATTACCCTTCTTCCCGATGGTACGGAGGTTATTTTATTTTTAAATTCTTGAAAATTAGCGCTTGTTATGGATGCAGAATTAGTATCTGATGGCATTCTAAAGCCATTATAATTGGTACCAAAAATAGGTATTCCAGGAACTATGGAAAGCAATTCGTAATTTGGATGACCAAATCTTCCGTATTCTGGATTATTTACACCAAACATGTTTCCAGACCAATGCGCAGCCCAAACCTCATAATCTAAAGCAGAAGAAGGTTCCGGCAAATTACCACCAGGAATATAAAGCGAAGAACTTGAACTTGAACTTGAACTTAAGCTAGAAGAAGATGAAGATAAAGGAATAGAACTAGAACTAGAAGAATTGTTAAATGAACCACTTGAACTGCTTGAGCTGCTTGGGGGATCAACAAGCATTGCTATTTGTTCTGAATTTACGATTTTTAAAATGTTCTTTTCTCTTGTGTTAACGACAGAACTAGGTATAAAATAATTTCCTATGTTATTAACTTTGGAATCAAAATATAGTGAGCATTCATATGTAGACGAAGAATTTAAACCGTAGCCAGTATTAACATGCAACTTTGCCTTTATTACGTCTCCATTGGCAAGAAGATCTGTTAACGCCCTGGGAGCATATATATATTGAATAAATCCAACACCAGATTCCGTGTATATAAGCTCAAAACCATCTGGATTATCAACGTATGATTTCGACTTATACCATTCTATCTTATAGCCAACCCAGTTTTCAGATGAGTAAGATCCACCACCAACTATTTCAACTTTAAGTTCATTTTGACAAGACACAAGAAGCCCATTCAAGAAAGAGAGAACATCATAACCTATAGACTTGTCAGATGGCCTTTCGTAAATTTCAGGATTTTGAAGCAGCCTGTTTAGCTCAGAGTAAAGATCTTTTAAGTAAAGCGACACTACTTCTTTAATGAATATGACTATTTTTGGTTTTTCATAATAGGAATCATTTCCATTTAAAGAAGTATATTCCAAATTAATCATAGCCTTTTCACCGTAATTATCCCAAAGCATTCCACCTTTTTCAACCGAGTTCCAATCAAAAGATGAGGAGTTATTTATATTCCATGCATCATCGATTGAAAGCATGTTGCCATTAAAACTAGCCATTTCAATACCAGTTCTAAAACCAGGTGGCTCTGTATAATTAGAAAGATCGTAAAAACAAGAATTTACATAATATACATATGAATCCCAAACGTGCACTGCGTCTGCACGGTAATTACCTATAAACCATGGCCTAACCAGATAATAACAAAATTCCTTTGGATGATATAGACAAGAAATAAAATAGTGCTGTCCAATGCTTTTTGGACAAACAAATGGTACAATTACTTTATTGGGACTAAGATTTTTTGCAACCTTCATCAGACTGGCTACAGATTCTTCATAACTTTCGTATGGAGTTTGAGCAGCTGATGTTCCACGACCATAATTACTATGTATCAAAAAACCAGTATATTCACGAGAGTTCTTGCTAGAAAGCTCTAAATTTTTGTCACTATATCTAGTATTATACCTAAACTGAGGATCGTCAAGACCATATTTAGACATCCATAAGGGCAAAAGACCATAATAAGAACGAACCATCAAAGTATTTTTATTTTCTGGATCAAATATACTAAAATGATTTTTAAGTTCTTCGTAATGCTTTGAGTCTAAAGCATTTGAAATAAATTCTATACCAGAATGGTCTGAATTAAATTGATATAATTCCTGACCGTTTTTATATACAGGATAGTAACCACTTCCACCAGACAGCGGAGGAAGAGAGGAAAGAGATTTTGCAGAATAAGTATAACTGTTAGTCGCAAACATAATTTCAGAGTTTGACCACAAACTTATACTTGCGTTATATCTATTGTTTACGTCAAATATAGAAATATCGTCTTGCTCTAAAAGGTGATACAAAGACGATGGATTAAATGACCCAACAGGAAAAGTAGATGGATACACTACGCCTTTTTTATTTATTTTCCATCTTGTGAAGAATTTTAGTCCATCTGAATGAAGATTGCCCATCAATTTATTAAAAAATATTTTACCAAATTTTCTCTCAAAATTATTTTGAGAGTCTTGGGAATTCATTTCAATTGAAAGATTACATATCCAGTATTTTTCAATTGCTGGTGAAAAACTTGGTGGTCCATATTCTTCTCCATCTCCATCGCGGTTTCTAACTTGACTACCCTGCTCCTCATAAGATTCTATAATAAGAGAAATTGACTTTACACCAAGACCAAAGATAAAACCATACTGATCTTTTTCCGAAATAAGACTAACACTATTTTCATCATTATTTAAAACCTTGAAAGTAATAATACTTGCGTCAGCAGAATACATCTGTAAAGAATCATTTACAAACCTATTAAGAGAATAATTTGAAGTAAATATGCTTATATCTCTTGTTCTTTCAAAAACAACATCATATAGTCCATCTTTTTTACCGAACCAAAATTGAGGTAAAAATATTGGCTCGTAATATTCTGTAGAACCAATTGATGAAATATTTCTTCCAAAAGAGTCCCAAGAACTTACATGAGGAGTGCTTTCTGTAAGTTGCCTCAAAGAATTCACCATAAATCCTTGAGAACCACTATCATCTCTGGAGCCAGTATTCTCTGTTGTTATTAAACCGCAGTCAAATCTAAAATCACCAGAATTCATCACATATTTTCCATGTGATTTTTCTTTTATTATTCTTTCTATTTTGGGAATAATATATTTTTGATATTCAAATATTTGATATCTTGTTACGTTTTCAGATATACCAAGTCTTGATACAATCTGTGGCTTGTCAAATTCATCATAAGATGCACTATTAAAATCATAAGAAAAGATTAAATCATAAATAAAATTATCAGTAAATGATTTTTTATGTTTATCCTCTGATATATTTTTATACCAAAATATAAAATCAGATATAATGCCTTTATTTAAATCAAATAAAGAGTCAATAGAAGAGAAATAGAAATTTTTAAATAAATCAGCACCTAATTCATGAGAATATCCAAAACCAGATGAAATTAAATTGACAAATCCTCCGTCAAAATTAAAATATTCATATCCGTTTCTAAGCCCGTAAACACCCTGATCGTAATATAAAAGATAATTTGCTTCATGGACAGGTAGAAATGTCCACGGAACCTCTAGATCATAAGCCTTATATTTACTGCGACCTTTAACAAGACTTAATTTGTTATTTTCATAGTACTTATTTATGCTTGGTATCAAAGAATAATGAGAGTATAAGAAATTTATATCTGCACATTTCCATCTTATATTTATATTTGATCTATAATATTCTCGATTACCAGATCCGTCTGTTGAAAAATAATTAATTCTTCCAGGATAATCACCAACAGAAACGTTCTGTGTTGCCTGGAAAACGCACCATCTATAGGTTTTTGTATCAAAAAATTTAACCAAATTACCGGTAGAATAAGTAGAATCATAAGAATATATAGATATATTTGTATTGTCAGGATCCCAATCAACACCATTTGAATAAATAGGATTTTCAATAAAACTATCAGCTAGAACGCTTGCAGTGTAATTCATATAAGAATCAACACTAAGGGTAGAATTAAAAAGATCATAATTAAGCAATGAATACTTTTCTAGCTGTTCTGCGCTAGTGTCCCATGGATTCATTCCAATTTCAGTTATTAAACTAAAATTTTTAAGAGATGAGGAGCCAGAACCAAATGCCTCAAAATCAACAAGATACCTAGAAAGAACAGACATCTTGTTTTCAACATATGAAAATATTGAGTTTATAACATTTTGTGCATTTTGAGATGCAATACAGGGAGAATAATTATTTATTAGATTATAATAAGAACAATCTGATAAATCAATAGAAGAAGCAGAATTGCATATGTAATTATATGACAATTTTCTTCTTGAATCAATATTAATATTTGGATTTATCCATCCATCGTAATATTCTTCAAATATAGAATTATTCTTAAAAATAAAACCATCCACTCCGTAATCAACACAGGGGGAAACAACTCTCTCTATAAATTCAACATCAGAAATAGGCCTGTTTGCGTGACTAAAAAGATTAGATGTATCACAATTCTCAAATATGTTTTCTCCAGTACATGATGATATACACGGTAAAATTTTGGGACAACGTATGTTTTTTCTATAACAATATCTTTTTACATACTCTATTGCTATTTCTGCTCTCTTTCTATTTACCTCATGCCATAAAGCTGGATCTGAACCAGCGTTACTATTTCTATTTACATTGTCATTAAAAGAAAAAGATATAAAATCTAACTTTTCTATCACACCTTCCCATATTTTATCCCAACAATTAAATATAAGACTTTTTTGTGAATCATTTACACTTAACCAAGATTTTTCACTTTCTGGTAAATCTCCATAGACATAAGGTGGGTACCAATTTGAATAACCTACCAAGTCAGACCAGCCTATTTTCATATTTGGCAACGCAGCTTTAATGTCAGAAATATATTTTATTATTTTACTTTTTGCTTCTTTAAAAGATGCCGATCCTATTACTAAATCAAATCCACTAAAACTATCTTGATTTATTGCATTTTTGAAATCAGAGACAACAGTAAAAGAACCATAAGTTCCAGATCCTGAATATCCATATATCCCAATAACTAAATTTTTGCTAGAATTTTGGTCCCAAGTGTTTGGATACTTTTGAGAAAAATAATTTATTGTACCAGAAACATTAAAACTGTTTCTTAATTGGAATGGCACGCCAGGGCCATTAGGTATGAATGGTCCATCAAAAGGATCAGAAGAATCAAAGTAATTATCAAGATAGAAATAATGAGAGTATCCAAGAGAGTAAGCTTTTGAAAATCTAGACTCTTTATTATAATCTAAAACATCAAAGCCCAAATAAAATTTATTTACATATTCAGAGTCTATGCTTTTTACGGGTATTTTATAAAGATCTGAAGGTGTTACATTGGGCTCTCCTGGAATAGAAAGATCACCCTCAAGTCTTGAAGTATTGAAAAAGTCTTTTCCAAGTCTTATGTATGGATTTTCTGATCTGTCAAAGTAATCCAAACCAAACATATTTACTGATACTAGATTCCCCTTCCTAATACCACAAAAACAATTGTAATTATTTTGCGATTTGATCCAACTAGGATTTCTATTATTAGTTAAAATAGTAGCCAAGGAATAAAGGATTAAACAGTTGCTTTCAAAGTCAACTTCAAATATTGGAGAAGTTGAATCCGTAGCATTACCTTTTATAATTCTAAATATGTTGTCATAATAAGAAGCGTCTTCATCTAAATATTTTAAGTAATTTTCTTTATACTTTTTATCTGATATTGAATTTAAATCTGAAAGAAAGTACCCGTCTATTCCCGTTATTCTTACATCTGATGCACCAGGAGTAACGCCACCTATTTGATCAGAATCATAAATCTCAGTGAAATTCATAAAAACAGATCCAGGAACCATTCTTGAATCATGATCAAATATAACACCAGGATTGTATGGGAAGACTCCAGAGTTTTTTCTCCACATTTTATAGTCATTAAATATGGGCAACACCGCAAAATCAGCATCAACTGGCAATGGCTCATCAAAAAAGTAAACCAAAACATCACTAAAAGAACCAGAATACAAACTTGATGTGCCTTCATAGTAGCCGCCAGCAACCCATTCATATGGCCTTGATAGACTAGAAGCAAATCTTATATTGGAAGCTGTCCTAGTAATAAAACCACCAGATCCACCATTTGCGTGCTTGTACCAGAACCTTATTGGCTGACCAGCACTTATGAGATTTTTAACAGAACCTACAGCGCAATGAGGAGATATAGCAATTACAAAAGGACCGTTTATTGAACCAGAAGAATTAACTAAAGACCCGTTGCAATTAAAAGATGCAGGAGGACCATTGGGAACAGATGCAGTTGATCTTGAATTAACAGATACACAAAATATATTTTGAATACCATTTAATATAAAAATATTATTGTAATTTGGACCTATCGGATTTCTTCCAGAACCGTCATATGTCCACAGATCGTACTTTGAGGGATTATTATTTATTGTAAGTGCCATTAAACATCTACCCCAAGAGACAAGGTATATATCTTATCGTTACTAAGTAGTTTAAATTGATTATACGATGATAAAATCCAATCATCTTCCACTCTTAATACCTTATGAATAACTGAAAACTCTGTTTGAACAGTACTTGTTACCTGCTCATCATTATTTATAATAATTGAGTATATTTTCCCTTTTTCATCTCCAGCAAGCATTAATTGATCCACCCTTGCACCTTCATCATTAAATGAATAAGAAGCATCTAATGCATTAATACTTAAATTTTGATTGTTATCATCTAAAATAACCTTTTTAAAATTCAGAGTAAATATTTCAGAAAGCTTATTAACATACAAACCAGAAGATGTGCATATGTATAAATTATTTCCAAAAATTACAACGTCAGATATTGAAGTTGAAGGAAGAACACCTTCCGATTTTGCCCATTGAGATATTTGTCCAGAATAATACAAATTCTTATCAGTAAAAGCCATATTAATTTGATATCCTATGCCTTTGTAAAAAGAAACAAAATTACTATAAGAACTAGAACTTGAGGAGCTAGAAGAGCTAGAACTCTGACCAGAAGAACTTGAACTAGAAACTATATCCTGCAAGACAGGAATTATCTGATTGGCATCTTTATTTTTTATAAATATTCCACCAGAAGTCAATACAGCGAGATCATTTTTAGATGTTATAAATCCACCGAAAATATTAAACGGGAAACCCATAAGATTTATTACATAACTTGAGTTGCTATATTTACTGTAAACATATATTCCACCAGAACAAACAGCAATTATTTCAACTGAAGTTTGCAATATATTTATGCAGTCTACAGAACCCGTAAACCTAACATCATACACCAAATCCTTAGAGTCCAAGGAGAATTTGTAAACGCCAAATTTACCACCAAGAAGAACAGAATTTTGCTCTTCATCAAACAACATAGAGTTAATAAAGTTTTCATTTACACTAAATTCAGATGAAGAAAATAATTGTTTTTTATTGAAATCAGAGGTATCATAACTTATTTTATTGGGATCATTATTTGAAACCATGAAAGACTGGAAGCCCTCAAAGTCACTACCAAATTCAGATGATACGATAAAAGCTGAAGATACATTTATATTAGAATGAACAACCCTACTCAATAAAGATGGCAATCCCGCATTTACCCCCTCAAAAGAATCTTCTATAGTTATATGATCAACATCTCCTGAATTATTATGAGAAACACTAGAAAGAGAAATAGTTAATTTGTCGTATTTGGCAAATTTAGTATTTCCAATAAATTTAATAATACCGTTTATAGAATCTGCTTTTGCCATTACTTTTACAATATCTCTAAAATTAATCTCAACAGAATCATAAACAGCTCCACCAAAAACACCCTTAAAATAATTTATTCCAAATTCTTCGTTTACAAAAGAGGGCTCACTAGATTCAATTTGTACTATCGTGCTTCTTAGCTGAGGTCCGGAATACGGGTCATATTCCATATACGATGAACTACTTGAACTAATGCTTGTCGAACTTGAACTACTAAACAAGCTACTGCTGCTGGAACTGTTACTACTGCTTGAATTACTACTACTAGAACGACTGCTGCTAGAACTGGATTCACTACTGCTGGAACTCAATCTACTGCTACTACTGCTAGAAAAACTACTACTAGAAGAACTATTACTTGAACTGCTAGATCCACTAGAATCACTTGAACTACTACTACTAGATGAGCTGCTACTACTAGATGAGCTGCTACTACCAGATGAGCTGCTACTACCAGATGAGCTGCTACTACTAGATGAGCTGCTACTACTAGATGAGCTGCTACTACTAGATGAGCTGCTACTACTAGAACCTCCAAAAACCGAAGGAGGAGATGGGCTAGATGTCAAAAACCATTTGCCGACATTTAGAAAACCGCCATTAGAAGAAGTATCAAAAAGCTCAGTCCCTCCGGATATTGTTAAATTAACTCCTGGTTTTGGAGTTATTCTCCATATATAATCTCCATCTTGTCTTCTTACTCCAGATATCAAATATTCAGAAAGATAGCTTATTCTGTCAGTAATCATGACATTCTTTGTGGCTGAAAGTATTTTACTATTTATGTCCCTTAAAACGTCATCTAAGAATCCGCTATTTGTGGATGAAGATTCAAGAGGATTCCATACGGCAAATCTTTGGGCCCCATTTAAAACTGCATGTCTAATCATTTCATAATAGTAAGACTTGTTGTTTTTGTATTCATAATTATAAGCATCATCACCGGACCATGAAACAGAGGCTATCCAAGGTTCTATATCCGGTTCGTCCTGCAACTGTTCATTGCTTCTTTTGCAAGCCCTGACGGACTGAATATCTATCAAAAATGCAAACCAAGGAGAAGATGGAGTTTGAGGATCAGATCCGTTCCACCTAATAATATGAGTTGGATCAGATGGACTAATTACTCTTGATCCAGGACCGGATGGAGGAGGAGTATTTTTCCAAGAACCATATAATGCAGGGCTTGAAGAAGTTCCAAATATGCTATCATAAGCAAACTCATGACCATTCGGATCAGGAAAACTATCACCATATACAATAAATTTTCCCTGATAATTACTGCCACCAACATTAGGATAAATAGCAGTTAGTGGATCCCATATGGCATAATTTAATGCTGCAGCTCCAAGATGGCCAAGACCCCTCCAATAACCAATATAATCATCAGTTGATCCAGGAGTAAATATTTGGTCTATATTGAAAGGAGATATTTTACTAGATAGGCTGGAAAAGCCTCTCCACGATTGATTATACCTTGAATCATTCTTTATGGCCTCAATCCAAGAAAGATTTGCATCATTGGCGGGGTCATACCATGCTGGACCAGCAGAAAACTGTCCTTCATTTTCAATAGAAACAAAATCTATAGGAGCGTTTAACGACTGTAGATCTCCAAGTATAGATTGCCAATCATTTTTCATATTTTCAAGCTCATTATCTGGCCAAGGACTCTTAAATTGCCCAAGCAAGAAATCGGAAGGATTATTCCAAATAGCAGATGAATTGTACCTCATTAGCCCCAACGTTCTTTTTCCAGGAGGCAACTGATTCAATTTAGAAACAACGATTGAAAGTTCACCGATGTTAGGTCTTGGATCTATTTCATATCTCTGTCCACTTGAAACCCAAATCATTGGCTTGACTCTTTCAAATTTGTTTACATCAGTAGAATCAGGTGCATTCCAACAATAAGCCCAAACTGCATTTTCATTTCCATCAATACCATCAAATCTAAATGAATTAGCCATCTCTATATCTTTAGACAAAGCTGAACGTATAACTTCTTCTCTGGTAGAGGGAGAATCCCACAAAGAGTCATTACTAAGGTCTATAGGAGACCTAGAATTCTGATCAATAAACAAATCATTAATCATTTTTCTGTAGAGATATATATCAGCATCTGTTTGACCAAAAGCAGTAGATCCAGAGGGTGAACGTCTTGCAATATTATGTAAATATCTCCATTCAAGCCACATATGCATTCTTTTTATTCCAGCCTGCCTCATCGGCCTAAATATAACTCTTTCCATGTATGGAGTAGAAACAACAAGCTTTGGCAAAGCCTCAATATTAGATTTTAATTGAGGCAGAGAAAGATTATAATTCCCCTGTCTAATTCCATTGAGAGTATACTCACTTCCATCAAATATCACAGGAGTTACGTAAACATTAACAGGCTTCCCCTGCGATGCTTCAATTATAGATCTGCAATTAATAAGAACCCATTCAAAAGTAGAGGCCTCTGTGTCAGGAAAGAAAACAGCGTGCCTTTCGCTATAGGTTGAATAATGAGCTGTCGTTATTATATCAGTATGAGGAACAAGAGTAGTAACTTTGTTTTTTAGTAGGTTTACCAATCTATCTTTTTCATTTTCATAAGCTTCCAGTGAAAGACCATTCCATCTTCGAGACCAAGTACACGCGTCACCCCCGTCAGGACGTGGCAAGAAAAAATAAGGGAGATAAGGATAGGAATACTGAGAAACACTCGATTGAGGCTGAATAGATCTCATAGTATCAAGCAATCCAGTAAGCATATTAAATGCTCTTAAACCTCTACCGGTAGTTATATCTTCCTCTACTCGTAAAATTTCTTGAAGCTCTTGTGTCGATCCCAATGTGTGGAACGTGTTCAAAACTATATATTCAGGATTTCCATAATAAAAATCATATTCAGTATTTGTAGAACTCCAAGAACTTATATGTTCTTGAAACTCTTGACCAAACACAGTAAGATTAACGTCGCAGCACGGTGGGCCGCTACCAAGCCAAGATTGATAATCAACAGAGCTGCTGTACAAAGTATGACTGTATTTTATGTTGTTTTGCACCAAATCAGGTATTATAATGTTTAATTCAGCTAATGTTGCATCTCTTCCGGGCAAACTAGAAGTAACAATATACCCTTCTGCCAAATCAGAACTACTACTGCTACTACTAGAAAAAGAAGAAGAAGAACTTGAAGAAGAATCTGCAAACGAAAGTAATATTGGTTCTCCTGGATTAAAAACAGAACCAGACGTAAAACCCTTAAATCCAAAAGAAGCCTCATCAGTATTTCCCCAACCTATTAAATCACCATTGTCTCTTAAGGCAAAAGACATTCTTGCTAAAGCGCAAACCCAAACACATTTTGAAGTAATCGGATTTTTTAGAATAGATGGGACATCGCATTCTCCATCATTGTTTTCTCCCCAACAAACTACAGTTCCGTCTTCACGTAGAGCAATAGAATGATGATATCCACCATCAACTTGCTTAAATATTCCACTTGGAAGACCGGGAGTGCCATCAGAATTAAGACTAGGAAGAGACTCTCCCCACTCATTTCTATCCCATGCAAATATAGATCCATCTGTCCTTATAACAATACTTATATAATACCCAGTACCTATCCCCAACAATGATTCTGGTGTTGTTTTGAGACGCTTGACTTCAACCGCGCTATTGTCGCCCCAGGGGGCATCGGGGAAAGGCCTAGGATGGCCTGGAGTAGTCCAGCCTGCATCATTTTCGCTTCCTCCTGGGATGCCGCTACCCATCCTTCTAAAGGCTCCAAACTGAGGACCACTACCAGTTACATTATAATAAAAATTCGAACCCCATGATTCAAGATTGCCATTTTCAGTCATAAGAATAATGCTAGTCCTGCTGCATGAAATATCTCTGTATCTATTACCAGAAAAACCGAATAAAGAATTGGGGGGTCTATCGCTTGCTAGTGGATGACTCGGGGGTCTTTCATATCCATTTGAAACGTAACTGCATTCTCCGTCAGGTTCTGTGGTGCATGGGTACACAACAGTCATTGGTATTCTGTCTGGACTCCTTGTCCAAGAAGCACCAAAACTAAAATTAACACTAGATGCGTCTCCAGTCGTAGACCTAGAGAACTGATAATCATTTGGAGCACCCGTTAAAGAAGACCAGTCAAGAAAACCAGACCAACTAGCAGGAGGCGGAGGATAAATATTGGAACCTTTTATATAAGGAGAATCTGCTATTGCACCAGATCCTTCGTGCTGATTACACCCAATAGCAGCGGATCTATAAATTCTCCAATTAGAATTTGTGCCAGAATCAACAACGGGAAATTTATCATCAGCGTCCTCGTTTATTTCCTGTTGAGTTACACAAGAATTTGGAGAAGAAAGAGTATCCAGATAGGTTGATAAATTCTCTCCATACTTCCATATTTTATATGGTTTCCATTTTTTAATATAAAAGTTGTCCCCCATAACAGGAAGAGGAATAATACCAATGGGGCTAAGAACAGTATCAACATCACTCATTTGAGCACTCTCGTTAGCTCCGTAGGTTATCACCTCACCATTAGTGAGTAAAACAGCGACAAAGCCTGCACCTGAAGATATTTTTTTTATTTTTACTCCCTCAAGCCTTCTACCTGGCTCCTGGTAGTACCTAAGCTGCTGCATAAAAACTTCAGAATTTTTTTTCGATTGCTGGTTGGGAGTGCCGTCCCAGCTAACTATGGAATCATTTACGGTAAGAGCATGAGCGTTTCTATAACCAGTGACAACCTGTTTGCATTTAGGCAAGTCAGATGGAGGAGTTAAATCAACACCACCTTGACCTGCAAGAAAGCTTCCGTATGGGCTTGAAAATGGAGTAACATTTCTTATTCCAGCGCCCATAACATTTCTTTCAGATTCTGGCAAAGATGGATCAGAATTATAACCAGATATGTATTTTACGGTTCCATCTCTAGTAGTATAAAATATAACACCATAAAACCCCTGAGAAATAGAAGCATAATTTTCACTAGATACGACAGATACACTAGAAGACCTTTTAGTAACCGGCGATCTAGAACCAGTTGAGTATTCCATTACATCTGTTTCCATATGTACATCTGGAATGTCAAAAGCTCTATCCCATATTTTAGATATAGAATTAATTTTCCAATAATCAAAATCGTTTAAAAAATTATACATATATTCTTGATTGAATATATTGTAATTTTTACATTCAAGATACGACTCTCTATAAAAATCAAATTTTGAAGAAGCGTCTCCATATGATGATTTTCCATACAAAATAAAAGGGTCAGCCCTATTGGGAACTTTAAAAGCATTACCAAAAAATTCTTTAACTTTTACATCAGAACCAAAATTTACGCAAATTTCGTTAGACTTAATGCCTTTAATTCCTTGAAAATTTTCAATACCATTGCATAGTCCAATGATAATAGACTGTGATTTGCCCTTGCACATGACAATATTGCCAATATCAAGGTCACCAAAATAAGATGAACCAAATTCGTCATACATGTCAACATACTTTGATTTC
>Ga0172364_10001281_pt1 | contig 19197 bp, 24 predicted proteins | sample LakKivSesite10cm_FD_114545 | JGI IMG/M metagenome (GOLD analysis project Ga0172364, IMG submission 114545) | Sediment microbial communities from Lake Kivu, Rwanda - Sediment site 10cm | ecosystem: Environmental > Aquatic > Freshwater > Lake > Sediment | place: Rwanda: Western Province, Lake... | reverse complement strand
TGGAGGTCGAATCTTCTCAGGCGATTCGATGCCTTTGCCACTGGGTGAAGAAAGGCGAGATCCCCTACGTCAGTCGAATCTTCTCAGGCGATTCGATGCCTTTGCCACAACAATGCGCTTCAGGACATCGGTTACAATATCTGTTGGTCGAATCTTCTCAGGCGATTCGATGCCTTTGCCACACGTCATGCGTCGATGATGGTCGAATCTTCTCAGGCGATTCGATGCCTTTACCACTGATGAACCTGGAGGTGAACGTCGAAGCGCAGCACGGTCGAATCTTCTCAGGCGATTCGATGCCTTTGCCACACTGTGAACCGTATCCTGGTGTCACACAAGGGAACTGGTCGAATCTTCTCAGGCGATTCGATGCCTTTGCCACACGCCCCGGAGTGTTTGTCCGGGGCGCCGTATATGGGGTCGAATCTTCTCAGGCGATTCGATGCCTTTGCCACGTTATTTTCAACATGGACGAAGCGACACTCAACCTGTCGAATCTTCTCAGGCGATTCGATGCCTTTGCCACGGGGACAATCAATTTCGCAATGCCCCCCTGCTTCCGACTCGCGTCGAATCTTCTCAGGCGATTCGATGCCTTTGCCACAGAGTAGATGGGAGGAGACCCTAATTCAGTGAGGTGTTGTCGAATCTTCTCAGGCGATTCGATGCCTTTGCCACACCCCGTCTGGTGGAGCAAGTCGACGAATTTCGTTTGTCGAATCTTCTCAGGCGATTCGATGCCTTTGCCACGCGAGACAGCCTTGTGCGTCTGGGCACCGTTGCTGGTCGAATCTTCTCAGGCGATTCGATGCCTTTGCTACCTGTCGTGGTGAACATTGACGGTGGAATGACAGCAGTCGAATCTTCTCAGGCGATTCGATGCCTTTGTCACGCCGCAAATGTCGACAATGCGACTGACGGCGGCAGCGTCGAATCTTCTCAGGCGATTCGATGCCTTTGCCACAGGCGCTCGAAAACGCCCAACCTCCGGTCGAATCTTCTCAGGCGATTCGATGCCTTTGCCACACCTGGCTCGCCGGGATGGCGCGTTCTCGGGGGCCGTCGAATCTTCTCAGGCGATTCGATGCCTTTGCCACCCACCGAAATGCTTTAGCCGAGGCCAAGACATTTCTGTCGAATCTTCTCAGGCGATTCGATGCCTTTGCCACAGCAACCATCAAAACTATTCTATTTTCAAAGACCTGGACATCACCTTTCGAGCGACTTGAAGACAACGCAAGATAGGCTTCCGCAAGTACGCGATTTTACACGCGCTACCGAGACACCACCGAGGCGCTCGCAAACTTCGATTTTACGCGGCCTGTACGCCCATATCGGTGCCGCTCGTGCCTTCGCAGTGGAACCTCGAAAGGATATTCTTCGCAGCATTCAAATCCTGATCCCAGGTGGTGTTGCATTTGGGGCAGGTTCGGATGAGTTCCTTGGCGGCGTTGAATTTCTCGGGGTGGCGGCAATTGTGGCAAACGATGGTGGTGAATTCCATCGGGACCTTGGCGAAGATCATCTTGTTTTTGAAGGCGTCGCGGAAGTCCGAAAGGGCAGAGACAACGCGGTTGTGCTGGATGTTGGAGGGTGTGTCGGCCTTTTCGGATTCGACGGGCTCCTTCACCGCGATACGGGTGAGCTTGAAGTTCTCAAAGACGCAGGTTTGGTATTTTCGCGCGAATTCGAGGGCTGTGTGACGGTAGAAGTTGGTGCGTCGGGCGATGGCTTGTTGGCGCTCGTCGCATTCCCATTGGTAGAGGTGGAGTTCTTTGTGGAGCCAGTTCTTGGCGATGTTGAACCATCGCTCATCTCCGGCGAAGCGGTGGTTGGGCCAAATGTGTTTCACGAGGCGGCGAAGTCTGTCTTCGGAGCGCCAGGCGGAGAGGGTTTCAGTTTCGGTGAGCAGGGCTGGAGGGATTGCCATACCGGTCTTGATGGCGTCGGCTTTTGCTTTGGAGAGGAGAGCGCGCATTCGGTTGAATTTACGTTTGCGGATGGCCTGGAGGGAGTCAGCTTTGGCGAGGCCGGAGGGGATGATTTCGGGCAGGAGGATTTCGCCGCTTTGTCCGTAGTCGTCGAACCAGTAAGCGATCCGAAGGTTGTTTTTGGAGCGAACGCGCCATCCGATGTCGAAGGCGATGGCGCCGTGGCCGTCGGATTCGCATTTGAAAGTGTTGGATTCGACAGATAGTTGGAGTTTGTATTCCATGCGCGTACCGATGCGTTCGCGCAAGATCCAAGCCCAGAGGACTTTGCCGTCGACGGGAAGTTTGCGGTTGTAGAGGGTGATGGGGAAGGTGGCGAAGGGGCGGTCTTCGCCCCGGCCTTCGCCGATGTTGAGGTGGACGCGGGTTCGGCTTTTGGTTTTGCCGCCGGTGCCTTTGCGGGCCTTGTGCTGCTCGCGTGTCAGGCGCTCACCTTTCTTGGGAGCGTTTTGCGGGCGGGGGTCCCAGGTGTCGTCCGGAACGGGTTCGATGCGAAGAAAACCGTCTTTCCCGCTGAAGATTTGGGAGATGGTGCGGCCTTTTTGGAGTTGAACGCCGATGCGACCGACGGGGTCGTGGCGGACCTTGAGGGGCATGCCTGTTGAGCAGGCTTGTTCATGAGCTTTGTTCATGAGGAGACGTGTGCCCCAGGCGAGGGGCACACGGGGTTCTCGGATGTCTGGATGTCCTTCCTTGCGGTGGACAATCTCCCCGGGCTGTCCGGCTTCGTTGTAGAGCGCTTTCTGTTCTGCCGCTGTCTCAGCGTAGAGCGCATTGGTTTCTTCAGCGATTTGAGCCTTGGCTTTGTCCTTTGCGGCTCGAAGGGTGAGGGCGTTTTCCTTGATGGCCTTCGTGAGTGAGGCGATTTGTTCACGCAGGCCGGGACGCAATGGCACGTTCTTGCGCGCCTTGGCGCTCGCGACTTTGATTTCCTCGCGGAGTGATTCTTTCAGTGCCTTGTCGGCGTCGATGGTTTCCTGTAAGCGTGCAATCTCAGGAATGCGCAGCATGAGTTGCTGGTATTTTTCTCGACTTTTGTTGGTGATTTCAATCAGTCGGTTCCGATACCATTGGGCTGCTCGAAATTGCGCTTCGACGGCCATCCAGCAGCCTGGTTCTGCCGGTCCAGCGCCGAAGGACCAGATTTGAACGGGAGGGGCGTCAGGGGAACGTTTTGCTCTTGATTTCTTTGCCATGGAATGCAATCTTGCAAGCATGTCAGCAAAACAGCAAGCAAAAAAAGAGCTTGCCGCAATCACGGTTCGGCTTCCGGCTGCTCTCGTACGGGAGTTGAAAATCCATGCGGCGTCTGAGTCGATTGCGATTCAAGAAGTTGTCGAGAAGGCACTGTTGTCATACTTTTTGCGAGAAGGTGGAGGCAGGAAAAAGTGAAACATCGTCATTTTGTTGTTTATTATAATTATGTTCTTCCTGAGCACCCTGCTCCGCCTGTGAGTTCGACGCTGGCGCCATGGCTCATGTCCAGCGCAAGAGAGGGTTATGGCATGATCGCCATACAGACTCAGGGTGAGAACTCCGCTCCGTACCTGAACATGGTTAAAACAACCGCTGAAATCGCAAAGAGATTGGAACTGAAAGACGAGAAACATAAGGACGCGCTGGTGATTATCACAGGCATCAACGAGTTGTCACAGTCGGACTACGAGGATTTTCTGCGAAATGGATAAGCTCAATCTCGAAGAACTGAAAGCCATCGCAACTCTCGCAGATCTCTGCCGCGCCGACTGGGAGCGCCGACCGACAATCATCGGCGCTTTCTTGAAGGCGGCAGCACGCGGGGTCGTGACGACCGAAGACACCCTTGCCGGGCAGCCTCGACTCGAAGGCACTCGCCTCAGTGTGGATTGGATTCGCGCCATCCTCACCAATGTCAGCGTGGACGATGTTCTCGAAGATTATCCGCAACTGATTCGAGCGGACCTGGAACCTTTCATCACCTCTGAAACGCAGCGGCCAGAGGAATGGTGGCTTTACCCAAATCGCCTCTTTGATTCCGCCGTCCCATATCACGTTTTTACGTTCACACCTGATGCGCCCTTGCCACCAGGTGTCAAGAAGCATGCCGATGGTTTTGTCGTTCAGATTGCCGGGGAACTCCATCAGATCCAAGCGGGCAACAAGCTGATCGTTTCACGCAAGGACAGGCACATGAGCATTTGGACTGAGGAACAGTGGGAGGATTTGGTAGCACGAAAGCTCTTCTCCAAGACTTTGTCGGCCTCCAACGCATGAGACCTTGGATCTTCATTCAATCCTGCCCCGGACGCGAACGCTTCCTCGAAGCAACCGTGAACTCTCTCATCGAAGCCGGTGCGCCCTGGGAGACTATCGTTGTTTGTGTTGACGGTTTCCCAGGCAATAACGCCTGCTACCACGGCGCTATTACCCTCTGGCCTGAACCCCGAGGCAACCTACAAGCCTTCATTCAGATCATGTCCATCGCGGCCAAAAGCGCCGCGCCAGGCGACCCGATCTTGTTTGTTGAGGATGATGTGCAGTTCTGCCGGAACGCCATCCCGCGCATTTTCGCGACTGGCGTGCCGAAGGGCCAGCCCTTCACCACTTTCTTTGACATGAAGGAATTTTTCCCGGGCACGCCGTATGGACTCTATCGGGTTCCGCTTCAGGGGCTCGATGGTCGTGGCTTCTGGGGTTTGCAATGTGTTTTGTTGACTTTCGAGGCTGTGCAACATTTTGCCAACTCGCCCCTGCCTGCCGAGAAAGCGAAGAAACTCAAGAATCATTCCGACATGGTGCTCGCGATGACACTCGCAACACGAAACGATGGTGCATCAGGACAAGATTCGGTACTATATGACTCGTACGCGGCACATGTGCCGTGTCTGGTGGAGCATGTGGGAGCCGAGCAGTCTGCAATTTGGAAGTTCCAGGAACATGAAATCTCACGACGCGCCACAAACTATCCAGGCCGAGGATTTGACGCCCTTGCCCTCCCCGTCTTCGACGCGGGCGATCTTGTTGTGCCAGGGTGAGCAGGCCCGGCTCTGGAATCTGAAGACGCCGAAGCATCTGGTGAGCTTCAACGGCAGGCCGCTCTTGGCTCGAACCATCGAGATGCTCCGCGCACGGGGCATCCAAGACATCATCATCAACGCCGACGACACCGAGGCATGGACAAAATTCGCCTGGGACCAGAAACTTCAGCTCGTCCCTGAATTCGACAAGAAGCCCGACCAGGACTTCCTCGACGTGCTCGTCCACTTTCGCGCGCTCTGGAACACCTCCGGCCCCACCCTTTGGATCTACGGTGACACCGTCTTCTCCAATCGGATGATGGATGAATTGTGTAGAGGTCGCACCAACGACATCTTCTTCGCCACCCGCTTCTCCCCCTTCCCGCCGCTCGGCAAATGGCGTGCCGAAATCTTCGGCTGGACCATGCAGGCTCGCTATCATGAGTCCCTCGACAGCTTTCTCCGCGTTCGCCAATGTTCGCCCTACCACAAGGCCACTGACGTTTGGAGCCTCTTCCACTACCTCATGGACCGCCGAGACAACGAGGAGCGCGACGCCGCGTTCCTCGACGCGGGCGAAGAGGACTACACTTTCGACCTGGATTACGAAGGCGACCTCGCTGACCTGAGCCTTCTCGAAATGCTCGCCCAGGACGACGACACTCAGACTCGGGAAGGACGCCGGTGAGCAACAAGGAAATCGACCCCCGCATCGACGACTTCAACGTTGGCGGCCATGAGCCACCGGACGCCCTCGCTCCGTCTAAACGTAGCACCGGCCAGGTCATTGGCATCATCGAACACGATCCACGCCAGGGGACCCTGTTCGCAGGGTGCGTGGTTCGGAAAATTGGCCTTGCGACCTTCGAGGTCGCTCTGGAGGTAGAAGACGACTTGCTGTTCGTTCATCTCATCTGGCCCACCCACACCGTCATGGTCGTCTCCCCCTCCGGCCACCCCCCAAACATCCGCCACATCGTCACCTACGGCCCCACTGGAAAACCCCATGTCTCGCCCGCCTGCCCCTTTACCGCCAAACTCGTCGCGCGCCATGGAGCGTGACGTACGCAGGCTCGACGGCTTCTCTGAATACGTCCTCCAAACCTCCCGGGTGATTGAAAACCTGGAGCGGAAGGTCGTACAATTGAGCGAAGAGAATGTTCGTCTCCGAAAAAAGGTCGTCCTCGCTCAGTACACCTTCCCGTTCATGCTCGGCGCCATCGTGGGCGGGTGCCTGGTGGTCATCTTCTGGTAGTCCCTCATGATGTCAACCGAAACACGCCTGAAGCGAATGAACCTCTACGACGTTTTCGAGCGTCAGATCTCAAAGGGTGTCTGTACCTGGAACATCTACATCTACCCGCGCGTCGGTCGAACGGTCTGCCTCACCATCAACCCGGAAGAGGCCCGCCAAGACAAGCTCACCCCGAGCGAAATCCTGAACGTCCTGTGCGCCTCGATTGAATCGTATGACTTCAAGGTCCCCTGGACACTGAAGGTGGAACCCGTGGTCCTCACGCTCGACGCCAAAACCGCCGCCAAGGCCATCCATTTTCGGAGGCCGGGGGAGCATGGGTGGGTGAGCTAGAAAGTCTCACTTAACGCGGTGTGGTGGAGTCGCCGGGAATTGCACCCGGGTCCAAAAGAATTCCGTTCAAAGACACTACGAGCGTAGTCGGTATTTTGGGGGCTCTGGACCCGACAACCAGAACAACTTTTGCCCTCCACCACCAGGTTGTAAGTCCTGGAAACTACTGAGAAATTTAACCTGCGCTCTTTCAGCGGAGAGCACTGGCGAGGAAAGCCTCAGACTTGCCTTCCGAAGTCCCGACCAAGATGGTAGCTTAGGCAGCCATCTGGATCGGAGCGGCGAACGAGTTATCGTTTGCGTTTGTTTTCGGCCTTCGTTTTACCGGCTGATGGCCAACCCGGGCTCGCGTCGTTGATCTTCGCTCCCTTGTCGAATCTAAATCGACCCCAAGTATTTTGCATTGTGTATCAAGCCTTTATAATGCTATTTTGCATGAGCACATATGCTTGAGAACACGGGAAATTATACATGACGGCAGAGCATGCAGTCAAACCGGTAATGCCCACCAGTGTCGACATTTCTGAGTATTTGACGACTGAGGAAGTGGCAGAACGATTGGGTGTTTCGCTCCTGACGGTTTCCAATCGAGTGGCAAGAGGCTATCTGCATCCTTTGAAGGGATGTCGCCCAGATCCTTTCGGAAGACAAAGGAAAAAAAAGAGGTTGCTCTTCAATCCAGTTGAAGTCGAAGCAGAAATAGCACGAGTTCAATCTCTGATTGCTGCAAAACCTGGATATGAGGGGAGACAACGTGGCGTGCCAGGTCGTTCCGGCAAAGTGAGCATATCTTTGCCCGTTGAAAAAACGGCTGATGAACCCGCCGATCAACCAGCTAAAAAGGTCAGCATCTCTCTTCCGAACAATACCGCAGTGATGGCAAGCGGTGAGATATGTGCGGCTGCTCTCAAGATTTTTGAAGATGGAGGAAATCAACTCACGGTAATCCGTGAATTGAAGGTTGATTTTCAGGCTGCCAAGTATTTTTGGTCTTGTTATCTTGAAGCTCAACCTGGCTGGTTTCTTCCACCAAAGGAATTTGCACGCATACGAAGTGTGTTGGATTGGACTGAAGATCCGCCGTCTGTCGCCGGATTTTCAAGAGCGTTCTCCCGACTCATGAATGAGCCGAGTTCTTCAAATTCTGATACGAAGGCATTGTCGATTTCCGAAGATAAAGCCATCGAAGCCGCACTTGCAAATCCCGTCGATGAAGAGGAATCCGAGTAAATGCCCGCACCCGTCAAGAAGCTCCGCCGATTCCTCGAAAGCTGCCTCGAACTCGAAGACGACGTAGATCTGGTGCTCTACTCCATCAACGTCGCAGGCCGGAAGGCACCTGTCTGGAAATCCTCGCGCAAGTGGACCATCGACGACGCCGTGCCGCTCATCGCTGAATGCTCCCAGGAAGCCGCCAACGGCTTCGGCAATACCACCCGCTTCGCCCTCCTCGCCTTCCGCTCCGGCGACGAAGATCGGTCGACCTCCATCCTGAACATGTCCTGGGCTCTCGCCCCCTCCGCCAGCGGCGGCGACGACGACGCCATGTCCGAACCCGCCACCGACCAGGGCCTCCTCGCCCAACTCATGCGCCACAACTCGGACCTGCACCGGCAATCTACCGGCACCTGGGGCATGATGTTCTCCTACCTCACCAACATCATCGACAAACAAGCCACGCAAATCGACCGCCTCGGCAACGAGAAGATGTCCAACGCCGCCGCCGTCGAAGAACTCGTCTCCAAAAAGCACGAGCGCGACATGGACATGGAAGATCGCAAGGCCAAACAAAAGCGCCTGGACGACATGTTCGGCAAGGTCGCCACCCTCCTGCCCGTCGTCGTCAACAAGATCGCCGGGAAAGAACTCGTGCGCCAAAACGACACCCTACTCGAACTCACCTCGACCGAATTCGTGGGCTCCCTCAAGCCGTCTCAACTCGATGCGCTCTTGCAAACCGGCGCTCTCGACAAACATCAGCTCGCCCTCATCTCAACGATGCTCGAACAAGCCAACAAGCGCATGATCTCCGCCGAAGAGCGCGCCACGGCTTCCGATCAAGCCCAGAAGGCGGCGACGAATGGCATGGGGACCTTCAGCATGCTGTCCGGCCTGTTGAAGTAACCATGCTCATTCATAATCGGTGATCTGCCGTCCGGCGTTTGTCAGCACGAGATTGCGGATGTAGGTGCGATCAGCGTCCATGTAGAGTTCGATCAGGTTGCGGCGGGCCAGGGCTTTCCAGGTACTTAGCGGGAAGTTCTCAACCAAGTAGTGGTAAGAGGAGAGTCCGTGTGACCGCAGGGCTTTCAGTGCGTCGAGCATCAGTGGGGAGAGCGTCTCCTTGATCTCGGGAACGCTGCGAAGCAGTAGCGGTGTCTTGGCCATTATCAGAATCCTACAGGTTGGACGCGCCAGGCGGTAACATATTCGCTTCTTCTGACTGACCGTTCTTGCTGAGCAGTGGCGGGCGCGTGCGTGCGAACCGGATCGACCCTGCAAACGCAAGCGAAAACCATCGCACACTGTAAGTCTGCGGAATCAATGGAACCAACGTTCCATATGACGCTTTGTTCTTGACAGTGCGGCTTTTTGCCTTCCGCGAAACGGAAACGGCGAAACGCGCTAACTCACTGTAATCATGTCGAAATTAGGACTTGACTTTTCTCAAACTATCAAGGTTTGAGAAGCCTTCCTCAAGATCGCCATTCTCCCTATGTTTAATAGGCAATGGTTCTCGGACCAGAAGCGAACCCGATGAGCGGCGCTGAACTTCTGACCCGATAACCGAAACCCCAAAAACAGTTCTTCGCGATGGGTCGCGGGGAAAACCGGAGAAAAACATCATGGCACTTTCAGTATCTCAGCGAGACATTGTGAACTTCAAGCAGCGCGTTGACCGCCTCTCGGCCAAGGCCAAGGGCGTCATCGAGCGTTCCAAGGAGACGATGGAGACCGTTGTGACGACCACCGAGGTCGGCGCAGCTTCCTTCCTCTTCGGTCTTGCTCAGGGCAAGTTCGGCGGCATCCAGATCGTGGGCGTTCCCCTCGACCTCTTGGCTGGTATCGGTCTTCACATCGCCGCCTTCTCGGGCGTGGGTGGAAAAGGCACTGCCAAGCACATGCACGCTTTCGCAGACGGTGCTCTTGCATCGTTCTTCAATCACCTGGGTCGCGATGTCGGCTACGCCATCCAGACCCCGGCAGATCGCGCTCGCATTGCCAACTCGGCACGCGCCAAGAAGAGCGCTCCGGGCACTCTGGCAAACGGTGCAAACACTTTCGGCATGGGTTCTTCGGGAGGCGCCAGCCTCGCTGACGAGGAACTCGCTCGCATGGTCAGCGCCGGTCGGCGCTAGTGACCAGCGTTCTCTGAATCCAACTGTGTCACACCAAGGTTAACCGCCACGGTGTGAGACGGTTGGAATTCAGAGGACGAGGATGGATGGGTGGCGTTGAGGGTCTGAATCCAAGGGTCATTTCGACTCAAACCAAAAACAGGAGAAACAATCATGCGTGCAGATATCGTTGGTGGCTACGGCCACGAAATTGCGGGATACGACTTCGTTGGTGATGACTACCAACTGGACGGCGACTACCTCGTCGGTTCGGATCTCCTCGGTGAGATCTACCCCGAGCAGGCCGTTCGCCGAAACGCCCTCGTGGCAGCCGCCGTGGCGAACCGCCGCGTCGCTGAAGGTCAGATCGTGACGGACACCTCCCCGACCAAGAGCCGTGAGTACATCCTCGGCTTCGACTCGACGGCAGTGCCCGGCTCGACCTCGGCAAACATCACCAAGCGTCCCCAGGTCATCTTCCGCCCCGAGCGCGTCATCATCCCGTCTTCGGTCGGTGTTGATTTCCAGGTCGTGGACATCAAGGTCGGCAAGAACTCACAGTTCTCGGCTTCGGGCGAAGTGCCCGCAGTCGTGTTCGCAGAAACCGCGTTCGGCGTCCGTCTGAAGATGGACACCTGCCAGGTTTCGATGGACGTGACGATCAGCGTCCGCAACACGAACGCTGCTCAGCGCAACTTCACGGCGGCCATCATCGGCCCAGCCGTCGAGTAGTCGGCTGCCTCTCGCCTGCTTGCGCGAACGTGTTCGCACGCGAGCGCAAGCAAAAGAGGGGTAACAGGCTCTCAAAAGTTTGAGGGGGTCTGCCCGGTAGGGGAATCTTCGCAAGACGGTTTCCCTATCGGGTCAGATTTTGAGCGATGTCCGGGTCCCGAGAAACACACCAAGGAAAACGCAAATGGCACTAGCCTCCTATGAACGTCAACACCTCGCGATGCAGGCCGCAGGCTTCATCAACGCAGCAGGTACGACTGTGATTGCTTTCGGCTGTCAGATGACCCGTATCGGCATCGGACACTACGGATTGCTACTGGATGCCTCCGACGGCGTCGTGGCAGACGAATCTTTCAGCAAGGTCCAGGTCAAGGGAGCCTCGCCTGCATCTGCTGTCGTGGACGATCTCTCGAACACCGAAAAGCGAATTCGCGTATTCAACGCGAGCCAATCCCTCGCGGACCGCGACATCGAAATCGCGCTCTGGAAGAGCGTCACCCGGAGATAAGTCATGTCGGAAGCAAACTACGAACGACAACTTTTGGCATGCCAGGCTGCTGGCTTCATCTCGGCAGACGGCAGCACCAGCTACGGCTTCGGTTGCAGCATGACCCGCCTGGCTGCGGGTCAATATGCAATGCTGCTCGGTGACTCTGATGGCGTCGCTGACGGTGAATCTTTCACCCAGGTTCAGCCCAAGGGAACGGCCCAGCGGCAATCCTCTGTCACCGATGTCTCTGCGACGCAGAAGGACATCTACGTGAGCAACGGTGCGGGTGCCGCCACAGACACCGACATCGAAGTCGTTCTCTTCAAAACCGTGTCGAGGTAATCAAACATGACCGTCAGAAGCTACCAACGACAGCACCTTTCGCTCTTTGCCGCAGGATTCATCAACGCCTCGGGCTCGTCTGTTGTGACCTTCGGGTGCCAACTAACTCGCCTCGGCACCGGTGAATATGGCGTGATCTTGGATGCAAGCGCGGGACTCGTGAATAACGAGTCCTTCACGTTTGTCACGCCAAAGGACACCGCCCTTCGCTACCCCGTGGTGGAAGACACCAGTAACGTCCTGAAGACGGTCCGCGTGTTCACCGGCGTCCCCAGCCAGGTCGACACGGGCATCGAGGTGGCGCTGTATCGCTCGACCAACGGCTCGTAGTCTCCAGCATTCGCATCACTTCCATCTCGGGAAGTCCCTACCCACGGCGGGGTCAGGCCGTGACGAACAACAACTCTCAAAGGAATACGCACATGACAATTGCATCATACGAACGACAGCACCTCTCGGCCTACGCGGCTGGCTACATCGCAGCCGACGGCTCGGGCGGACAGGGCTTCGGTTGCTCGATCACCAAGCTCGGCACGGGCATCTTCGCCCTTTTGTTCGGGGCAGACAGCGGTCTCGTCGACAACAACTCGATGACCTTCGTCTCGCTCAAGGGGACCTCGGCCTCTGAACCGCTGAGCCATGTCGTCGAGGACACCAGCAACACGGTCAAGACGATCTACGTCAAGAATCTCACCGTGTTCGCTGATGCGGCGCTCGAAGTCGCCGTGTTTCGCACCCTCGCCCAGACATAGTCCCCCTTCGCCGAACGCCTGAGCACGAGTGCCCAGGCGTTCAGCGGAAGCGCTTTTGTAAGCGTCGCTCCTGTACCCGAGGGATTCGTACTCGGTCTTCAAAAAACCAAGTGTTGAAAACCCTGCAATGAGTGCAGGGGCGGCAAGTTCAAAGACCTCCACATGCCGCCAACCATCTCTCTCGCCATGATCGCACGGGACCGGGGCAAACTGCTTGCCCGGTGCCTTGAAAACGTGCGTCCGCATGTCGATGAGATCATCGTGGTTGACGCCGGTGGGTCGACGGATGACACCAAGGAAGTCGCCAAGTCCTTTGGCGCCCTGGTGTTTGACTTCAACCCCACAACTCACCCCGAGGCCTTCTACCTCGACGTGGAAGAGCGCTTCGCGCCCCACGGGATACCAGGCCCCTACACGAGTCGCCAGGCCCTCGCAAACTTCTCTGCCGCTCGCAACTTCTCCTTCGAGCAATGCACGGGCGACTACATCCTGTGGCTCGACTCGGATGACATCGTCACCAACCCCGAGAAGCTCCGCTGGGTCGCCGAGAAACTCGGCACCGATCCCACGGTCGAATCTGCTTTTCTGCACTACGAATACGACCACGACAAGGACGGCAACTGCACCATCCGTCAGGTCCGCGAGCGTCTCATTCGACGCTCAGACTTCCAGAGTGGCAAGGTCCGCTGGAAGCTCCCCATCCACGAGACCCTCGACGGACTCAAGAAGGGCTTTCTATTCGAGGAAGTCGTCGTCATTCACCAGTCGCCACCGGTCGAGACCATCACCATCGAGCAAAACGGTGTTCGGGTCCAGACTGACCATCGTGATCAGGTCCGATATCGCAACGTGAAGAACCTCCTCGTCGAGCAAGAGCGCATCGAGAAGCTCGGCGAAACCCTCCCCTGGCGCCTCTACTACTACCTCGGCACCGAAATGCGCTCCATCAACCCCGAACGCGCCATCGGCTACTTCAAACAATACATTGGCCTCTCGCCCTGGGCGGAAGAGCGCGCCATGTCCCGCTACTACATTGGCCAAATCCGCGAAATGACCCAGCACGCAGACGACGCCTGGGATCTCTTTTCGGGCGCAGCCCTCGAATACCCCTCCAACCCTGCCCCCTGGTTCGGCCTCGCCCGCCTCGCCTTCACTCGCGGCGAATGGAGTCAGGTCATCTACTTCTCGGAACGCGGCTTTGCTTGCGTGAAGGAAGATGTCGTGAAGCATCCCTCTCTCGTGCTCAACCCGCTCGAATGGCAATACCGCGCGCATCTTCCATACTCCCGCGCGCTCATCGAGACGGGTCGCATCGAGGATGCGAAAAAGTCCTGTGAAGCGGGTCTCTCCATCAATCCGAGCTGTTATTTCCTCAACATCCATACGAAGATGATTGCGGAGAAGGAAGCTCTCATTTCTGGCTCTTCCAACGAGAAAGTGCAGGCAGCTTAATGGGCGACCCGGCAAATCAGTTGAACGTCCCTTCCGACGCTCCAATCACAAAATATCGCTCGCCAAACGTCGACCCGCAATTCGACACACGCTCGGCGGAAATTCACCTGACAGCAGCCTTGCAGTCCCCGGTGAATTCCGATGAGGAAGTCACTTTTGGCGGAGTCGGGCAGCCTGTCTCAAACGATTGAATCAAACGCATCACATTTCGCAAACGTTAGACCATTTCAAAAAGGACATCATCGTGAACATCGGACTCTCGGATATCATCGGATTTGGAGCACAAGCTTCCCCCTCAATGATGGGAGCGTTTGCGGCAGCGGCTCGTCGTCGGGCATGGACGCCAAGACGAACGTACGCCGCCCTGAAGATTGGCAATCTGAAAAGCAAGATGGCCGCGAAGATGCACCATGCGAAGGTGTCGAGGGCTGCCAATGCCGGTGTGCCAAGGGCGAAAATCTGGATCGCGAAGTTCAATGCGCTTTGCAAGGCGAACCCAAAGGTGATGCGCAAGGGAAACCCAAAGGTGATGCCGAAGATGAAGCCCAAAGGAAACGTCGCAAGCGTTCGTTGATAATTTCGATCCTTTCATCCCTCGCAAGGTAAACGACCCATGCCCATCATGATCCTCGGCCTCGGCCTCGTTCTCATGCTCGCCCTCGGCGGAGGGGGAGGCTCGGCCAAGGCGGCCCTTCCTCCGAAAAAGGACGAGCGAGGCGATCTGGATATCCAGGATGCCGAGTATGAGGGCCGTGGCGGAGATGAAATCGAGCGAGGGGGTGGCGGTGGACAATCTGATGAAATTCCTGGTGGTGAGCCGGGTGGACTGAGCAACAAGGGCGAGCCGGGTGGCGAGCCCGGCGGCTCTCCTTATGGCAATGTTCCCGGTGCCAATCCCCATGGCGTTCCGGGTGCTGCTCTTCCAGGCGCCAGTACGTATCCTGGTGGCGGAACTGTTCCGGGTTCATCTCAAGCTGCGCTCTCCATCGCTCAACAAGCGGGACAGCGACAGGCCAAGGCGGTTGTCGCCACCCGCAACGCCAGCAACGAACGCGCAGAGGCCATCGCGAACGCCAACGGTCAACTCCGTCAGGACATCGCAACCGTATCACGAACCCAGGGTCAAATCGAAGCCGCAGCAACCGACGCACGCCTGGCCCTCCAGCGTGAGCGGCACGCCAACGCGCTTGCCGAGCAGGCTGCCGCCGGTCGCGCTCAAACCCAGGCCGCCGCCGACCAACAAGCCAACGCCGCCCTCGCAGCAAAAAATGCCGCTGACGCTGCTGCCGAAAAAGCCCGTCAGGCTGCCGCTGTTGCTCAAACCCAGGCAGACGCCAACGCCAAAGCGCAGGCGGACGCCTTCGCCCAGAACGAGGCCGCCAAGGCGCAAGCGCTCGCCCAGGTCGCCGCTCAGCATGCGGCTTCAGCTCTGGCTGCACGCACCGCAGCCGAGCAGAAAAGCGCCCAGGAGGCCCGTGCCCGTCAAATTGCTGAGCAGGCCCATCAGGTAGCCGAGCAGAAGATTGCGCAGGCCAAGGAACTCCAGGCTGTCAAGGCACAGCAGCAGGCTGAACTCGTGGCCAAGGATAAGGCGGCCAAGGAAGAAATCGCCCGCAAGGATGCCGAAGCGAAGCGGTTGGCTGAAGAGTCGGCGGCTGCTCGGAAGGGCAAGGAGATTGCCTTGCAAGAAGCCGCTCGTCGCCAGAAGCATGAAGCTCAAGCAGCGGTCGCGCAGAAGCAACAAGACCTCGCCGAACAAAAGAAGAAAGCCGCAGCCGCAGCCAAGGAAGCCCTGCGCCTTGCGGCTGAGCAGAAGCGCGCCAAGACGGCAGCAGACAAGAAAGCCCTCGAAGCGCAGCGACGCGAAGCCGTTGCTCGTGCTCAAGCCGAAGCCAAGCGGCTCAAGGATGAAAAAGCGGCAGTCGCCAAGGCGCTTCAGGTCAAGCAAGCCGAGGCCAACAATCTCAAACGTGAGATCATCAGGCAAACGTTCGTCAATGCCGTCGAGCGTTGCATGGCGTTCAATCCAAAGGCACCACGTCAGACGTGTGTCAATAGCGTCGCCAAGCTGTTTGCTGCCAAGAAAGTACCGTTGACGGCCAACCTCGGTCCGTTTGAAAAGAAGACGGTGGATGAGGTGAAGGCTATTGTCACGCCGATCCCACAGTTAATTCAGCCTCGGAAGGCAACCGTCGCACCTCCGCCAAAGAAAGTGACGCCTCCGAAGAAGGCCGCGCCGCCCAAGGCCACACCGCAAGCCGATCTGGATGTAGATCCAGTGAATTATGCCTTGTATCAGAAGGCGATTGCGGCAATCAGTAGGTACCTCGACAATAGCATCGCGAAATACCCTGGAATTCAGAAGAATCTCGCGAAAAAGCAAATCACCGAGAAGGCGCGATTGATGAGCGCGTTCTTCTTGCCGACCATGCTTGAGGGTATTCGACAGGGCGACAACGTCCTTGTTCCTTCCGGCCCCGGCGGAAGGATGACGAAGCGTTTTTACACCCGCACCGAGAATGATCGAGTGATGGTGGCATTGGTTCAGCCGCCTGCGAATTTCAAGCGTCGCGTACTCAATGGTTTGATTGCCGCTGAAAAAGCCATCGACAGCTATGGCAACCCTGCTTACCAATCCAAATGGTTTGTGAACGGAAAGTACCTCGTCGCCCGTGGCCCACGAGTTTCTTTCCTCTACAAGCAATTCGCGGCGCCCGCCGCTGTCTCGGGCTACCTCACCATCGCAGGCACGCCCCGCATCTTGAATGACATCTACACCGGCCCGGGCTCTGAGCCTGGTGGCGGCTTCTTCTTGCGTCTCGGAGGTTGGAACTCGTAATGGGTGGACCCATCATCTTCGGCGCAGCCGTACTCATCATCTTCCTGCTCACCGGGAGTTTCTCCCAGGCTGGGGAGCCTGCGCCTGGAAAGGATGAAGGTCCGTTTCCACCGGTGCCGCCGCCTGGACCACATCCATCCGTCGGTCCCGGACCGGTTGGACCATCAGGACCGAACGCTCCAAGGATCGGACCCAACGCCCCCGGCCCCAACGACGGCCCCGCAATCATTCCGGGAACAAAGACACCGGTCAGCGAAGTTGAGCCTCGTGGCAACGCCGATCTAGAGGACAAGCGCAAGCTCATCAGCGTCGCCTTTCGCAATGCGATTGCCGGTCGCCGCAAGAAATTCCCGAAGGAATCCGAACAGGCAGCTATCAATGCGACTGCGGCCTATTTCAAGAAGCGGCAGGTTCACATTGACGCGCTCAACGTGAACGCCATCCCGACGTACTACAAGCAGCCGAAGGAGAAGATGGCTGCGCATCTCGCCGAGGTCGTCAATACCTACATTCGAGGCTTGCAAGCCCCGATGGCGAAGCCGCCTGGCCCTTCTGTCACCACCAAGCCTGACACGAAGAAGGTCGACCTCGTTCGCAAGGCCTACTCCGATGCCATCGTCTACCTCATCGACAGCGCCAAGCAACGCAAAGGCTCAACCATCACGCCTCAACAAGCCGTCATCCCCGTGTCGCAGTATTTCAGCGGCTTCGGCATCCCGGCGCCTGACGCGCTCACGCATGCGAGTCAGTTCTGGGCGCGCTCGCTCGCGGACATTTCGTCTCGCACGAGCAAGGCCCTTGCCTACACCAAGCAGCAAGTTGATATCCAAACGGGTGTCACCCCGAATACCACCACACGCATTTCCGATCTACGCGCCTGAATCGAAAGGAAACCCACACCATGGCTGATGTCGTTTTGGGCGGAGTTGGAACACCGGTCGCAACAGCGAACGAGATTCCCGACAACGTCGTCAACTTCAACAACAAGAGCCCCGTCGTCTCCCTTGGAGCTGATGCGGCCTTGTTCACGAATAGCACGTCACCCACCGAAGATGTTCTCGGCGGTGTTGGTGACCCCGTGGCCGATGGCAATCAGCCGGGTTTTCCCGTGCGATTCGACAATCTCGGCAAGGATGCGTCGCTCGGTGCCGCCGATGCCATCTTCAACAACAGCACGTCGCCCACCGAGGATACTTTCGGTACGGCAGGCCCGCCCGTCGGGAACAGCAACCGCTCTGATTTCCCCGTCACGGGCTTTGACAATCTCGGCAAGAATGTCGTCGTGACAACACAGCTCGAACGCCCCGTTGGCAATGAGGCGTACAAGGAAGTCGAGTTTTTGGCGCCGTCGTTGAACTTTGATTACTAGGAATCTCCATGCCCGCAATCAAAAATTGGAAGACAAACGCCAAGGACGCCCTCATGCACGTCCAGGCTCGATACAAATCATTGTCGGTATACGGCACTCAATTGAACGCACTCGTAAAAGAGTCAAGGGGTCCTCTCCCCGTGTCAATTTTGAGTTCTTACAACGAAGCGTGTAACGATTACCTCTCCTTCGCCAACAAAGTTTTCCATTTGTTCCACGAGAACAAAATGCAAATCGAACAAGTTGTGATGACGGAAGGAAAGTACACCGTCGGTCCTGATGGAAACGTCAGGACAGTTAGGATTGAAGCCCCCTTGCTTCCTCCCTTCCTGCCACACCAAGCAGGAGCAACTCCTCGTATCGGACAGGCACCGGCGCAAACTTCAACAGTTGGTCTGGCACCCTTGGCAATTGCGGGTTTCATTGTCCTCGGTGCGCTTGTCATCAATTCTTTTGGGTACATGGGAATAGCGGTTCTCGAAAAAATCAACATGCTTTTCCAGGACGGACCCAACTGGGACCCTGACCGCCAACTTGAACTCTATATCAAGTGCGTCGAATCGCTTAAAGCGAGAGGCTATTCAGCGGAAGTAGCAAAGACTATGGGCTGTCAACAGTTTCTCGAATACAGGCCGTCAGGCACAAAATGGGGCATGATCATCCTGGGCGTCGCCGCTATTGGCGCCGGTGTGTATTTGATCCCGAAGTTTACGGACAAAGGATAACAACATGGCCGAAGTAACCTTCACCGGCGGTGGCAATGGCGGCTTCCCCAGCAATGACACGCAAATCCTCCCGGCCAACGCCGCGCAGAGTGCTGAGGTCAAGCTCATCCCGAGTGGCAATGCTCCCGGAGAACTATCGACCCAGGTCGAACTTGTGGCGAATGCGCCTGTCGACGCCGTCGTTGACTTCTACGTAGAGCCTCTCAATCCTCCTGCGTCTGAGAACCCGAACGACAACGATCTGCTCTACGTCGTCGTGGGCGGTTACACGAGCGGCTCACTCGGCGTGAACGTTCAACTCGTGAAGGCTGCCCTCCTCGAAGGCGAAACCATCGTCGAGCAAGGCTACATCACCGACCAGCTCACGCTCTTCGCTGGACCCCTCGGCCCTTCGGGCCTACTCGGCAAAGAAGTCATCTTCATCCAGCCGACCGGCGCCTCTGCCCCGAGCCCCATCACCGGCGCGACCGGCGCCATCGCAGCCATCTACGAGGTTCCCATCGGCGTGGGCAGCGACGGCGTTGGCGTCGAGTTCGCTGCGCCCATCGCGTACCAGCCCACGAACGGCGACCGCTTCATCGTC
>Ga0172364_10001279_pt1 | contig 19205 bp, 17 predicted proteins | sample LakKivSesite10cm_FD_114545 | JGI IMG/M metagenome (GOLD analysis project Ga0172364, IMG submission 114545) | Sediment microbial communities from Lake Kivu, Rwanda - Sediment site 10cm | ecosystem: Environmental > Aquatic > Freshwater > Lake > Sediment | place: Rwanda: Western Province, Lake... | reverse complement strand
TCTCGCGCAGCCCATTCTTAGAAAAGCGAAGGAGGAGAACTTGGAACTTCTTCCCGTAAGGGATGTCCACGTTTTAAAAGGCAAGGGTATTGTTGCCTACCGCGACAAAAATAAAATTTCGATTGGCAGCCAAGAATTCATAAGAGAATCTGGCGTCGTCACCCCTGATGATGTCTTGAGAGATGCCCAAAGCAGGGAAGAGGCTGGTGAATCGGCAATTTTTGTTGCCTCGGATAAAAGTCTTGTGGGAATCATTTTTGTGGCCGATAAGCTGAGAGAAGGGGCCAAATCCGTCCTCAAACAGCTGGAGAAAATGGGGTTTAAATTAATTATTCTGACGGGGGATAACAAAATTGTGGCAAATAAAATTGCCAAAGAACTCGACATAACGGAAGTACATTCGGAACTTTTGCCTGAAGATAAGATCAGCTTTGTTCAGAGATTTAAAAGCAGCAACGAAAAAGTTGTTATGATTGGGGACGGCATCAACGACGCACCCGCCTTGGCCGAAGCGAACGTCGGGATCGCGATGGGGCTAAAGGGGGTGGATATTACTTTGGAATCCGCCCAAGTTGTTCTGATAAACGACGATTTGGCCACGCTTCCTGAGATCGTAAATTCATCGAAAACGATTTTTAAAATAATTAAGAATGATCTTTTTATCGCTTCCACGATTCACTTTTTAGTTGCGGCATTGGTTATTTTCAACGTCGTTGGCGTCCTCGGAAGCACACTTTTTCATCAAGCCAGTTCAGCTCTGGTTCTATCGAACACGATGAGGCTTTTCTCGATCAAGGGGCAAAAGTAAGAATTTGGCACACATCGGACAACAGGTTGATTTTAAAGCGTAGCGCATAGTTAAAAAGGGGAGTTGTGATAAAAATGCCAAAATCCTGGCGAGAAAAATTTGAAAATCCTCCGAAGGGTTTGCCCAAGATAGTTCGTGGCCCTCCGAAGTGGGAGAAAACGTTCGGAGGCAGGAAAGTGCTCATCGCCACGCCGATCCTCGTCGACGGGTTGATACACAAGGTCAAAAAAGGAAAGCTCGTCACCGTGAACCAAATTCGAGAACGCCTCGCGAAGGATTTCAAAGCGGATTCGACTTGCCAGATCACCACGGGTATTTTTATTCGGATAGTTTCCGAGGTGGCGGAAGAAGATTTGAGGATGGGCAAGAAACAGGTGACGCCCTACTGGCGGGTGCTCAAGTCAGATGGCAGCCTTAACGAAAAATTCCCCGGAGGTACAAAGGCTCAGGCGGCACGTCTGAGACAAGAAGGGCACATCATTCAACCAAAAGGCAAAAAACTGAAGGTAAAAAACTTTGAAAAATCTTTGCAGAAATTGTAAACGGAACCGCCGAAAAATCCTTTAAGTCAAAACCGTTAAAGCCGTTCATGCGCGTCGCAATGTATTACAGCAATAATGATGTGCGTTTGGAGGATATGCCAAAGCCCAAGATCGGCCCAGGCGAGTTATTAGTAAAAGTGATGGCGAGCGGCATCTGCGGTTCGGACACGATGGAGTGGTATAGAATCAAGAGTGCTCCTCGCGTGCTGGGCCATGAGATCGCCGGGGAAATCGTCGAAGTTGGCAGAGGGGTGGAAAGTTACAAAGTAGGAGAAAGGGTTTTTGTTTCCCACCATGTCCCTTGTGGAAAATGTCGTTACTGCTTGGATGGTCAGCAAACGGTGTGCGACACCCTCCGCACGACTAATTTTGACCCAGGCGGCTTCGCAGAGTACGTGCGGGTTCCGAAGATCAATGTAGATAACGGCACGTACATTTTACCCAAGGAGATCTCGTTCGAGGAGGGGACGTTCGTCGAGCCGCTGGCCTGTGCAATAAGGGGGCAGAGGATCGCGAACGTGAGGCCGGGCCACACAGTGCTTGTAATCGGCAGCGGCATCGCAGGGCTGCTCAACATCAAATTGGCCCGCGCGAGGGAGGTCAGGCGAATTATTGCCACGGACGTAAACGAATACCGCCTTGAGTCCGCGAAAAAGTTCGGAGCCAGCGCAGTCATAAACGCGAAGGAGGATGTCCCCGCAAAGGTGCGCAAGCTCAACGAAAACAGGCTCGCCGACCGCGTGATAGTCTGCACGGGGGCGTTGTCAGCGATCAACCAAGCGGTAAAATCTGTTGAAAAAGGAGGGACGATACTGTTTTTTGCCCCAACTGAGCCCGGCGTCGAGGTGCCTCTGCCGTTGAACGATATTTGGTTCAAGTGTGCGACCCTGACGACTTCATACGCCGCGGTCCAGGAGGATATAAAGAAGGCGATAGAGTTGATCCGCACCCGCAAGGTCAAAGTGGGTGACATGATCACGCACAGGCTCGGCTTGGCCGAAACTGGACTCGGTTTCAAACTCGTCGCCGAGGCCAAGGAATCCATCAAAGTCATAATCGAGCCGCAGAGGTAATTTCCACAATATGTAGTGGACGGTGTTCAAATAAGCGCCGGTCTCGATCCGCATACTCTACGTTTTCATAGTTAGTAGTGAGACTACTAACTAGCAGATTTAGACGAGGCTCGTTGCAGCATCAAACGAGGACGAGCTGCTGAAGCTTTCGTTAATACTGATCGCGCGAAATCGAGGCGTAAAGCTAGCACGGCCGTTTCACGCATTCACACATCTCTGTAGTTAGTAGTGAGACTACTAACTAATAAAAACCCTGTGGTTCGAGCGACCCGTAAAATCTCATTTGAACAGCATCTATGTAGTGATGCTACATATTTATATAGTAGTGCTACATAGTCGAAAAAGATAACAATGAGGCGCAAACGCAGCGAGTGGCGGGCCCAATTGCACAGGGAGATGCGGCGTGGTTTTCTCAGCATGTGGATACTCTGGACTTTGAAGAAGAAGGGCGGCGAGATGTACGGATACGAGATCATGCAAGCGCTCCGGAAAATGACGCGGGGTAGATGGGCGCCGAAGGCTGGGACGATATACCCGGTACTGCGGAGGCTCGAGGAGCGGGGATTTGTGAAGAGCGAGTGGACCACGAAGGCCAGTGGGTTGAGCCGTCGATACTACAAGATAACGCCGGAGGGGAAGAAAGCGGCGAAGGAGGCATTTTCAGAATGGAGGAAGTTGACGGCTGGGTTCAAAGAGTTCCTCCACGAGCTCTTCGGGGTTTGATCGAATGGAAGATGGGTACGCGATAGAAGCGCACAATTTGACGAAAAAATTCGGCGATTTGGTGGCGGTCAGCAGTGTGAATTTAGAGATAAAAGATGGCGAGATTTTTGGCCTGCTCGGGCCGAATGGCGCGGGCAAGACGACGTTGATCCACATGCTTTCAACAATTTTGCCTCTGACTAGCGGAACGGCAAAAGTAGCAGGCTCCAACGTTTCCGAAGATCCAGACGACGTTCGCAAAGCGATCGGAATAGTTTTCCAAGAGCCGTCGCTAGACAACCGCTTGACAGGTAGGGAAAATCTGGACTTCCACGGGCGTATGTATGGTATGGCAAAAGAGCAAAGGGATGAGCGGGTCAAAAAAGTTCTTGAAATTGTCGGGCTCACGAATCGCGCCAATGTCCTAGTTCAAAATTACTCGGGCGGTATGAAGCGCAGGTTGGAGATGGCGCGCGGCTTGATGCACCGACCAAAAATTCTCTTTCTGGATGAGCCGACCCTCGGGCTTGACACCCAGACGAGGCGCATCATCTGGGAACACATCCGAATGTTGAACGAGGTAGAAAAGGTCACGATCATCCTCACGACTCACTATATAGAGGAGGCCGACTACCTCTGCAATCGTGTTGCAATCATCGACTATGGGAAGATAGTGGCGCTCGATAAACCGGATGAGCTGAAGAACAGGCTCAGAGGAGATGTCGTTTCGATAAATATCTCTAATCCAGAAAAATACCTTGCCATCTTTCGAAAGAGCAAACTCGTGAAAAAAGCGAAAATCGTCGATGGAATTTTACACTTGCAGGTGATCAGCGGCGAGCGAGCGATACCGAAGTTGATTGGTCTTGCCAATAAGCACGGCGGCCAAGTTCACACGGTCAGCTTGAGCAGGCCGACGCTCGAGGACGTTTTCATCCACTACACGGGCAGGGCGATTAGGGAGGAGGCAGCGTCGGACCAGTCGCGCGCGCGCAGGATAGCGACGGCGCACGGGATGAGATGATATGGCTGCTGGACAGGTAATCTACACGCTCTGGCTCAGGGAGATGAAGTGGCTGGTACGGGCCAAGTCGAGGTTGGTCGCCTCGGTCGTTCAACCGTTTCTATGGCTGGCGATCATCGGGATCGGGATGAACTCCACAGTTACGATACCTGGTTCTCCAATCAGCTACCTTCAGTTCATGGCGCCGGGTATAGTCGGGATGACACTGATATTTTCCTCGACGATGGCGGGCGTCTCCGTGCTCTGGGACAAGCAGTTCGGGTTCATGAAGGAGATACTAGTCGCCCCTGTTCCGAGGATTCAGATAATGCTCGGCAAGGCCATAGGTGGAATGACTACGTCGATACTCCAAGGGCTGCTGTTGCTCTTAGCTGCCGCGGCGATAGGGATTAGGCCATCGGGTGTTATAGAGCTCCTCCAAATTTTGGTCTTCATGGTCCTCATCTCTCTGACCTTCGTGAGCATAGGCTTGGCATTCGCTTCGAGAATGGAGGACCCAGTTGCATTTCCGATAGTGATGAACTTTCTCATCATGCCGTTGTACTTCCTCTCAGGCGCACTTTTCATGCCCAACATGGCCCCGGGCTGGCTCAGTTTTCTAGCTCACCTAGACCCACTGATGTACGGCGTGGATGGCATAAGGGGGGCGATCCTCGGTTCATCGTATGCCCAATACCCGATGTGGTTGGATCTCGCCGTCATCGGCGTGTTCGCAGTAGCGATGATCTTGCTCGGCGGTTACCTCTTCAAGAAAATAAAGGCATGAAAGTGGTGCGGGAGACGGGATTTGAACCCGTAACATTCAGATCTTCAGTCTGACACTTTTGGGTCGGGGTTGTCCCGAGCTCCCATTTCAATCCAGCAGCATTTAGCTACCAGATGGTTGAGTTACTCCCGCACCATTATAAATTTGTTTTACGATTAAAAAACTACTGTATGCGACGAAGCATTTCTTTTAAGCGCCAACTTTTGATTGGGTGTACAGATGGGATAGATTTACAGAATCTTTCTACAGTTGAACTTTTTTCCGACGAAATACTCCAAGCTCCGTTTGTATCGCGGTGTGGGCCAGAAATTGTTATTTGCATATCGTCCGAGAGAATTTGTTTAATATCTTGCAATATATCTAGAGACGCTTGTTTTATTCTAATTCTTAGCCTAACCTTTTTGGCCGTCTTTTCTACTTCAGGCGTATCACCATCTGCGTCGAAGAATCCTGCGATAAACCATTTGCGTAATTCTGGGCCCGCTTGAAGTATCACGGAAGGAAAATGCAATTTGCCTTTCTTCTCACCCATCGGCATTTCAAACACGCGATTCAAAAACTGATGTACAACTTTACACTTGGGGTCGATATAAAACGCATGTTGTCCCTTGAAAATCCTTTCATCTCTAACCGGTGCTTGTACATTGAAAAGTTCTTGAAACAGTTTTGACATGTTATCTATTTGCTCGCGGGAAAAATCTGCGATCTTGATTTCGCAAAGCAATTTGCCATTCTTTATGCGGCGCCTAGCAGCGTTTGAAAGACAACCATCACCGTATAGGTATCCTACAAAGTATGATAGTTTTGGCGTGAGGAATTTTGGCAGCGAAACACGATGTGGTGAACCGATTGAAGTAAAATATTTTATGGAATCAAAAATCGTCTCCCACATCTCGGCTTGTGAATCTTTGTAGTATAACTCGATCATTTTTCTCGCTGTGGGTAACGGCACCATCCTCCGGCCGATACTCCATCCACGCAGGCATGAGGAAGTAACCGAAAGATCTTTTTTCATCCTGCGGGCTCCAGTTTTAATGATAACTCGTTTTACAAAATTTCCCAAATCCATAGCGCGTATAGATGCACCTAGCCCATCTACTGGGGTAAGGAGATTGTCTAAATAGTTATTAAGCTCAACTTTTGGAGCAGATGGTATCGTAAACACGTTTTCACCCATCTTTTGTACCGGTCGATGTTTGATCTCACAAATGTTCAAATGATTTTCGGGGAGGGAGAGGCCACCGAAAGTAATTTATAAACCTTATAAAAGGCACCAATCTCTTCTGAGAAGGATGATAAAAATCGGCTGTTGCGGGTGGAGCTTCTTCAAAGGCGGTCTCAGAGCATACACCAAAAAATTCTCGCTCGTTGAAGTCCAACAGACTTTTTACAAATTACCTATGGTAAAAACTGCTGAGCGATGGCGAGCTGAAGCTCCAAAGGGTTTTGAGTTCACGGCGAAGGCATTTCAGGCAATTACGCACTTGCCGACGAGCCCCACTTGGCGCCGTTCCGGCTTGGAGCTGACGAAAGCCCAAATGGACAAGTATGGGTGGTTAAAACCAACAGAAGAAAATTCTAATGCGTGGAAAATAACGAAAAAAATTTGCGACGTGCTCGAGGCCAAAATTTGCCTGATTCAATGTCCGCCGAACTTCAGGTGCACGCGAGAGAACATCGCAAACATGTGCAAGTTCTTGAGCAAAATCGATCGAGGCAAGCTGGCGCTGGCTTGGGAGCCGCGAGGAGATTGGCACGAGCACCCAGATGAGATCGAGCGACTCTGTGATGAACTCGAGCTAACCCATGTTGTCGATTTGATGCGCCGCGAGCCGGCCTCAATCCCCGCGAATACGATTACAATTATGATTATTCGCCAGCTGAACTCAAGCAACTCGCGTCGAAAGCCAAAGTTCTCGAGAGAAAGCACAGAGAAGTTTACGTGATGTTCAACAACTACCAGATGTACAAGAACGCAGCACAACTGATGAAAATTAAGATTTGATGGCGGGCCCGCCGGGATTTGAACCCGGGCCACCGGCTCCGCAGGCCGACGTCCTATCCAGACTAGACTACGGGCCCATCTATTAGTCTTATTTAAAGGATTTAATTTGGTAGCGTGAGAAGCTTTTTATAAAGGTTGGGTTAAAATCCACTGATTATTATGAGTTCTGGAAATAACCCTTCGGTGCTCGAGGCGATCGAGCGAGTGAGCAAGAGTGTGGTTAATGTCAACACCCTTAAACACTTGCGTGATATTTACTTCCGCCCAATCCCGATGAGGGGCATAGGTTCTGGGACAATTATAAGTTCTGATGGATACATTCTGACAAACAATCACGTGATTCAAGGAGCCGAGCGTATTGCAGTCACATTTTTTAACGGGCACATGCTCGAGGGCGAAATCGCAGGGGTCTGCCCAAGCATGGATATAGCTGTCATAAAAGTCGAAGCGAATGGATTCCCAATGGTAGAGATCGGCGACTCGGACAAGCTCAAGGTCGGGCAGCCGGTTTTTGCGATAGGGAACCCACTAGGCCTGCCTGGCGGTCCCACGGTGACTTCAGGTGTCGTAAGTGCTCTCGGTCGTACTATCCGTTCAGAGTCTGGGACTATAGACGATTTGATTCAGACAGATGCAGCGATAAATCCCGGAAACAGCGGTGGACCTTTGATCGACGAAAATGGTAATGTAGTAGCGATTAATACCGCGATAATCCCGTTTGCTCAGGGGATAGGCTTCGCAATCCCGATAAAGATGGCAATTCGTTGTTCTGGGGATATAATCAAACATGGTAGAGTTTTGGTCCCTTGGCTTGGTATAAATGGAGTTAGTATCAATGAGATGGTTGCGCAGCACTATAATGTCCCGAATGTCACGGGAGTACTTGTGGTCGGAGTGGTAGATGGAAGTCCAGCTGACCGTGCGGGAATTTCTGTAGGCGATGTTATCTTAAAATTTGGTGACAAGTCCGTGAAAACAATCGAAGAGCTACGGAAGGACATCTTGTCTAGGAAGGTTGGAGATTCGGTACGAGTCACGATACTGCGCGATGAAGAAAGAATTGATATAAAAACTACATTGAAGGAGATTCAGTGAGCCGTCCTGTAACGGTTCTTATAGATGTTGAAGTTAAGATATAGGCAGATACAATGGCGAACGTCTGCACATCGTGCAATCGCGAGATAGCCCAGGGCGCGCGGGCGGTAAAGTTTCCCTGCCCTGGCTGCGCCGAGTTCGAGATATGGCGGTGCGAGCACTGCCGCAGGCTCAGCAACGTCTACGTTTGTCCCAAGTGCGGATACAAGGGGCCATAGAGATGGCTGAAGTCGCCGTCACCATCAGGCTCATGCCGGAGAGCGTAGATGTTGATCTAACGCGCCTCGAAGCGGAAATAAAATCGCGCGTGAAGGTTCATTCAATCTCCCATGAGCCGATAGCTTTTGGTCTCGAAGCCCTCCGCGTGGTCGCCGTCGTGCCGGACGCTGCTGGTGGGACGGAGCCGCTCGAGAGGGAGCTTTCAAAACTTGCGGGCGTGGGTAACGTTCAGGTAATCGATGTGCGTCGTTTATTGTGATCCCGATGCGAAGGCGCGGACCGGTAATCCTCGGCAAGTTCGGGCTAGGTTGGTGCAGGCGCTGCAATCTGCCGTTGTTGGGCCGAGTTTGTGACAGGTGCGGATCGAAGGCCACGGAAGTTGCGTTGACTCCGCCGGGCGACGCGAGGCCAGCTTTCGAAGGAGATATCGAGCTCCTTCGTGCAGTGGTCGCCGATCAATTTGGATCGCGTGCTGCCGATGAACTTTTTCCGGCCGACAAGGTGATCGTCCTAAATAGGACACCGGCACTCGATCGGGCAGATGAGGTTGTGGTGGACGGTTTCGTGCTCGGCCTTTTACACTTCAACTTGCGCAGGATGCGGTTGGAGTTCTCGTTTAAGCTCGAAGGCGCGCGGAGGGTGGCGAGGGCAGGTGGCGCGAAATGGGTTCGCGTCGACGAAGGGGCTGTTGAACCGATCATCAACGGTTCGAGCGTGCTCGCTCCGGGCATCACGGCCGTCGATAGCACGATAGAAGCGGGGGATGATGTTTACGTCGTCGATCCACACGGTCAAGTGATTGCGGTCGGCCACGCCAAGATGAGCGCTACTGAAATCACATCGCAGCGTCACGGCATGGCGGTAAGGGTGCGGCAGAGAGAGCGAGCGCGCGATGCACAAATTTTGCGGGGTGGGCAGAGCTGGGCGGAGGCAATCGAAGCGAACCGCTCGGCGATAAAAAGTTACGAAGATCGGGCGAAGCGATTCATAGCCGATGTTGCAGAGAGGCACAAAGGTAGGCCGCGCACCGTGGCGTTCAGCGGTGGGAAGGATAGCTTGGCGACGTTGTTGCTCGTCAAAGACGTTGTGAAAGATTTCAAGATACTTTTCGTTGATACTGGGTTGGAATTTCCAGAGACGGTCGAGCACACGAAGCGCGTGGCGCAGGATCTCAGTGTCGAGCTCATCGTCGAGAATGCTGGAGACGCCTTCTGGCAGGCCTTCGAGTATTTCGGGCCGCCCGGTCGCGACTACAGGTGGTGCTGCAAGACTTGCAAGCTCGGCCCGACGGCGAAGCTCATACGCGAGCGATTCCCCGACGGCTGCGTCACTTTCTTGGGGCAGCGCAAGTACGAGTCGGACCAGCGATATCGTCAGCCAAAGATATGGGAGAACCCTTGGGTGCCCGGGCAGATCGGCGTTAGCCTGATAAAGGGATGGACGGCGCTTCACGTCTGGCTCTACATATTATATCGTGGCGTCGAGGCGAATCCACTCTATCGAGAGGGTTTGGAGCGCGTGGGCTGCTGGTTATGTCCGGCGTCCGAGCTCTGGGAATTTAGTTTCGTCGCGAAACAGCATCCAGAACTTTGGCAGCGGTGGGATGATGTTTTGCAAAAATGGGCCAACGATTTTGGTCATTCAAAGGCGTGGGTTGAGCATGGCTTCTGGCGATGGCAGGAGCCGCCGAGCGGACACATGAAGCTCGCAGAGGAACTTGGCGTAGAAACAGTGCCGACGAAACAAAAGATTAGGAAAAAGTTGGGCTATAAACTCGTGGCGGGGTTCAGCCCTTGCAAGGATGGCAGGACTTCTGCGGAGGGTGCCTTCGACAGTTTGCTCGACATAGAACGCGTCGCCAACATGCTGAAGACGCTTGGCAATGTGATGAGTTCCAGCAAGCTCGGGGTCGCGAAGGTCAGCATGGATGGTGTCGAGGCGCAGATTTATGGCACTGGGAGATTTAGGATGCTCGCGAAGGATGAAGAAGAAATCATGCGGGGAGTTGACTTGGTAGTAAAAGCAGTCGTACGAGCGGAGCGTTGCGTCGGGTGCGGGGTCTGCGTGGGCAAGTGTCAAAAAGGCGCGATTTCACTCGCCGAAGGTCGAGCATTCATAAGCGACGCTTGCACCCGCTGCCTCAACTGCTACGAGTACTGCCCGGTACTTTATTTCTGAAATCCTTTTAAGCGAGTTTGTAGCTACCTTACAGGTGTTGGATGAACACGAAAATGGCAAAATTTATTTTGAGCGATTGGCCGTTTAGTAGCTTCGGTTATTTTAGAAAATTTTCATCGAGGGAAATAAATGGACATAGCTGAAAGAATCACAATCATCTCTATTAAGGTATCGACGTGGGTCGAAACATGACAAAAGGTCTGGCTAAATTCGAAGGCCTCTCGGAGGGTGAAGCTTCGGAAAAGCTCTCGAGGGAAGGGTACAACGAGCTACCTTATGCTGAGGAGCGGACGGTACTCAAGATAATTTTCGATGTCGTCAGGGAGCCGATGTTCCTGCTCCTATTAGCTATAGGCACCATTTACTTCGTGCTCGGTAACTTGGAAGAAGCGATGATTCTAATCAGCTTTGTTTTCGTAATCATAGGAATAACGATCTATCAGGAGAGGAAGACGGAACGGGCGCTAGACGCCCTAAGGCATCTGTCCAGCCCCCGCGCCTTGGTTATCAGGGACGGGAGGCAGCGGAGGATTCCAGGCCGAGAGGTCGTCCGCGATGACATTCTGCTGCTTTCCGAGGGCGATCGGGTTCCTGCGGATGCAGTCGTCCTGAGTTCGATGTACCTGCTCGTTGACGAATCCTTGCTGACGGGGGAATCTGTTCCAGTCAGGAAGACGACTTGGAACGGAATATCCAAGATCGGCAGACCAGGCGGCGATGATAACCCGTTCGTCTATTCCGGGACGCTTGTCGTTCAAGGCGAGGGTTTCGCGAAAGTAGTCGCCACTGGTTCGAAAACCGAGATGGGGAAGATAGGCAAGGCGCTGAAAGGCCTCGAAATTGAGGACACACCTCTTCAGAAGGAGACAAGGAAGATAGTGCGAAATTTAGCGCTCTTCGGTCTATTGCTCAGCTTAATCGTTATGGTGGCGTACGGCATCACGCGTGGTGATCTGCTCGCGGGAATGCTTGTCGGTTTCACTCTGGCGATGTCGATTCTGCCTGAGGAGATTCCCGTGGTCCTCACGGTTTTCTTGGCTCTGGGTGCATGGCGTATCTCAAAGAAGCGGGTGCTCACGCGGAGGGTCGCTGCTCTTGAGACCCTCGGTGCTGCCACGGTGTTATGCGTCGACAAGACCGGGACCTTGACCCAGAACAAGATGAATGTCAAGAAGATATTCACTGGTAACGAATTTTATGAGGTCAGCGATGTGAACCATCTTCCCGATGGATTCCACCAGCTGATCGAGTTCGGGGTTCTGGCGAGCATGAAAGATGCCTTTGACCCGATGGAACATGCTATCAGAAGCTTCTCGGAGAGAACCCTGGCGAACACCGAGCATATTCACAAGGACTGGGTCCTAGTCCAAGAATACAACCTTTCCAAGGAGCTACTGGCCATGTCTCAGGTGTGGAACTCGCCTGACGGTGAGCGGTACGTTATAGCTGCGAAGGGCGCTCCAGAGGCAATCGCAGACCTTTGCCATTTCAACGATGAGCAGATGAGACGAATCCGCGACAAAGTGGCAGTAATGGTGGATGATGGACTCAGGGTGATTGGAGTTGCGAAGGCGTATTTCAGAAAGACCGACCTGCCTTTGAAGCAGCATGACTTCACGTTCGAGTTCGTAGGGTTGCTTGGGTTCGATGACCCGCCGAGAGCCGGCGTCGCCTCGGCGATAAAGGAATGTTATTCGGCGGGCGTCAGGGTGGTAATGATCACTGGAGATTACCCTGGCACAGCTCAGCACATTGCCAATGACATCGGGCTCTTTCCGAACGACAAGGTTATCACTGGTCCCGATCTGGATGCGATGGGGGATGAAGAACTCCGAGAGAGAATAAAAAATGTAAATATATTCGCCAGGGTGGTCCCAGAACAGAAGTTGCGTATAGTTGATGCCCTCAAGGCAAACGGTGAGATCGTTGCGATGACGGGCGACGGCGTCAACGACGCTCCAGCGTTGAAATCGGCGAACATCGGCATAGCCATGGGCGAGAGGGGCACAGATGTCGCTAGAGAGGCCGCTCCGCTCGTCTTACTCGATGACGACTTCTCCTCGACTGTTCAGGCGATTAGGCTGGGCAGGAGGATTTACGACAACATCAAGAAGGCAATGATTTACACCCTCACCATTCACATCCCAATCGCCGGGATAGTGGTGATACCTGTACTCTTTGGTATGCCTCTTGTGTTGTTGCCTGTCCACATCGTCTTCCTCGAGCTGATAATCGACCCAGCGTGCTCGGTGGTCTTCGAGGCGCAGCCGGAGGAGCCAGATGTCATGAAGCGTCCGCCTCGAGACCCAAAGAGAAAGATATTTGAACGAAGGACTTTGGGATTGGGTGTAATACAAGGGCTCATAGTTCTGCTCACGGTTTTGTTGGTCTTCGCGATTTCGTTATACCGTGGCAATAGCGAGTCCTATTCTAGGGCGCTGACATTCACAACCCTGATAGTGGCAAACCTCGGTCTAATATTGTCGAACCTGTCTTGGTCGGAAAACGTGATCCATTCGATCCGTTCCAAAAATTCGACGCTATGGTTTGTAGTCGGCGGAGCAATCGTGTTTCTATTACTAGCGCTATACATTCCGACGCTTCGTGACGTCTTCAAATTTGCGTATCTGCAACCAACTGATGTAGCAATGTGTTTCGGCGCAGGCGTTTTGAGCGTGTTGTGGTTTGAAATCTTAAAGATGTTGAAGCCAATCAAAATGTGAGTTGGGAGGAAGTTACGTGGTTAAGACTGTCGAACAGGTCAGGGTTGAGATCCCATTTTTGCAGACAGGTATAATTTATCTCGACAATGCCTCGACCACACCTACGCCACAGCCAGTGCTCGACGCCATGCTGGAGTACTTCAGCGAGTACAGCGCGAACGTCGGCCGAGGTCTGCACCGCGCCACTCGTCGTGCTACTGAAATGTTTGAAGCGGCGAGAGGCAAGATAGCACGAGTTATCAATGCGAAGCCGGAGGAAATCGTTTACACAAAAAATGCGACTGAAGCGATCAACATAGTTGCCCGAGGTTTGAAATGGCAAAAGGGCGACAAGGTCGTCGCGACGGTGCTCGAACATCACAGTAACCTCATCCCTTGGCAAAGGCTTGAGCGAACAAATGGAGTAAAACTCGATCTTATAGCAGCGAGCCCCGATTGCTTAATCGAGCCAGCCGCAGCAAAAAAAACAATCGATAAAAAAACGCGCCTCGTGACGGTGAGTCATGTTTCCAACGCCATAGGCAGCATTCAACCAATCGTCGAGATAGGAAAGCTCGCCCGCGACAACGGCGCGCTTTTTCTCGTGGATGCCGCTCAATCCGTCGGCCATATGTCGGTTGATGTCGAGCGCATCGGCTGCGATTTTCTTGCTGTCCCCGGACACAAAGGATTGCTCGGTCCTCAGGGCACGGGTTTCCTCTACGTGCGCGAGGACCGCTTCGATGAACTTGAGCCGTTGCTCTTGGGCGGTGGCATAGTCGAGAGCGTCGAGGAGCATTCATACAAGCTCGTCGCACCGCCACAGGTCTTCGACGTGGGCACCCCAAATATTCCAGGCATCATCGGGTTGGGGCGCGCATGCGAGTATGTTATGGAGATCGGAGTTGAAAAAATTGCGGAGCGCGAGCGCAAGTTGACGGAGCAAATGATGAAAATCTCGGGCATCGAACACGTTCGAGTTTATGGTCCAAAAGATGTCGGGCATCGTGGTGGGGTTGTGAGCTTCAACGTTGGTGGCGTGGAACATCACCAAGTCGCCGCGATGCTTGATGAAATCGCAAATGTAGCGGTCAGGTCTGGGCACCACTGTGCGGCGCCGACGATGCGCCACCTTGGTGTGGATGGCACAGTTCGAGCGTCGGTGCACTACTACAATCTTGAGGAAGAAGTCGCGAAGTTCGCTGATGTGCTTGGGCAAATTGCGCAAGATTTTGGCCGCGATTAACCGAAATAATATCACGATGATAAAAAAGAACCCATCCACAGAACCTTGAAAACTAAAATTTCAGCCTAACGTTATCGCGTTCGTCTCCTTCTCCGTCTTGAGCACGATGATCGTCCTAGTGCTACTTATCCCCGGGATCTTGTCCATCTCATGCAAGAGTTCGTTCAGCCTCAGCGTGTCGTCTGTGATAAGTTTAACGAAGAGGTCGTGCTCGCCCGCGACTTCATATATCTCCAGGACCTCTGGCCTCCTGCTCAACTGCGCGATCACTTCTCTACATGTGCCAGGTGCAGTCGATACCCCGATGAACGCCTTGAGCTTCTTTCCTATGACTTGTGGGTCTACAATGGCCACGAACCTCTGAACCACGCCAGCATCTATCAACTTCTTTATCCTCTTGTGCACGCCGGAGGAGCTTATACCCAGCTTCTTCGCCAACTTTGCGTATGGCAGCTTCGCATCCTCCTGAAGCATGATCAGCAGCTTTCGGTCCACGGCATCCAATTCCATATTTTCCACTCCAGATGTTCTCAAATGTCGCCCAAATGCCCATTTTTGTGTATAATATTTAAGCTTTTCTGTTTAAAGTAAATAAAATTTACAAAATACATTTTTTGGTAAAATTTATATACAGAAATAGCCAAAATTTGGTGGGATGCGCATGGCCAAGTCCCTTGAAACTCTGGCAGACGAGGCGTCGTATGCGTTAGTGCTCGGTATAGGCGGCGGGGGGGATGTTATAGGTACCATACCGACCGCTCGCTACCTACGCTGGCTCGGGTTGCGCGCGCTCGTTGGCGGCTTGACTTGGGAACGCTACGTGATCGACCCGGAGCCAGGGCCTAGACGTATGGATGAGATCGTTGAAATCAAGAAGCTCTCGAAGACGGTCGGCTTGGCGAACGCAAATACGAGGACAGCGAAGGGTATCCGTTTCACGGAATCCACGGTGGCGGAGGTGCTTGGCACGGAGGTGATGCTCGTCGACCCCAACGATGGAGTGAAAGGCATGATCTCTGGTTTGGAGGAGGCGATGGAGAAACTCGGCATAGATCTGTTGGTTGGCATAGATGTCGGTGGTGATGTGCTCGCGGAGGGGACGGAGCAGGGGCTGCATAGCATGCTAGCGGACAGCATGACGCTCGCGGCGATCGTGAATCTGAAAGTACCATCGATACTTGGGGTCCTTGGTTACGGCAGCGACGGTGAGTTAGGATTTGAACAATTGAACAAAAACATCGCTCGTATCTCCAGCTACGGTGGCCTCCTCGGAGCTCGAGGGCTGACTCCGGAGGACATCGATGCGCTCGATGAGATTATCAAGAAGACGAAGACGGAGGCCACGGCTTTGGCGGTGGAAGCCGCGCGCGGGAAGATCGGTGAAGTAGAAATTCGAGGTGGATATCGCAAAGTGACGTTGACGCCAGTGTCTACTGTGACGTTCTTCTTCGACCCCAAGGTGATATTCGAGCGCATGAGCAAGGTGGCCAAGGAACTCGTGAAGACGAAGAGCTTGGACGAGGCGCAGGCGGTGCTCGAGCGAATGGGGGTACCGAGCGAGCTGACGTTCGAACGAAATTATGTTTGGAAAAAGTACGCTGGCAGCGACAATCTGTATGGAGGGAAAAAATGAAGCGCATCGATCTGCACACGCACTCCTTGCTCAGCGATGGCGAACTCGTGCCGAGCGAGCTGGCCCGCCGTGCGGAGAAACTCGGACATGCGGCGATCGCGATAACGGATCATGTCGACCTTTCGAACATCGAATTCGTTGTGCCGCAGATTGCGAAGGTTGCTGCTGAACTCAATCGTCACATGGACATCAGGGTCGTCGCCGGGGCGGAGCTCACGCACGTGCCGGTGAAGACAATGGCAAAATTGGCGAAGCTCGCGCGGAAGCTCGGCGCTGAGTTGGTGGTGGCGCATGGAGAAACAATCGTAGAGCCAGTGCACGCTGGCACAAACGACGCATCTTTGGAGGCGGACGTAGACATCCTCGCCCACCCGGGCTTACTGACCCTAGAGCAAGCGGAGCGCGCGCGTGAGGTCGGCATCTATCTCGAGCTGTCGTCACGAAAGGGGCATTGCATAACGAACGGCTGGGTGGCTCGCGTGGCAACGGAGGGCAGGGCGAAGCTGCTCGTGAACACGGACGCGCACAGCCCGAACGAGCTGCTCACCCTCAATGCGGCGATCGACGTGGCAAGGGGCGCTGGGCTGGACAAAAAAGTGGCGGAAAAAGTGGTGGTGGAAAATCCGAAGGAGCTGCTGAAGCGGCTCTGATGTAACGCTCATCGAGATTATGGTGATGAAAATGTTGTCGAGACGTGTGATGGAGTTGTTGCGCGCGCGCGTGAGGTATCCCTTCGCGCGCGAGTACGGCGCTGGGTTAGCGGGAGCTATAAACCTCTCGTCGAACGAAAGCCTGATGGGTCCGTCGCCGAGCGTTGTCAGGGCGGTCAGGCAGGAGGCCGCGCGTGTGGGCTTGTATCCGGACCCGAAGGCTGGGGAACTCAAAAAGGAAATCTCCCGCTACATCGGCGTGGATGAAAAGTGCATCGTTTTAGGGAATGGGTCGGATGAGTTGATAGACATGTTGTGTAAGGCGTTCCTCGATCAGGGTGACGTTGTTCTAGTTCCTTTGCCGACGTTCAGCATGTATGAAATATCGTGCAGGGTAAATGGTGGAACCCCGAAGTTTGTCGAACTCCGAAACTTTGAGTGGGATTCAGATAATTTGGCGGCTGCGATGTCGGGCGCGAAGTTAGCGTTCATAGCTAGGCCGAACAACCCGACGGGCAACGGAATAGATGAGGCGGGGCTCGAGCGGTTGCTGGCCCTCGGCAAGCCGATTGTGGTCGACGAGGCATATGCTGAGTTCGCTGGCCGCTCGGTCGTAAGGCAGGTGCAGGCGCGCGATAACCTGATAGTCCTACGGACGTTTTCCAAGGCGTTTGGGATGGCCGGGCTGCGCATCGGGTACGCGATCGTCAGTCCTAGGATAGCGGAAGTGCTGGAGGAAATTCGCCCGCCGTTCAACGTAAATCGATTGGCGCAGGTCGCGGCAATCGCAGCTCTGCGGGACAGGCAATATCTCCGCAAGGTCGTCAATACAGTTCGGACGGGGCGAAACTATTTGAGCAAGGAACTTTCGAAACTCGGCGTGCGTGTCCTGCCTTCGGATGCGAACTTCATCATGGTCGATGTCACGCCGCTCGGCTGTGAGGCGCCGGAACTCTGCGATTACTTGGCAAGAAATAAAATCCTCATCCGCGACCTTTCTGGATTTCGTGGGGCAGGTGCTAGGTGGGTGAGGATAACCGTCGGCACTCCGCGGCAAAACAAGAAGCTCGTGCTCGCGCTCAAAAAATTCAAAGGAGGGAGATAGATGGGTGTGAAACTTGCGCTCCCGAACAAGGGGCGATTGCAGGAACCGGCGATTCGCCTGCTTGAGGACGCTGGCATAGGAGCGGTGGACAAGGAGGCGAGGCAACTTTTCGCGCGGACGAGGGATCCTGAAGTAGAATTGGTTTTCGTCAGGGCACAGGACATCCCAAGCTTGGTGGCGAAGGGCGCAGCGGATCTCGGAATAACCGGGTACGACCTCGTAAAAGAGAGCGAAACAGATGTCGCTGAACTTCTCGACTTGGGCTTTGGGTCCGCGCGGCTCGTCGTAGCTGCGCATGAGAAGACGGGTGTCAAAACGGCGAAGGAAATCAAGGCGGGCGCAAAAGTTGCTACGGAATTCCCCAACTTGGCTAAAAAATATTTCACCAAGAAAGGGGTCAGGGTAGAGATAGTGAGAGTATCTGGTGCAGCCGAGATAACGCCGTTCGTCGGGGTGGCCGATTTCATAATAGATCTGACGAGCACGGGGACGACGCTGAAGACGCATGGCCTGCAGATAGTCGACGAGTTGTTCGAGACATCGGCCAGGTTGATCGCGAACCGTAAGAGCCTGCGCACGAAGAGGAAGAAGATCGATGAGATAACCACGGCGTTGATCAGCGTCATCAGGGGACGAGGCAAGAAGTTGGTTCTCATGAACGTGCCGGAGTCGAAGTTGGCGGCGATCAAGCGCATAATGCCAGGCATGGCTGGGCCAACTGTCTCTAGGGTCGAGTCTGCCAAGCCGATGCTCGCGGTGCAGGCTGTGGTCGACGATGAAAAGGTCTACGAGGTGGTGCAGAAGGCGAAGGAGGCGGGCGCGCGCGACATACTGGTTGTGCCGATCGAGCGCATCCTGCCGTGATGACATAGCTATGTCAGGTGAAAAAAATGAAGGTGATACCGAGCGTCGACATCATGCGGGGGCGTTGCGTGCAGCTAGTCGGAGGCAGGCCGTGTACGAGGAAGGAGTACGGCAATCCAGTCGAAGTCGCGCAGCGCTGGGTCTCGGAAGGGGCGAGATGTCTGCACATCGTCGACTTGGATGCGGCGATGGGGAGTGGCGATAACTTCGAGCGGGTGGCCGAGGTGCTCGCGAGCGTCCGCGTCGACACGCAGGTTGGCGGAGGGATAAGGACGATGGAGCGTGCGTGCGAATTGTTGGGGATAGGTGCGACTCGTGTGATACTTGGCACCGCTGCAGTGAAGAATCCAAAGATGGTCGGAGAATTAGTGGAACTCGCTGGAGGCGCACGCATCGTGGTGGCGCTCGATACTAGGTCAGGGAAAGTTGCGATCGAAGGTTGGCGTACGCAGACGGAAAAAACCGTGCTAGAACTCGCGAAGGAGTTCGAGAGGATGGGCGTCGGAGCTCTGCTCTTCACAAGCGTCGACATCGAGGGCAAGATGGCTGGCATCGCGGTGAACGAGATAAGGAAACTCGTCAGCGCGGTCGAT
>Ga0172364_10001278_pt1 | contig 19207 bp, 16 predicted proteins | sample LakKivSesite10cm_FD_114545 | JGI IMG/M metagenome (GOLD analysis project Ga0172364, IMG submission 114545) | Sediment microbial communities from Lake Kivu, Rwanda - Sediment site 10cm | ecosystem: Environmental > Aquatic > Freshwater > Lake > Sediment | place: Rwanda: Western Province, Lake... | reverse complement strand
GATGAAGTTTGCTCCCTATGGAGTACTGGCGCTTCTGGCTTCGATCATCGGACAGTTTGGTCTGGGAATCCTGGCGACGCTCATAAAATATGCCCTGGTGACCATAACCGGTCTGGCCTTCCAAGCCCTGGTTGTGGATGGCCTGCTGGTAAGATTTCTGGGCGGGATGAAACCGGGCAGGTTTTTCAGAGGGACGTCAGACGCCATGCTGATTGCCTTTTCCACTTCAAGTTCCAACGCCACCATTCCGGTGGCCCTGGAATGCCTGGATGAATTGAAAGTCAAAAAAGAATATTCCAGCTTCGTGGTTCCCCTGGGAGCAACGATAAACATGGACGGCACCGCCCTCTATCAGGGTGTGGCCGCCGTCTTCATCGCTCAGATTTACGGGATCCCGCTGAGCCTCACGGCTCAGGTTACCATAGTATTGATGGCCATACTGGCTTCGGTCGGGACGGCTGGAGTGCCCGGGGCTGGAATGATCATGCTGGCCATGGTTCTGAAGCAGATCGGCGTTCCCCTGGAAGGAGTAGCTCTGATTCTTGGAGTGGACAGACTGCTTGATATGTGCCGGACTACGGTCAACATGATCGGCAACATGGCCGCTTCGGTTGTCATTCATCGTTCGGAAGAAAAGGCTCCGGCCGGTAACCACTAAAGGCAAGTGGCAGTAGTGACCAGAGCCATGGCCAATTATCACTGAAGGAAATCCGGGAGTGGGCAGGAAAACCAGACGACAGCTTCTCGGACAACATTTTCTCCACGAAAGAAGAATCCTGCAAAAAATTGTCGACGCTGTCGGACCAGGGCCCGGGGACCTCGTTGTGGAAATCGGGCCCGGTCAGGGGGCTCTGACCCTTCCCCTGGCTGCCCGGGCCGGACGGATTCTGGCCGTTGAAAAGGATTATTCTCTGGTTGAAGCTCTGGAGAAGACCAGACCGGACAACGTTGAAATCATGGCCGGAGATATCCTTAAAGTTGACCTGGCCGGAGTGCTCAAGAAATATCGCCGCCCTGAAGAAACGGTCAAGCTGGCCGGCAATCTTCCCTACCACATTTCCAGCCAGATTCTGTTCGTTCTGCTTGAAGTCAAGGACTTTATTGAAAGGGCCGTTTTTCTGTTCCAGAAAGAAGTGGCCCAGAGAATCACCGCCACTCCGGGGAATAAGAAATATTCGCCGCTTTCCATTCTGCTTCAAAATTATTTTGACTGCCGCTTACTTTTTCTGGTCGGCCCCGGAGCTTTCAGCCCCCCGCCCCTGGTTGACTCGGCCTGCGTCCTGTTTAAGAAGAGAAACCAGCCGCTTTACTTCCCGGCTGGGCTTGAGGCCAGGTTTTTCCCCTTCCTCAAGGAAGCTTTCAGCCAGCGCAGAAAGACCCTCAGCCGCAACCTGGAGAGTGCCGGATACAGAAGAGAAGAAATACAAACTGCCCTCCGCCGCCTGGAGCTTGAGGAGAAAATAAGAGCCGAAGACCTGAAACCGGAAACGCTGTTCGCGGTGTTCAGAATTCTCAGTCAAGCCGGACTGAAAAATTCAACCGGGCGATGAAAACTGCCCGTTCGCTGTGCTATAATCAGAAAAAATGGCCAGAGCAAAGAAGGAAAAGAAGACCGAGAAAAAAGAAGGCCAGAAAAACAAAATCCTGGCCGAAGTTGTTTCCGTAATTCTTATCTTTCTGGCCATCTTTTCCCTTATCAGCATTTTTACCTATGATCCGGCTGACCCGACCTGGGCCAGCACCTCTCCCCCGGGACACCGGGTCCAGAATTTTGGTGGCAGATTCGGCGCCGGCTTCGCCGAAAGCCTGCTCCAGGTCTTCGGCCTGCTGGCTCTGCTTCTTCCTCTGGCTCTGGGTTACCTGGGAATCAGGAGCCTGTTTCCCGGGCAATCCGGCCGGCTCTTGAGACGCAGTCTGAGTGGTCTGCTTTATCTTCTGGTGCTTGCTCCCCTCCTGAATCTCGCCCTGGAGAGGGCTCCCTGGCAGGGGAAAGATTTTCCGGCCGGCGGCCTGCTGGGTGAATTAATCAGCAATTTTTTTGTCCGCTATCTAAATCACACCGGCTCTTTTATTTTTCTCCTTTGTCTTCTGGCACTGCTTTTGATTTTCACCACTCAATGGAGCCTGGCCAGAACTGTGGGTTTTTTCACCAGACTTTTCCGCAACACCACCGACCGGGTCAATATCCGGATCACCCAATACCGACAGGAACGGAAACAGGAAAAGCTTAAAAAGAAGACTGAAGAAAAACAGGTCGGGCAACAATTAGCAGCTTCTCGTTCGGCAGCCGGAGAAAAAGAAATCAGACCGGAAGTACCGGCCCGGGAGCTCCGTCCGGTTGAAGAAGCCAGACCCCAGAAGCCAGCAGAAAAGCCCACCGTCGCCAGGAAGAGAGAAGAGCCGGGCGGGGAAAAGATGCTCCTGCCCGACCTGAGGAAATCCGGCGATTACCGGTTCCCTCCCTTCAGTCTCCTCGACCCGGGCAAACCCACCGAAAAAATTGACCGCGACGAACTGTTCGAAAAGAAACGGAGGATAGAGGAGAAGCTGCTGGAATTCAAGGTTTCGGGTGAGGTCCGCGAATATCATCCGGGACCGGTCATCACCACCTATGAATACTTTCCGGACGCCGGAATCAAGGTCAGTCAGGTGGCCAGTCTGAGCGAAGAACTGTCGCTGGCACTGGAAGCAGAAGCTGTCCGTATCCAGCGCATCCCCGGAAAATCATCCCTGGGAATTGAAATTCCAAACAACAAACGAGAAATAATAAAACTGCGGGACATAATCCAGTCGGAAAAATTTCAGAATTCAGCTTCCAAGCTGACCTTCGCCCTGGGCAAGACTGTCCACGGCGACGTTTACATCACCGACCTGGCCATCATGCCCCATCTGCTGATCGCCGGAGCCACCGGCACCGGGAAGAGCGTGGCCCTCAACGCCCTGATCGCCAGCATCCTTTACAAAGCAACCCCGGATGAAGTCAAGCTGATCCTGATCGACCCCAAGCGCCTGGAATTCACCCTGTATGACGGCATCCCCCATCTTCTGGCTCCGGTGGTCAACGATTCCAAGAAGGCCGGCATCATCCTGATGGACGCCGTGAAGAAAATGGAAGAGAGGTTGCGGCAGCTCGGTCAGATGAAGGTCCGGAACATTGAACAGTACAACCAGCAGGTCAGGTCTCTGCTCGACCAGAAAAAGGGCAAGCTGAGCGAGGAAGAAAAGGCCAGGTTAAAACCACTTCCCTATATCGTCATCATCATCGACGAGCTGGCCGAACTGATGATGACCAGTCCTCAGGATGTCGAATACTGCATCGGGCGCCTAGCCCAGCTGGCCCGGGCCGTAGGTATTCATCTGGTGATGGCCACCCAGCGGCCTTCAATTGACGTCATCACCGGCACCATTAAGAACAATTTCAACAGCCGGATCGCCTTCAAGGTGCCGTCCAAGATAGACTCGCGGGTTATCATCGATACCGTTGGCGCGGAAAAACTCCTTGGCCTGGGAGATATGCTGTTCATGCCGCCCAATTATCCGCGCATCATCCGGTTGCACTGCGCCTATGTGTCCATTCCCGAGGTTCAGCGTCTGGTCAAGTTTGTGAGGGATCAGGGTCAGCCCGAATTTGACGACCGGATCATGCAGATTCTGAGAAGAACCGGAGACCTGACGCTCGAAGGCGACCTGGGAGAAAAGGACGAGCTGTTTGACCGGGCGGTGGAGCTGGTGCTGGCCACCGGACAGGCATCCGCCTCCTATCTGCAGCGAAAATTGAAACTGGGCTATGCCCGGGCTTCACGGATCATCGACCAGATGGAGCAGGAAGGAATCATCGGTCCTTCTGAAGGAGCCAAGCCCCGGGAAATTCTGGTTGACCCCAAGACATATTTCAAGGACAAACAGAAAACCAGAGTTCCGGAAGACAAGGGCTGAAGAGAAAAAGGGGAGCAGTCCAGCTAATTGACAGCCGGCTGGTGAAGGGATTTCAGAACTTTCTCTTTAACTTTTCTCCACCTGTCGGGTGGAATTTCCAGGGTTACTTCTACCAGTCGCGGGTCGAACTGGGTGCCGCTGCAGAGCCGGACTTCCTCCAGGGCTTCCTCAAAACCGCGACACCGCCGGTAGGGCCGGTCTGAGGTGATGGCATCTATGGTATCGGCCAGCGAAAAGAGTCTGGCACTCAACGGAATTTCTTCTCCCTGAAGCCCGAAGGGGTAGCCGGTTCCATCAAACCTCTCATGGTGGAAGAGAACAATCTCGGCCGCACCCTGGAGAAAGCTGAATTCTTCAATCATAGCAAAACCGATCAGCGGATGGTACTTGATTATTTCCATTTCTTCGTCGCTCAGCGGGCCCTTTTTCTGCAGGATATCTTCTGGAATCCCGACTTTACCCAGGTCGTGGAGCAGTGCCCCCCGTTCTATGTCCAGCAGCGCCCGACGGCCGGTTACTCCGGCGCTCTGGGCAAGCAACACGGTATAGGCAGCTACGAAACGCGAATGGCCGAGACTTTCCTCCCGGCTGTCGGTGGCGGCCAGAAAATAAATCAATTCTGAATTAAAGAAACGTCTTTCATTGAAAAGATTTTTCAGTCCCGGAATGCGAACTAATTCTTCCTGACGAATGGCGTTTTCCAGCCGGTCCAGTATCCGGCTGGCCTTGAGAAAGGCTTCAATCTTGGACAGAGCACAGGGCGAACTGTAAGGAGAGTGCATCAGAGCTGATGCCACCTGGCCCCAGCCCTGAATATCCCAGTTGGTTTTGAGCCAGCTGAGGTCAAAGGCCTTAACCCTGTAATTTTCCTGGACGGCGGCCACATACCTGTTCTTGTTCTTTTTTTCGTCCGCGTCGGCCATGGCCAGTTTCTTCAGGCGGTCTTCTTTCATCACCTGACCCTTTCTGCCTGCCCCTGGAGATTGCTCGCGCGGGAGGCAGTTTCGGCCCTGGTCTTGACCAGAGGAGAGGTCTCTACCAGAACGTATCCCCGGCTGCGGGCCAGAGCTTCCAGGTAACGACAGAACGATTCTTCTGTCTGGAAAAACTTTATTTTTTCAGTCTTGGCCGATGGTGTCATGCGCCCTCCGCTTCCCTAAGGGGCAAAAAATTAGTCGCCTCCGTAAAGAAAAAATTGAAAAATGGGTGGAAGATATGATACTTTTTCTAAAGACTGCTGAATTTATGGTTAAAGGAAGCAGCCAGGTTAAGACATGCGACCCAGAGTTGACGAAGATATCCAGGAGCTGATGGTCCGCTACCGGCCGATCATTGCCTTCCGCGTCCGGAAGGCTCTGGGGGCCATGAATACTGATTGCGAAGACCTGGTTTCGGAAATACTGGCTCAAGTGCTGGAGAAACTCCAGAGCGGAGAATTCAGGGGCGAATCTTCTCTCGGAACCTTTGTTTATACCATAACTTCCCGCCGGATAATCGACTATATAAGAGAGAAGACAAAAGTCATGAAATACGCACCCGAGCCGGCTCCTTTCCCCGACCCCCAGGAAACCCTGGAAGTGGCCGAGATGTCCGAAAAGGTAAAAAGAGCCCTGTCCAAGCTCAAGCCGAAATACCGGGAAGTTCTATATTTATATTATTTTCAAGAACTTAGTCGGGAAGAGGTGGCCGAGCGGCTGAAAGTGTCCACCAGAAAGGTCAGCGAGTTGGTAAATTACGCCCTGAAGCTCATCAGAAAAGAGCTAAAACCATGAATTTTTTTCATATTTTGGCTGATTCCGGCGACTAAAAGGGTGAAGTAAAGGGAAGGCGGATTAAAATGAGCAAATGTAAGTTTGAAGACCTGATTGATGGGTACCTGCTCAACAGACTTAGCGAAGGGGATAGAGAAGCATTTGAAGAACATTATTTTAATTGTTCTTCCTGCTTCGAGAAGCTCCAGGAAAGAGACGTCATCATCCGGACCATCAAGAACAACCCTGCCCTGCTGGAAGAAAAAGAAGAAGTTCGTTCCTCGGTTCTGGCCGGACTCAGGAAAGAAGTGGCCTCTTTCCTCACCGTCAGGCAGCTGGCTTTCGCCGGAGTCACCGCTCTTCTGGTGATGATCATCGTTTTTGCCGTCCTGCCGCGTAACCAGGCTCCGGCTCCCAATTTCTTCCTGACCGATGAAGAGACGGTTCGTGGTTCTTCCATCACCCTTATTTCCCCGGTCATCGATATGAATCAGATTCCCTCTTCGTTCGAGTGGAAAAAGCTGGGTGAAAACATCGACTACCAGATTTCAATCTTCAACGGCAAGCTCCTGTGGAAAGCCACCACCAAAGAAAACCGGATCACCTTGCCCGATGAAGTTAAGGCCAGCATGATTCCAGGAGAAAAGTACTCCTGGCAGGTCAAAGCCTTCGGACCTGATGGAACGCTGATCGCCGTCTCCAGCCGGGTACAGTTCAAGATTTCAGCTAAGTAAGAAAGAGCAGGCAGCTAATCTTCGATCAGACCGCTATCTAAATCTTCAATATACAGGCGTCCCTTACTCTCTTCCTCAAAAGCCAGACAGCACATCAACCGGCCGCACAGGCCTGAAATTTTGGTAGGATTGATCACAATCTGCTGTTTCCTGGCCTTCTGTATGGTGATGGGTTCGAAGTTCTTTATGAAGGAAAAACAGCACAGCGGACGGCCGCACACTCCCAGTCCGCCGACCAGCTTGGCTTCGTCCCGGACGCCGATCTGACGCATCTCAATCCTCATCCTCAATTCCTTGGCCAGGTCCTTTACCAGCTGGCGGAAATCAATCCGCCCGTCGGCCGTATAATAAAATATGCCCTTTTTTTCGTTGAAGAAATACCGGACGGCCACCAGCTTCATCGGCAGGTTGCGAGCTTTGATCCGGCTCAGGCAGAACTCAAAGGCTTTCTTTTCCCGCTCCCGGAGCCAGTTGAATTTTTTTATGTCCTCTTCTGTGGCTTTTCTGATTATTCTGACCGCCCGGCGGCTGGCCTTCGGACAATGAGCCAGTTCGCTGTTCAGGTCGATCACCAGGGCCAGGTCGCCGCCGTACTCGGACTCCACCAGACAATAATCCCCCACCTCCAGTGGCTCCTCGCCCCTGAGGGCCCGGACTATCTTGCCGGTAGATTCCGAAAGCAAGAGCACAGCTTCATCCATTTCTAATCTCTCTAAAAAAGATGGTCAATTCACCACTCATTATAGCCAAATTCGGGTTCTTCTTTAAGCGCCCCAGGTAATCTTCAATTCGCCTGACCGCCAGGCTGGCTTTTTCCGCCGGGACGAGAACGGTGAGTTTCTCCAGTTCCGGGCCCAGGTCGGGGTTGAGCAGAAATTCTGCCCGCCCCGTCTTAAACACCATCAGGTCCCGGAAAAAGACCGAAAAAAATTTCAGAACCTCCCTGAACCCGGACAGCGCATCCTTCCTGGCCCGGCCGGACACCAGGCTCAGAAAGTCTCCCGACTCGCCCGCCTGGAGGAGTTGCTTGAAGAGCAGCCAGGCCTGGTTGCGCCCGGCCAGAAATTCGTCCCAGTTAGTTTCCAGCACCGCCTCCAGGTTGCCCTCGGAAGCCTGGGCCAGAAGTCTGGCTCTCTCGACCGGCCAGCCCCGGTTGACCAGGACTTTTTCCACCTCTTCCTGGCTCAGGGGGTTAAACCGGAGAACCTGACAGCGGGAGCGGATGGTCGGCAGGATGAGCTGCAGGTCCTCGGTCACCAGGATGAAGTACGCAAAATCGCGGGGCTCCTCCAGAGTTTTAAGCAGGGAGTTGGCCACAGTTTCATTCATCCTGTCAGCCTCATCGATTATGAACACCAGCCGACCCTGGGCCCAGGGTCTCATCGTGGCCAGATAATTCACTTCCTCTATTTGCTCTTTGACGATTTGCTCGCGGTTTTTTTCCCGGGCAATAACCCGGACGTTAGGGTGCTGCCCGCGTTCAATTCGCAAGCAGGAATCGCAGCGATCGCAGGAATCATCGGTCTCCTGAAGACAGTTCAGGGCCTTGGCCACGGTCAGGGCAGTTTTTAGCTTACCGGTTCCGGCGGGTCCAAAGAACAGCAGGGAGTTTGGCAACCTGTTTTTGCTCAGTGAGAGTTTCAGAATCTGCCTGACCTGCTCGTTGCCCCAGATATCCCTGAAACTCATTCCGCGCTATCCTCTCAACCCGGTGTGTACTCCCGAATAGAGCACCTGCCGGAGATAATATCCGGTGTGGGATTTTTCCGCCCGGGCGACTTCTTCCGGTCGGCCGGCAGCCACCACTTCGCCGCCCTCCTGGCCTCCCTCGGGTCCCAGGTCAATAATGTAGTCGCAATATTTTATAACTTCAAGGTTGTGCTCGATAATGATCACGGTGTTACCCATTTCCACCAGTCGTTCCAGCACCTTGAGCAGCTTGCTGACGTCGTCAAAATGGAGACCGGTGGTTGGTTCATCCAGAAGATAGATCGTTTTTCCGGTATCACGACGGCTGAGCTCCCTGGTCAGCTTGATTCTCTGAGCCTCGCCACCCGAAAGTTGCGGAGCCGGCTGGCCCAGTCTGAGATAACCCAGGCCTACCTGTTGCAGCAGCTCCAGCTTTCGTTTCAGCGCCGGATGAGCCCTGAGCAGATTGCTGGCTTCATCCACCGTCATATCAAGAAAATCAGCGATGTTTTTACCGCGATAGGTTACGGCCAGCGTTTCCTTGTTGTACCTCCTGCCCTGACAGCGGTCGCAGGTGACGTAGACATCGGGGAGAAAGTGCATCTCCACTTTTTTCACCCCGGCTCCCTGGCATTCCTCGCAACGCCCGCCGTGAACGTTGAAGCTGAAACGCCCGGGGCTGTATCCCTTCCGTCTGGCCTCAGCGGTCATGGAAAAAAGCTGCCTCAGGTGCCCGAAGATTCCGGTATAGGTGGCGGAGTTGGAACGGGGCGTCCTCCCGATCGGCTTCTGGTCAACCGACACCACTTTGTCAACGTTTTCCAGTCCCTCTAAAGACCGGTGTTTCCCGGGCTGAACTCTGGCCCGGGATAACTTTTTCTGCAGGGCCCGGTAAAGGACATCGTAGACCAGGCTGCTCTTGCCAGAGCCCGAGACGCCGGTTACGGCCGTCATCACACCCAGCGGAAAACTGACGTCAATGTTCTTCAGGTTATGCTCGGCTGCTCCTCTGATTGTAAGCCAGCCCGACGGAGTCCGGCGCTCGGCTGGCACCGGCACCGATTTTTCTCCGCGCAGGTATCTGGCCGTCAGGGACTCGCTCGCTTTCAGAATGCTCTGAAGAGGCCCGCTGGCCACCAGCCGTCCGCCGTTCTCCCCCGCTCCCGGCCCGAGGTCAATCAGATAATCGGCCGAACGGATGGTCTGCTCGTCATGTTCAACCACGATAATCGAATTCCCCGCGTCCCTGAGCTGACGCAGAAGTCTGATGAGCTGACCATTATCGCGCTGATGCAGGCCAACGGTTGGCTCGTCCAGAACGTAGAGAATCCCCCGCAGCCTGGAACCAACCTGGGCCGCCAGTCTGATCCTCTGAGCTTCACCGCCCGACAGCGAGGAACCGGTCCGGTTCAGGTCCAGATAGGAAAGCCCGAGTTCCTTCATCACCAGCAGACGGTCTTTAACTTCCCTGAGTATTTTTTCAGCCACAGCCTGAACCTTCCCGGTAAAACTCAGCTTTTCCATTCTTTTCAGCAGGTGTTCCACATCGAGGGAGGCCAGTTCATAAATGTTCAGGTCGTCAATTCTGACCCAGAGGCTTTCTTTCTTCAGGCGCTGGCCGCGGCAATCCGGACACAGGTCGGCCGTCAGCTCCACCTCGCCCCACTCGTTGAGAGCCGTCAGAATACCCAGGCCATGGCAGCGGGGGCAGGCCCCGTAAGGACTGTTGAAAGAAAAATTTCTGGGTTCCAGGGGCTGAAAGCTGCGGCCGCAGGAGGGGCAGGCCAGCTTCCGGGAAAAATACGATTCCTGACCGGACGCGTCCAGCACCAGCACGCCCCCCTCAGACATTTCCAGGCTTTTCTCCACCGCTTCCTGAAAACGCCGGTCGTTACGCTCTTCCAGTTTCAGTTCATCCACCAGGATTTCGATGTTGTGTTTTCTGTTCTTATCCAGGCGTATTTTTTGCTCCAGGTCATGCAGATGGCCGTCAACCCGGGCTCTCAGAAAGCCCCTTTTTCTGAATTTCTCGAGCAACTGCTGGTACTCGCCCTTCCGGCCCCGGACGACGGGCGCCAGAATCATTATTTTCAGACCGCGGAACCTGGACCTGAGCAGGTCCAGAATCTGCTCCCGGCTGCTGGCTCTGACCGGCACCCGGCAGTCCGGACAGTAGAGTGTCCCCAGACGGGCGTACAGGAGTCGCAGCAGGTCATAAATTTCGGTTATGGTGCCCACGGTCGACCTGGGGTTGAAAGAAATGGTCTTCTGGTCCACCGAAATTGCCGGAGGCAGCCCCTCTATGGACTCAACTTCGGGCTTTTCCAGCTGTTCGATGAACTGCCGGGCGTAAGTCGAGAGACATTCTATATATCTTCGCTGTCCTTCAGCAAAGAGGGTATCAAAGGCCAGCGAGGATTTGCCCGAGCCGCTGGGTCCGGTGATGACGACCAGCCGGTTTCGCGGGAGGACCACATCAATTTTTTTTAGGTTGTGCTGGGCCGCCCGGCGAACCCTGATTTCCTGAAGCATGGCTATATTTTAGCACTTTCAGATTGATTTCCGAGGCCCGGGAACGGGTTTAATAATCCTGTCCTTTATTTTATAATAGCAGCGAATAACCGCCATGAACAAAGAAGACCGACTGCTTAAAGCCATTGATGTTCTCCGCGACCTGGCTGCTCCCTATGGCTCCATAACCACCATCAAGTATCTGGCCCCCCGGCCCGGGAGCTTCAGCGATTATCCTCCCGATGTCCATCCGCGCCTGGTAGAAGCCCTGAAGAAGAAAGGCTTCAGCTCGCTCTATTCTCACCAGAGCGAAGCCTGGCAAAAAATCAAAGAGGGCAAGAATGTGGTGGTGGTCACTCCGACCGCCTCCGGCAAAACCTTATGTTACAACCTGCCGGTGCTGGACGGCATCCTCCGCGACCCTTCCAGCCGGGCCATATATATTTTCCCGACCAAAGCACTCAGCCAGGACCAGCGGGCCGAGCTGGATGAAACCATAGAACTGCTGGGCGAAGAAATAAAAATCTTTACCTACGACGGCGACACCCCGCAGGATGCCCGCCGGGCCATCCGCAGCCAGGGGCATATAATCATCACCAATCCCGACATGCTGCATTCGGGAATCCTCCCCCATCACACCAAGTGGATTAAACTGTTTGAAAATCTTAAATACATAATCATCGACGAGCTGCATAACTACCGCGGGGTGTTCGGAAGCCACGTGGCCAACGTTCTCAGGCGCTTGAAGAGAATAGCCAGCTTCTACGGGGCCAGACCGCAGTTCATTCTGTCTACGGCCACCATCGCCAACCCAAAAGACATGGCCGAGAAAATGATCGAAGAACCGGTGGAACTCATCGACCAGAACGGCGCTCCGGCCGGTGAGAAATATTTTGTGTTCTACACGCCGCCGGTGGTCAATCCCCACCTGGGCATCAGGCGGTCTTACATCAACGAAGCCCGCCGTATAGCCACTGTCTTCCTCAATCAGCGGCTTCAGACAATAGTCTTTGCCCAGAGCCGATTGCTGACTGAAGTTCTGGTCACCTACCTGAAAAACGACCTGGAAAAAGGTCTCAAAGACGAAGGACTGATTCGCGGTTACCGCGGCGGTTATCTGCCGATCAGGCGTCGGGAAATCGAAAAAGGCCTGAGAGAGGGGAAAATACTGGGGGTGGTTTCAACCAACGCCCTGGAGCTGGGAATTGACATCGGCACCCTGGACGTGGCCGTCCTGGCCGGCTACCCGGGGACCATAGCCAGCACCTGGCAGAGAGCCGGGCGGGCCGGCCGCAAAACGGGAAAGTCAGCCGCGGTGCTGGTGGCCTCTTCGGCTCCACTTGACCAGTTCATTGTCAACCACCCGGATTACTTCTTCTCCAGTCCGCCGGAAATGGTCCTGATCAATCCCGATAACCTTTCGATACTGGTCAACCATATCCAGTGCGCCGCCTTCGAGCTGCCCTTCGAGGACGGCGAAAAATTCGGCACGGTGGAGATTAATGAAATATTAAAATTGCTGGAAGAAGAGGAAATGCTCCACCATACCCAGAACAAGTGGTTCTGGACTTCAGAAGCCTATCCGGCCGACGCCATCTCTCTGCGCAGTATCAGCTCAGATAATTTTGTGGTGGTGGACATAACCGAAAAACCCAGAGTGATCGCCGAGGTTGATTTCTCCTCAGCTCTGACCACCCTTCATCCTAAAGCCATCTACATCTGTGAGGGAGAACAGTATTTTGTGGAAGCATTCGACTACGAGCAGCGCAAGGCCTATGTCAAAAAGACTGATGTCGACTACTTCACCGACGCCATAGACTACACCAACGTCAAGATCCTGGATGTTTTTGACCGGCAGGATATTCCCCAGGGCTGGATTAATCACGGGGAGGTCCATGTAGCCACCCAGGTGGTCGGTTTCAAAAAAATCAAGTTTCACACCATGGAAAACGTGGGCGCCGGAGAGCTGCAGCTCCCCCAGAACGAGATGAGCACCACCAGCTTCTGGCTGACCATCCCGGCCGAAATCTACCAGACCCTGCCCTACACGCCGGAGCAGCGGACCAATGGTCTGTTCGGCCTTTCCTATCTCCTCCATCATGTTGCTCCTCTATTTCTGATGTGCGACCTGCACGACCTGGGAGTGGCCATCGGCGACAACTTCTCCGGCCAGTCGCTACCGCCCCGAGAGCTCCCGCGCCACCGCCTGCCCCAGGACGAAAAAAACAGGGTTTTTCTCAGCCCGGACTTTTCCCCCAACCTGTTTCTCTATGATAACTTTCCCGGCGGGATCGGCCTGAGCCCGGCTCTGTTTGAATTGAAAACCAGCCTCCTTCAAGCCTGTCTGGGGACGATCGAAGCCTGCCCCTGCGAGGAAGGCTGCCCTTCATGCGTGGGTCCGGTCAGAGAAAGCGGGGAAAAAGCAAAACAGGTGGCCAGGGAAATCCTGCAAAGATTACTTCTTGCAGGCGCATAGGTCAGCGATGTTTTCTTCCTCGCCCATTACCACCAGCACATCGCTGTCTTTAATCACAAAATCAGCTCCCGGGATGAAAATCAACCGGTCGGGCACCAGCTGACGAACGGCAATGACCTGGACCCGGTAGCGGTTGGTCAGGTCCAGGTCCCGCAGTTTTTTGCCGATGAAGGCCTCGGGCGGGACAATTTCCTGAATGCTGATATTCTCGGCCAGGGGAAGATATTCCAGGACATTCCTGGAGCTCAGGCGCTGGGCCAGCCTTACGGCCATGTCCCGTTCAGGATAGATGACCTCGGTCGCCCCGATGGCTTCCAGAATTTTCCCGTGGTCCGGACTCAGGGCCTTGGCCAGGATGCGGTTGACACCCAGTTCGTGAAGATAAAGAACAGTCAGAATTGAGGGCTCCATTTCCGGTCCCAGACTGACCACTACCACGTCCATATCCTGAACGCCCAGAGCCCGAAGACTTTCTTTGTCGGCTGAGTCCATCCAGACGGCCTGGCTGGAAAAATCTTTGGCCTCTTCCACCTTATCCTTATCTTTATCTATGACCAGAACTTCGTGGCCCTTCTCATAAAGAGTCCTGGCCAGATAGCTGCCAAAGCTTCCAAGACCGATGACGGCAAATCTCATTTTGATTCTCCTGGATCAAAGCCGGTTCTTCCTGATATTTTAGCCCACCATTATGCTTTCTTCAATAAACTGGTAATGACCGGCCGGCTTGACCCGGCTGAAGGCATAGAGCATGGTCAGAGGGCCTATCCGGCCGAGATACATGGTGATCACCAGAATCAGCTTGTTAAGGGGGTGCAGGTTCGGAGTGACACCCAGCGATAGACCGACCGTGCCGAAAGCGGATACCACCTCAAACAGAGCTTCCTTTAAGACCAGCTGGGGTTGAATGATGAGCAGGGATATGGTCGAGGCAAAAATCAGGGACATAGCCAGAGAGATCAGGGTATAAGCTTTGATAATATCATCATTCTTTATCCCCCGGGAGAATATCTGAGGCACTTCATGACCATGGATCCGCGACCGCAGGAAAGCAAAGATAATGCCGAAGGTTGTGGTCTTGACGCCGCCGCCGGTTGAACCGGGCGAAGCGCCGATAAACATTATCAGGATAATCAAAAGAAGAGAAGCCACGGACAGGCTGTTAAGGTCAACGGTGTTGAATCCGGCAGTCCGGGCCGAAACCACATGAAAGATGGAAGCCAGGATCTTTTCTTTAAGTGGCAGACCGGAGAAACCGCGGTTGAATTCCATCAAGAACAACAGAACTGCTCCCAACAGTATGATGCCAAGGGTAATGGCCGCCACGAACTTGGTATGGAGTGAAAACCTGATTCTTTCCTTCTGCAAACTGTTTCGAAGAGCCAGCTTAATTTCCTGCAGAACAAAAAAGCCAAGACCTCCGAAAACTATCAGGAAGATCATGGTCAGGTTTACCAGGGTATCCCCGCGAAAGCCCATCAGGTTATCGGAAAAAAGAGAAAAGCCAGCGTTGCAGAAGGCAGAAACCGAATGAAAAACTGAAAGGGTCAGGGCCCGCGGCCAAGAAGCCTGTTCAGAAAATCTGAACAGAAGGGCCAGGACTCCCAGCAATTCAAGGCTGAAAGTAAACAGGAAGACATCCCTGAGCAGAGCCCGAAAATCCGAGATGGCCGCCGGCCGGAAAGAACCCTCGACCACCAGCTTGTCCGACAGACTGACCCGTCTGCCGGCAGTCATCAGGATAAAGCTGGAAAAAGTCATGATCCCCAGCCCGCCCAACTGAATCAGGGCCAGCAGGACTCCCAGCCCGAAAGGGCTGAAGTAGTTCGGGGTGTCGACCACTATTAACCCGGTAACACAGATGGCAGAAGTGGAGGTAAACAGGGCATCTATCAGGGGAATATGTCCGTTCCGGGTAGAAAAAGGCAGGGATAGAATGATGGTGCCGACGATGATGGCCGCCAGAAAGCTCAGGGCCAACAGCCGGGGTGGATGGACCAGCCTTTTCTTGAAATTATTCACTTTGCCCTCTTTTAAGTCCTTAATTAAACCGCTTTTAGCTGCTTCCGTCAAGCCTCCACTCAGAGAGAGCACCTTCGCTTCCCCCTTCCCCGGAGAGCTCCCAGCCTTTAAGACCCTGGCCTCCCTGAAACCTCCTTGCTTTCATAAGCTGCGGCAGTGATGCCTGGAGGCTTACCTGCCGTCATAGGCCCCCTATATAATTTCAACTGACTGGAAACGGCGAAAATTCGACGTCCGGAGCGTGACACAACCTGATGGGAAGTACTTTCCAATTGGGTCAATAAAGAACCGGTTATGAAAGGTTTTCGGAGGGCGCCGCGGCGTGTCTCCGAACCGCCCGCAGCCTAAGGAGTTCCCCGCGGGGGGATGGGTGAAGCGAGGACGGGAGGAGGTGCGCCGCGACAGGACCCTCTAAAATACAAAGGCCGACAAAGAAACAGAGAGGCCGCCACACCTGATGGCTTTTCAGCCGCGACATCCCCTTGACGGCGGCAATATAGAGGGCGGAAGAGGTGCGGCCCGCCTCGGCTGATTGACAGACTTTCTCCCGTATGTTAAGTTGAAAAAGTTATGAACGTCTTCAGTTTGATTTCGCAAGCCACCATAGTCGTCAAGTTTATTCTGTTGATTCTGGTCATTTTCTCAGTTTTTTCCTGGGCCATCATCATCTATAAGAGGCGGAGCATAAAGGCAGCCGAGTCTTCCTCCCAGAATTTCCTGGAAGTCTTCCGCCGCAGCAAATCTCTTAACGAAGTTAATGAGGCGGCCCGTAAGTACAAGAACAGCCCTCTGGCCAGCCTCTTCCAGGCTGGTTTCAAGGAACTGGTTCACCTGACCAGGTCCAACCCCCAGCCCCAGGGTTCCATCAACGGCGAGAAGCTGGAAACCATCAACCGCTCGCTTCTCAGAGCCTCAACTGCCGAAATCAACAGGCTGGAGAGAATGATGAGTTTCCTGGCCACCTGCGGCAGTGTCACCCCGTTCATCGGCCTGCTGGGCACGGTCTGGGGAATCATGGACTCCTTCCACAAGATCGGGGTGGTCCGATCAGCCAGCCTGGTCACCGTGGCCCCCGGAATCGCCGAGGCTTTGATTGCCACGGCTGTGGGTTTGTTCGCCGCCATCCCGGCGGTCATTGCCTACAACTATTTTCTGGGTCGTATCAAAGGAATCATCTCGATGATGGATGATTTCAGCCTTGAATTCTTAAACATCATAGAAAGGGCTTATGGCGGTTAATCTGAACCCGGCTCCGGTCTCCGGCGGCCGGAGGCGGCTGGGCACCTCCATGTCGGAAATCAACGTTACCCCTCTGGTCGATGTCATGCTGGTGCTGCTGATCATTTTCATGGTGACCGCGCCGATGATGCAATCGGGTATCGGCATCAACCTGCCCCAGGCTGAAACCGAATCAGCCCCGGCTGAGGAGGGACTGACTCTGACCATCACCGCTGACGGTTACATTCACCTCGGGGAATCAGTGATCAACATCAACCTGCTGGAAAGACGGTTGCAGGAATACTTTTACAACAAGACCAAGAAAATAATCTACATCCGGGCTGACCGCAACCTGAATTACGGCCAGCTCATTCAGGTTCTGGATATCATCAAGAAATCAGGAATTGAAATAGTCGGCCTGGTTACCGAACCGCTGGAAAAACCGCCAGCCAGGAAACGGACCGGCTGATGAAACCTTACCCCGCCAGGAGCAGTTCTTTTAAGAGAGCCGTAATTCTGTCTCTCTTCTTTCATGTGACCCTGTTTGCCCTGATCGCTTTTTCCAATCAGCTGGCCGGTCCCCAAAAAACCGGAATGATTCATTATGTTAACCTGAATCTTGTCGGTCTGCCTGGTGGAGGAGGTGGCGGGGGCAGGGGAACGGGTGCTGGACCGGCCGGAGGAAAACCGGGAGCCGCGTCTCCAGCACCTCAGAAAGAAACCATGAAAGAACTGACCGTTCCTCAGAAAACCCAGACCTCAAACGAATCAGCACTCCGCCATCCGGTTGAAAAAGCCAGACCGTCAAGCAAGAAGCCGGCCCCGGTCAAAAAGACTGAAATTTCCGCCCCTCAACCCGGAGCCGTTACCCCAGCTGGTAAAGGCACAGAAACCGGCCAGGCTGGCGGAACCGGCAGCGGTGGTGGCGGTGGTTCCGGACTGAGAATCGGCGTCGGTGAAGGCCCGGGCGGCTCTGGCTTCGGCTATGGCGATCCCATGGGGACTTCGTCCTTTCCGTTTACCTATTACCTCCAGATCATAATCGACCGGGTTTCTTCCAACTGGTTCACTGCCACCAGCAATCTCGATTACAGCGGAGAGTACCAGTCGGTGGTCTATTTCAAGATTCTTCGCAATGGACAGATCGCCGACCTGAAGATAGAACAACCTTCGGAACTTCCAGCCCTGGACCTGACGGCCAGAAGGGCGGTGGAGCTGGCCGCTCCTTTCCCGCCACTGCCAAGGGATTTTGAGAACGACTACCTGGTAGTCCATCTTATTTTCGAGCGGAGCAAATGAAAAGATCAGCCATCTTGATCCTCTTGTTCGTCATCCTGACTGCCGGCGGTTCAATTCTGACCCCCCAGCAGGAAATTGTCCTGACAATACGGGAAGGAGTCCCGGCCATTTCCCTGGCCCTGCCGCCTTTCATCTCTGATACCTCTTCGGCCGAGGCCAGGGAAGCAGCCGAGACCATCCACCAGGTTCTGGCCGATGACCTGCGCTACAGCCGGGTGTTCTCTCTGGTGCCGCGGGAGCATCTCAATTACATCCGCCCGCTGAACCCGAAAGAAATTTTCTTTAAGGACTGGGAATCAATTCAGACCAGAATTCTGGTGGCGGGCGAGGTCAGTCAGTCCGGGAAGCGGATCATCTTCGAGGTCAAAATCTATGATGTCAAGAGCGAAAGAATGATCCTGGGCAAGCGCTACCAGGCCGAGCCATCGGTCTTCCGTCTGGTAGCTCACCGGGTGGCCGATGAGCTGATGAAGCTTTACGGCGAGAAGCCTTTCTTCACCACCAAGATCGTTTTTGTCTCCAGCCGCGACGGCAACGACGAACTGTATATGATGGATTATGACGGAGCCAATCAAACCCGGCTGACCTTCAACAAATGGCGGGATTACATGCCGGCCTGGTCGCCCGACCAGAGGGCTATTGTTTTTACGTCCTACCGAACGGGAAATCCCGACCTTTATCTCCTCTATCCTTATGAAGGTAAACTGGTCCCGGTTTCCACCAGGGGGACCAATTTTTCGGGAGCCTTCTCCCCCGACGGGAAAAAACTCGCCTTTTGCTCCACCCGGGACGGCAATGCCGAGATCTATGTGGCCAATGCTGACGGGAGCAACGTCCGGAGAATTACCTTTAACAGCGCCATCGATACTGCCCCCACCTGGTCGCCGACCGGCCGGGAAATAGCCTTTACCTCCGACCGGACCGGCACTCCCCAGATTTATATCATGGATGCCGAGGGAGGTAATGTCCGCAAGGTCAGTTTCGGGGGAAACTATCTTGATGCCCCGGCCTGGTCCCCAGACGGCGAGAGGATTGCCTTTGTCTCGAGAGTCGACAACTTTTTTGATATTTATGTTCTCAATCTAAAAACAAACAAAATCACCAAGCTCACCGAAACCAGGGCCCGGAACGAATCGCCGAGCTGGTCGCCCGACGGACGGCATATCATCTTCTCTTCCAATCTGTCCGGCAGCATTCAAATCTATTCCGTTGATTACGACGCCAGCAACCTGCGCTGCCTGACTTCCCGGGGAGAAAATAAGCTGGCCAGCTGGACCAATTGAGCCCGTCATTGTGTTGACAGTCCGAAAGCTTCATTGTATAAATTGATTGGCTCTGAGGTAGGTTTTTGAGCCAGCAACCGATTAGGAGGAGTTATGAGAAAATTTATGGTGCTTTTTCTGACGGTAATCCTGGTATTATCATTTGCCGCTTCCTGCAAAAAGAAAGCTAAGGAGGTTCCGCCACCACCGCCACCCCAGGCTCAGGAACAACCAAAGGTTGAAAAGGTGGAAGAACCGGTCATTAAAGAACCCGTCCTGACGGAAGAAGAAGTCTTCCTGAAGAAAACTCTG
>Ga0172364_10001276_pt1 | contig 19217 bp, 16 predicted proteins | sample LakKivSesite10cm_FD_114545 | JGI IMG/M metagenome (GOLD analysis project Ga0172364, IMG submission 114545) | Sediment microbial communities from Lake Kivu, Rwanda - Sediment site 10cm | ecosystem: Environmental > Aquatic > Freshwater > Lake > Sediment | place: Rwanda: Western Province, Lake... | reverse complement strand
GGCTTAAAAAGCGCTTACACTCTGACCGCTCTTTATGGGGACCCGATTTATCTCTCGCGGATTTCAGATTCTTTACCCCGCATCTTTTCTCCCACCGACCTAATTGCAAGCAATAATGAAAAGGATAGCTTTGAAAAACTTTTAAAGATAAAAAATTATCAAAAGCAGGCAGTAGTTGAAACTAAAATCGGTATGGAAATTCCTTCCAGTTTAATTCCCCTTCAAATTCTGGATTTTAAAATTCAACCCGGGAAAATCCTTCTCCATTATCAATCTGAAGGCAATGCTTTTGCTATATTTAATGAGCAATACTTTCCGGGCTGGCGGGCATATCTTGATAAAGAAGAGGTAAAAATTTATTCTGCGGACTTTTTGTTACGAGGAGTATTTCTCAAGTCCGGGGAGCATAATTTAATAATGGTCTATGAGCCTTATGGTTTCAGAATTGGATTTTATCTCTTTCTCTCCACCCTGCTTTTTATAATTACTATATTCCTTCTCCGCTCTTTATTTTCTTCACTAATTCCGGCGCCTCCCTTGAGAGCTTCTTAATCTCCTCTAAATCCCCAAATTCTATAATTCTCCTGGCTCGCTCTATAAACTTTTTAGCCTCCTTATCCAAACTCTGGGAAATTTTACCTGCACTCTCCTTAAGCGCCTTTTCTATTTTCAATAGCTCCCCCTCTAACTTGCTGACCTCTTTACTCAACTCACTCTTGACTTTTAGCTCCACTTCATATTCTTTACTCCGGTCCACCATCCATTGAACCTCCTGCTGGGTAAGACCACTGGAGGCGGTCACAGTAATGGACTGCTGTTGACCGGTATCTAAATCTTTGGCGGAAACGCTTACTATTCCGTCTGAGTCAATATCAAAAATGACATCAATTTCTGGCTCCCCTCGCTTTGCTGGACGGATGCCTGAGAGCAGAAACTCTCCTAAAAGCTCATTCTCTGCGGCGCGGTCGTTCTCACCTTGAAGCACAATAATTTTCACTGACTTTTGATTATCTGCGGCAGTGGTAAAAATATGGCTGGCATGGGTAGGAATCGGAGTATTTTTCTCAATAACTCTGGTGAAGAACCCCCCAAAGGTCGCTATACCCAGGCTGAGCGGAGTCACATCCAGAAGCAGTAAATCCTCATCCTCTTTCTTCTTCTCTTCCTCGGTCATTGTCAAGGCATGTCCCTGAATCGCCGCGCCAATAGCTACCGCCTCATCCGGATTGATTCCTTTTCTCGGTGGCTTTCCAAAAAATTTTGCCACCTGCTCCTGAACCTTGAGTGTTCGGGTCTGTCCACCCACTAAAATCACCTCATTTATATCCGCAATGGTCAACCCAGCCGCATCTAAGGTCTTCTCACAAATAGAAATCGTCCGGCTAACTAAGTCTGCGGTGATTTCGTCCAGCTTCTCCCGAGTTAAAACCACCTCTAAATGAAGAGGTCCCTTCTCGCTGGTCGCGATAAAGGGAAGACTGATTTGAGCTTGAGGCACTGAGCTTAACTCACATTTAGCCTTTTCCGCTGCGTCCTTTAATCTTTGAAGAGCCATTCGGTCTTTACGGAGATTGATTCCCTCCTGCCTCTGAAAGGTCTCTGAGAGCCAGTCTATAATCCGGTCATCAAAATCGTCCCCACCCAAATAAGTGTCTCCCGCTGTGCTGATTACCTCAAACACTCCCTCACTGATTTCCAGAATGGAAATATCAAAAGTTCCTCCCCCCAAATCATAAATCGCGATGGTCTCGTTCAGCTTCTTGCCATAGCCATAAGCCAAAGAAGCCGCAGTCGGCTCGTTGATAATTCTCAGCACCTCTAACCCCGCGATTTTCCCAGCATCTTTGGTCGCCTGTCTCTGATTATCATTAAAATAAGCCGGAACCGTGACTACTGCTTCTTTGACCGGCTCGCCTAAATATTCTTCCGCAACCTGCCTCATCTCCTGTAGCACCATTGCGCTTATCTCCGGGATACTTAACTCCTGCCCCGCTATCCGAATCCGAACATCGTTGTGAGGACCTTCCAGTATATCATAAGGATACATTGCTTTAGCTCGCTTCACCTCTGGCGCATCGTATCTCCTGCCAATCAGCCGTTTCACCGCATAAACCGTGTTTTTAGGATTGGCTATCATCTGCCTTTTGGCAAGATGCCCCACCAATCTCCTTCCGGTCTCATCAAAAGCAACCACTGAAGGGGTGGTCCGATAGCCTCCCTTATTGGCAATTACTTTTGCCTGGCCATCCTCTACCACTGCCACGCAGGAATAAGTGGTGCCTAAATCAATTCCAATCGGTTTTCCCATTTAAATCCCTCCTTATGCCCTTTTTAGGGCTTTTAGCTCCTTTTGCGCCTCTTTATGCTTGGGGTCCAGCTCTAATGTCTTTTCAAATTGCACCTCTGCCACTCGTTTTTGCCCCAATCCTTTATAAGCCAAGCCCAAGAGGTAATAATACTCTGTCTGTTTAGAATCTTTTTCTAATAGCATAATCAAAAGCGCCCTTCCTTTTTCAAAGCTATTAAGATATTTTATCATAATTTGCGCTTGTCTAAAAATATATTTCGGATTTTCTGGAGAAATTTTAATCGCTTCCGAATAAAACCGATTCGCCTTTTGATATTCCCCGGTGTCTTCCGCGGCTTTCCCTTCTTCAAAAAACACCTCTGCTTGATTCTCCTGCTCCAGGCGGTCAATTCTCTCTAACTCTGCTTTATACTTCTTTTCCCCAGCTGGGTTAACCTGAATCGCTAACTTTAAATTCATCCGAGCAGACTTAAAATTTTTCCTTTTCAGCTCATCGATTGCCAATTCATAGAGCCTTTCCGCTTTCTGAAACTGCTCCTGAAGCGGACTGGATTTTATCTTTTCAAACATCCGCTTGAGCTTTTCCTCCTTTGCCTTTTCTTTATCCTCACCTAAGCCCAGCTTCAGCTTGGGACCACTGTGAATTTTTTTTATCACCTCAATTTTTAGCTCTTCCACTGCTCCTTCCACACCTTTTTCTGCTAACTGCTTAACATATTCCTCTCTCCGCTCCCCATCCACCAAAACCTGATACGCGATATTTATCCGCTTGAAAATCTCCTGTAGCTGGTGACGAAACTCAGGCTCTATCTTCCGATAATACCGGTCCGGATGAAAAACTTTGGAATATCTAAAATATGCCTTTTTTACCTCAGAAACCCCCGCCTCTCTACTTACTCCTAAAAGCTGGAAATAATCCACCTTATCAATCACCTCACCCAGCTGTTTGACTAATTCTCTAAAGCCTTCTCCTTTAGGAATCTCTTTTAGATTAATCAGCGCTTTGGCTGGCGCTTTAGCTTTCTCCTTCTTTGCCTCTGGCTCTTTTTTCGGTTTTGGCTCGCGGAGAATAATTATCTTTTTCTCCACCAAGCCCCCAATCAGCTTAAGCGCCTGCTCCAAAGCTAAGCCAGTTGCCATTACCAGATGTCTGACCCTTAACTCCCCATCTAATCTGGATAAAATAAATCCTTCCTCTGGAGTGATGTTAAGTCCTTTCAGGTCTACTCCCTCGCAAACCAAAGGAATTGCTTCCAGAGATATTTTCTGCACGGAACTCATTTTGGTAAACCCAGAATTAGAAGCTCAAGAATTGCTTTCTGGCTATGCAGTCGGTTCTCTGCTTGCTCAAGAATCAATTCCGCATAATTCTCCAGAACCTCTTCAGTTATCTCTTCCCCACGGTGCGCAGGCAAGCAGTGAAGAATCAATGTCCTTTTACCGGTCTCTTCCACCAATCTCCGATTTAGCTGAAACCCTTGAAAATCTTTCCTTCGCTTCTTTGCGTCTTTTTCCTGACCCATACTCACCCAGACATCCGTATAAATTATATCCGCAGATTGAACCGCTTTATAGGGGTCATTATAAATTTTTAACTTTACCCCCCCTCTCTCTTCGGCTCTTTTTACTACTGACTGGTTAAGCTCATACCCAGAAGGGCAAGCCAATTTTAACTCAAACCCTAACAGCGCACTGGCATTGACCCAGGAATTAAAAACATTGTTCGGGTCCCCGATAAAAACCAGCTTCATCTTTTCAAGCTCTATCCCGGCCTCTTTAATGGTGAATAAGTCAGAAAGCACCTGACAGGGATGATAAAGGTCAGTTAAGGCATTGATTACTGGAACATTTGACCAGCGAGCTAACTCCTCTATCTCCTCCTGAGCGCTACCGCGATAGACTATCCCATCCAGATACCGGCTCAAAACCCGTGCGGTATCCTTAATACTCTCTCCTCTATTCACCTGCATCTGGTCCCAGTCCAGATTAACCGCTTGCGCGCCTAACTGATAAATCCCCACCATAAAACTAACCCGGGTGCGGGTAGAGTGTTTAATAAAAATTAGCCCAATGCTTTTCCCAATCAAAGGGCAATAAACCTTGCCCTGCCTCTGTTCCTGTTTCAGTTGCCCGGTCCGAGCCATCAAAGCCAACAGCTCTTCTTTAGTTAAATCCAGTAATGAAAGAAAATGTCTCACCATTATTTCACCTTATATTATTATACTTCTAAATCAAATCTGGCAAGTTCTTGGTCCAGCGCTTCTATTAACCGCTCAATCTCATTTTTTTTGACAATCAATGGAGGAAGAAACCGAAGCACCTTTCCTTGAGTGAGATTGATAAGAAAACCACGCTTTCTCATCCCCTCAACCACTCTCTCACAAGAATCTATTCTTAACTCTACTGCGAGCATCAAGCCCACTCCTCTAACCTCCTTGATGCAAGGATGACGCTTTTTTAGTTCCTTTAGACCCTCTAAAAAAAATCCCCCTGATTTCTGCGCAGATAGATAAAGCTTCTCTTTGCTAATCACCCGAACCGTGGCTAACCCCGCAGAACAAGCGAGCGGATTCCCTCCAAAAGTAGACGCATGACTACCCGGACCAAAAACCTCTGCGATTTTTTCTTTTGCCAGCATTGCTCCAATGGGAAAACCGTTCCCTAAGGCTTTGGCTAAAGTGATTATATCCGGCTCAACCCCTGCCCATTCATATCCAAAAAGCCTTCCAATTCTTCCCATCGCGGTCTGCACCTCGTCCAGAATCAAAAGCAATTTATGCCTATCGCAAATCTTTCTCACCCCAGCTAAATATCCTTCTGGAGGAATTATTACCCCGGCCTCTCCTTGAACCGGCTCCAGCATCACCGCGATTGTATCCTCAGTTATGCTCTCCTTCAATGCCTTTAAATCCCCATATTTAACAAATTTAAAGCCGCTGAGCATTGGCTTAAAGCCTTTTTTAAATTTCTCCTGACCGGTCGCGCTTAAACTTCCAAAGGTTCTTCCGTGAAAAGAATTCTTGGCGCAGATAATTTTATACCCCCCATTTCCCTTCTCCTGACTATATTTCCGGGCTAACTTAATTGCGGACTCATTTGCCTCAGCGCCAGAATTACAGAAAAAAGCCCGGTCTAAAACACTTTTTTCCACTAAAAGCTCTGCCAACAAAATCTGATGCTGGTTATAAAAAAGATTAGAAATATGAACTAATTTTTTTGCCTGCTGACAAATCGCCTTAATAACCTCTGGATGGGAGTGCCCTAAATTTACCGCAGAAATACCCGCGACGAAATCCAGATATTTCCTGCCCTGATTGTCCCAGACCTTAATCCCTTTTCCCCTAACCAGCAGAACTGGCTGGCGACGGTAGGTCAGGCATAAAACTTTATCTGCTTTTTCTTTTAAAGCTTTCCTCATAGGTAGATCTCGGTCCCTAAGCCTTTATCTGTGAAAATTTCTAATAAAACAGAATGGGCTACCCGACCATCAATAATATGCGCCTTGACCACCCCAGCCTTAAGCGCCTCTAAACAGCATTTCACCTTGGGAATCATCCCCCCAGAAATCGCTCCTTTTTTTATCAGCCGACTCGCCTCTCCAGCATGAAGCGAGCTTAATAGCTGATTTTGAGCATCCTTAACCCCTTCAACATCGGTCAAAAGAATCAATTTCTCTGCCCGGAGCGCACTGGCAATCGCGCCTGCGGCAATATCCGCATTGATGTTATAAATCTTCCCCTGGTCATCCACGCCAATCGGCGCAATTACTGGAATTAAATTGCTCTTTACCATCTCCATAATCAATTCACATTCTACCTGAGTGACCTCTCCCACTGCGCCTAACTTCCCACCATCTACCGGCTTTGCCCTAATCATCATTCCATCCTTGCCCGATAATCCAACCGCTTTTCCTCCCACTAAATTTATCTCCATCACCAACGCCCGGTTAAGCTGACCGGCCAGCACCATCTCCACCACCTCCATCGTGTCCTCATCTGTAATCCGAAGACCATTAACCTTTTTGCTCTCAATCCCCATTCTATTCAGCATCTTATCTAACTGGGGTCCTCCTCCATGCACCACAACCGGCTCTATCCCCACCATCTTCAAAAGTAAAACATCCTGAGCAGTGTCCCGGAGTAAAGCCCGGTCTTCAAATAATTTTCCTCCTAACTTCATCACCACCAGCTTGCCCTTAAAGCGCTGGATATAAGGAAGCGCCTCTATTAAAAATTTAGCTCGCTCTAATAACTTCTCCATCCTTCACCTTTTCCTCCGAAGCAGTTCCAGCTCCCGGGTCTTTATCTCTAACTCCTGATTAGCCCGAGTCAACATCTGATTGGTCTGCATCAGCTCCTCCATGCTCCGCTTCAAGCGCTGATAAAGCTCTAAATTCCGTAGCGCAATCCCCACCAGCTTGGCAACTTCTTCCAAAAATATCTCATCCTGCTTTTTAAATTCTCCCTCCGGCCGGTTCAGTAATCTAATTACCCCAATCACCCGCTCACTGATTTTAATCGGACTAGCCAGATAATTTTTAATTGCGCCCTCCCCCAGCCATTCCATAGTTGGAGAAAAATTTTTCTCCCGAGCCGGATTATTTATAATTACACTTTTATCTTGCTCCGCAACCATCCCCGTAGCGCTTTTTCCTAAAGCAATCCGATGCTTGATTTTAAGCTCCCGGGCACCATCCCATCCTACCTGATGCACCAGCTCATTGGTATGCTCATTTTTTAAATAAATAGACGCGCAAATCACCTCCATCATCTCCTGACATTTCTTCAAAATCTGTTTGAGCATTACCTGCGGGTCCCGCTCCTCCACCAAAATTTTCTCTAACTCCGCCATTAGCCCGAGCCTCTTTTTCTCTCGTCCTAACTCCCCAATCGCCTGAAGATATTGAAGGGTAAGCGCAACTTGATGAGAAAAGGTCTTGAGGAGCATCAGGTCATCCTCATCAAACCTCTCCCCATTTATCTTATCATTGGCATTGATTGTGCCTATTACCTCCCCTCCCACAATCAAAGGCGCAATCACAAAAGAATTGGTTTTATAAGAGCTGGAATACTCACCTGCCTGAAATCGGGTGTCAGTATTCAAATCCTTAACCAAGACCGCCTTTTTATTCTCAAACACCCAGCCGGAAACCGTGGCTTTTGGCTCCCGGCTTTCTTTTTTAATCAAGCTCTTACTCATTCCTTTGCTGGCTACTACCCTCAATTTATTCTCCGCCGGGTCAAAAAGCATCACGCTCACTCGCTCACATTCTAAAACCTGGCTGACCAGCTCCAAAGTGGTCTCTAACAATTGATAAGCGCTTGCTACCTCCTCAATCCTTATCTTACCCTTGACAAACTGAGCCAGCTGACCCGCGCCCTGCTCTAAATTAGCTAACTTGCTGAGCTTGGCGTCCCGCTCCTGAATCAGCCGAAATCGCTCTAACGCCTGGTCAACCGTATGTATTAATTCTGGTCCCGCGATTGGTTTAGGCAGATAATCAAACGCTCCCCTTCGTAACGCAGAGAGAATCAGCTTTTTATCATCATAGGCGCTGAGCATAATCACTGGCATCTCCGGATAAGTTTGTTTCAGCTTGAAAAGCACCGCCAGACCGTCCATATTGCCCGGCAAAACTATATCCACTAAAGATAAATCCGGCTCCACCTGCCTGACTAACTCCAACCCCTCTCGGGCATTGCCCGCAGAAAAAACCTTATGCCCCTCCTTTTCTAAAAGTTCTTTGATTATCTCCCGATAAAAAAGCTCATCATCTATCACTAAAATTTTTGCCACGCCTCATCCCCCTAAAAATTATGCCATATTGCTAAAATAAGGCAAAAATAAACTATAACTTAAAGAATATATCTGCTCAAATCCTCATCCTTGATTATTGGCGCTAACTTATCATTAACATATTTCGCATCAATCACCACTTTTGCCCCGGACATCTCTGGCGCAGAAAAAGATATATCCTCTAAAAGTCTCTCCATTACCGTATGAAGCCGGCGCGCACCGATATTCTCAGTCCGCTGATTGATGCTCTCCGCTATCCGAGCAATCTCCTCCAATGCAGACCCTCTAAACTCTAAGTCAATCCCTTCAGTGAAAAGTAGCTCCTTATATTGCTTGACCAGCGCATTCTCCGGCACCTGTAAAATTCTAACAAAATCCTCTCTGGTCAATGGCTTTAGCTCCACCCGAATCGGAAACCGTCCCTGAAGCTCAGGAATCAAATCTGAGGGCTTGGTCATAGTAAACGCTCCAGCCGCAATAAAAAGAATATGGTCGGTTTTTACCATCCCATATTTAGTCACCACTGTGGAGCCTTCCACAATCGGAAGAATATCCCGCTGAACCCCCTCCCGACTAACATCCGGTCCCACCCCGGAGTGCCTTCCCGCAATTTTATCAATCTCATCAATAAAAATAATTCCACTCTCCTGCGCTCTCTGGAGCGCCTCCTGAACCACTTTCTCCATATCCACCATCTTTTGAGCCTCTTCTTGAACCAATAACTCCCGAGCCTCCTTAAGCCTCAATTTTCGTCGCCGAGTCCCTCCAGAAAAAAACCGACCAAACATCTCGCCTAAATTTATTCCCATCTCTTCCACTCCCTGGGGACTGATAATCTGCGCCATAGGCATAGTTTGCCGAGCTTGAACCTCCACTTCCACCTCCTCATCATCCAGCTTCCCTTCAATCAGATAAATCATTAGCTCTCGGTCCGTGGCTAATCCGTATCTGTTCATCAACTCAGTTTTTCGTAGATATAACTGCTCAAAAATTTTCTTATCTGCCTCCCTTTTTGCCCGCTCCTCCACCAGCCTCTGCTCCTCGTCTCTCACCATCTTCACCGCAATCTCTACTAAATCCCGAATCATACTCTCCACATCCCTACCCACATATCCCACCTCAGTATATTTGGTCGCCTCTATTTTTAGAAAAGGAGCCTCTGCCAGTTTAGCCAATCTTCTGGCTATCTCGGTCTTGCCTACCCCAGTGGGTCCAATCATTATGATATTCTTGGGCGTAATCTCCTCCCTTAGCTCACTTGGCACCATCTTCCTCCGCCAGCGATTCCGAAGCGCAATCGCGACCGCCCGCTTGGCTTCCTCCTGTCCGACAATATATTTATCCAGCTCATCTACAATCTGTTTAGGTGTTAAATTCTTCATCAAAGCTCCTCTATGCAAATTGTGGTCAGGTCTTTAATTAGTAATTAAGGCTTGATATGTAAAATGTAAAGACCTGACCCTCATATCTCATATCTGTTTTTGTTCTTCTTTCTCCTTGATTAGTTTATAGACCTTAAGTGGAGTATGCAATCCTTCAATAGATAAAATAGATGCGTCCTCATATTCAAATTGATCCTTGGTCAATAAATAAGTATTATAACTTACACAAATTCCTCCCGGCTCACAAACATCCTTAATAAATGAGGTAATATTCACCTCCCGCCCAATAATGGTGTAGTCTTTGCGTTCCTCGGAGCCAAAACTGCCGATTGTTACATAACCAGTACTTAGCCCGAGCCGGATTTTAAAAGGAATCTCCAAACCATCACGGTGTATATGCTCCTGAATCAATTTCGCTTGCTTTTGCATAATCAGAGCGGTCCGGATCGCCTGGAGCGCATTATGCTGATGCTTCTCATCTTCAATTCCTCCAAAATAAACAATGATGGAATCGCCGAAAAATTTATCAACGATTCCTCCATGCTCCTCCACAATCTTGCTCATCTTCGTAAGATATATATTCAAAATCTTGCTCGTATCCTCCGGCTGTAATACCTCACTAATCTGGGTGAAATCCTTGATCTCTGAAATAAAAATCGTCACCCTGACCCTCTGGTACTGCTTGTCAATATCTTTTTCCCCTCGCTCCAGCAGGCGCACCAGGATTTTGGGAAGATATAGACTGAGCTTGGCGCTCAATCTTTGAATCACTAAATTCTGTCTGCGCAACTCTTCTGTATTCCGGTTGATAACCCTCATAAAATGAATTAATACCAATCCGCTGGTTAAGGCGGTTAAAAATAGAAATGAGGTAAAAACAACAATATAGGTGCTACTTCTAAAGATATCATTAAATTTAGTAGTTTCCAAGACCGATGATGGTAATTTTAGAATTTCTAATTGCTCAAACAGAATTTCCAGCGGAAAGAGCACGCTGAAAAATATCAGGGCAATTATTCCAAACTTTTCTCCTAAAAAAAGCACGATTACGGTGATGTCAAAAATAATCAGAAGCGGCGTTAGAATGGTATGAAAACCGGTATATCTTGACTGTTGTAAATGGGAAAAGCAATAGGCAAAAACAAAGATATATATCAAAACAGTGATATCCTTGTTCAACCTTTTTAAAATAATCCCGGATGTTATCAAAATAGCCCAGAGAATAATATAGAATTTGGCGGTGCTTATAAAAGTATACACATAGCTGGATAAATAAGTTTGGGCAAATTTAGAGGGAAAGAAAGCAGTTCCACCCGCGATAAAAAGACTGATATGAAACAAACATACGAAACTCACGAGCACAAGGAATTTACTGGCTTGGTCTTCTCGGTCAATAAAATCCCAGAAAGCCTGAATGAGTCTATTTATCATAGAGCTCTTTTCTTCAGTCAAATTACCCTCCCTTCAAATCTTGGCTCGGACATTTCCCGTATTACCTGGTAAGTTTTAAGAGGAGCGTCTATCCCTTTCACATTTACCGAACCCCGGTCTTCATATTCAATATAGTCTTTGGTTAAAGCATAAGTGGTATAGCTTACCAGAATGCCCCCGGGCTTACAAACCCGCTCCAGCCTGGAGGTAATATTAACCTCCTTGCCAATAATAGTATAGTCCCTCCGCTCCTCGGAACCGAAACTGCCGATGGTGGCATAGCCCGTGTTAATTCCGATGCGAATCTGAAACGGAATCTCCAAAAATAAACCATCCCGCTTAAATTGCTCCTTCAGCAATTTAACCTCCGCCTGCATCGCCATCGCCATCCGAATCGCCTGAAGAGCATTTTTCTGATATGCCTCATCCCCAATCCCTCCAAAATAAACCAGAATCGCATCTCCTATAAACTTATCCACTGTCCCGTCATATCTTTCTGCGATTTTGCTCATCCGGGTAAGATACATATTCAGTATTTTACTGGTCTCCTCCGGCTGTAATAATTCGCTTATGTGAGTGAACTCCTTGATGTCCGAGAGAAAGATGGTCAGCCTCACCCTCTCGTGTTGCCGGTCAACATCGCTTTCGCCCCGCTCCAGTAATCTCACCAAAACTTTAGGTAAATAAAGACTGAGCCGAGCACTCAAACGCTGAACCTGCTCATTTCTTCTTACCAATTCGTCGGTCTTGGAATTACTGACCTTTATAATATAGATGATTAAATAACCAATGATAACCGTAAACCAGGCGAAAAAAGAGGCAAAAGGAAGCATCAAGGCTTTACTGCCAAATAGATCTATAAAATTAGTTGTATCAGGCACAATTGATATCCAGGGCAAAACTCCTATCTGCTCAAAAACAACTGACCCGACATAAACCGCAATTGATACGGTCAAACCAAAAAGCGCAAGCGCCGGCCCCAATAAAACCGAGATAAAAATTGTATTATATATGATAAAGAAAGAGATTAAACTTATCTGGATACCCGTGAATCTGGCTATATAAATATTTGAAATACATAATCCCAAGACAAAAATATACTTGAAAATGCCAACATCCTTTTTCTTAAAAATTTTGAAAATTATACCAATCACCATCATTAAAAAGAAAAAGACCGTAGCGCCCAGCATTGCTACCTCTAGCCGAGAACATTGAAGAGAAGAAAAAATAATCGCGACCGAATTACTGCTGAAAAAAGACCTTAAACCCAAGCTAAGTTGAAGATTGGAGAGAAAAACGAAAAAGGTAAAGAAAAGAAACCTGTTAATCGTTTCCTCCCGCTCAATAAACCCCTGCAAAAGCTGGAACAGCCGGCTTATCAGAGAGCTTTTCTCCTCGGTCAATTTAGCTCCCCTCAATCCTTTGCTCCGGCTTTTCCTGAATTACTTTGTAAGTCCTCAAAGCTGTCTGCATTTCTTTCACCTTTACCGGACCCCGCTCTTCATATTCAAAAAAATCTTTAGTCAGAGCATAGGTGGGATGACTCACCAGGACCCCTCCCGGCTCGCAAAAAGCCTCAAGTCCTGAACTGATGATTACCTCCCTTCCAATAATCGTATAATCCCTCCGCTCCTCGGAACCGAAACTGCCGATGGTGGCATAGCCCGTGTTAATTCCGACCCGAATCTGAAACGGAATCTCCAAAAATAAACCATCCCGCCTAAATTGCTCCTGAAGCAATTTGACCTCCTCCTGCATCGCAACCGCCATCCGAATCGCCTGAATTGCATTCTTCTGATGCTCTTCATTCCCAATCCGTCCAAAATAAACCAAAATCGCATCTCCAATAAACTTATCTATCACCCCGCCATATCTCTCTGCGATTTTACTCATCCGGGTAAGATACATATTCAGTATTTTACTGGTCTCCTCCGGCTGTAATTTATCACTAATTCTGGTGAAATCCTTGATGTCAGACAGAAAAATGGTTAACCGCACCCGCTCATGCCTCTGCTCAATATCGCTCTCCCCTCGCTCCAGCAACTTCACCAGAAGTTTAGGTAAATAAAGACCGAGCTTTTTGCTCAACCTCTGAATCTGTTCATTCTGTCTTATTAACTCCTGCGTCTTGACATTGTTAAGCCTGGTAATGTAGATGAAGACCAGGCTGACAACCACTGCGAACCAGACGAAAAAAAGAAAAAAGCTAAGAGTCATCGTTTTATTTTTAAACAGAGCGGCAAAATTAGTGGTCTCGGAAAAGATGGAAAGCCAGGACAGATATCCTAATACCTCAAAACCGATCGTCCCGAGATAGAGCAGGCTCGCAATCGGAAGAATGATGGCTCCAACCCGGGGACTAAAGAAAATCACAATGAAAGTGATGTCAAACAAGAGCAAAGTGGGAATTAAAGAACTGTGAAACCCGACAAAGCGGCACTGGTGAATATGGGCCAGAATCAAACCGAAGCTAAAGATATACTTTAAAAAGCCCACCTGAGTCCGCTTCAGACGCCGGAAAAGAACCCCCACCGCAAACATCACAACCCAGAAGACTCCATAAATCCTCATCACCAACAGAAGTTTAGAGGTTTGAACCGAGGAGGTTAAAATCTGGGCCGCACCGGATCTAAATAAAAAAATTAAAGTTATATAAAGAGTAAAATGAAAAAAAAGAATAAAAAATGCAAAAAAGAAAAATTTGTTCGTCTCTTCCTCTTGCTCAAGAAACCTTCTAACAAACTGAAAAATTTGACTCTCCAAACTATTTCCCCTTTTCCGGCAATGGAGCCGAGCCTCATCTCATTCGTCCCCAGGAACTTTCTTTAACCTCCTTTTACCAAGGGGATGGCATCAATTACTCGCCCAAAATCTAAGAATGATTTTGAAGCTTTCATTTTTCCATCTCCTTTTAAGAGAAAAATTCAATTATTCCTCTGAAATAAAATTAGGATGGTTTAGATTCTTTGTCAAGTGCATTTGGTTTGGCGAATGGGGCTAAGGTCTTCAAATATCAAATAGCAGATGATGCGCAAAAGGTAAAATTCTAACTCTTAGATCTAGATTTCCTCAAACACAAATTCCTGATTGGTGAAAATGCACATTTCAGACGCAATCTTCATCGCCTCTTCTGCAATCTCCCGCGCAGATAGGTCGGTCTTTCTTAACAAAGCCTTGGCAACCGCCTCTGCATAAGACGCTCCTGAACCAATCGCTAAAACATCCTCATCCGGCTCAATCACATCCCCGCTCCCAGAGACCAACAACGCAGACTCTTTATCCGCAACAATCATCAAAGCCTCTAATCTCCTGAGCATCTTATCGGTTCTCCAGTCCTTTGCCAGCTCCACCACAGCCCTCCGCAAATTCCCGCTATGGGTCTCTAACTTTTGCTCTAACCGTTCATAAAGCGCAAAGGCATCCGCAGTTGCGCCGGCAAATCCAGTGATAATCTTATCATGATAAAGTCTTCTAATTTTCTTCGCCTTATGCTTTAGCACCTGATTGCCCATAGTCACCTGTCCATCTCCTGCTAATACCACCTGCCCCCTTCTTCTGACCAGGAGAATCGTGGTGCCAACTACACCTTTACTATTTTTTTGCTCTGGGATGTGCGTCATCATAAGCCTCCATTAGTTCTTTTAATCCCACCTGGGTATAGCGCTGAGTGGTGCTCAAGCTGGAATGCCCTAATAGCTCCTGTATGCTTCTGATATCCATTCCGCTATCCAATAGATGGGTGGCAAAACTATGCCGAAGCGTATGCGGGGTTGCGGGTCTCAAGAGTTTCCCTTTTTTTAGATATTTTTTCATCAACACCCCTATCATCTGCTTGGAGATTCTTTTCCCTTCCCGGCTCAAAAACACCGCTTTTCCTGCGTCTGGGTCAAGCACTGACTTGGCTAATTTATTTCTCAGCTCTAACCATTCTTTTAATCTTTTCACCGCGGTATCATTGACCGGGATAATTCTTTCCTTTTTCCCTTTTCCCATAACCCGAATCAGCCTTTGGTCTAAAATTAAATCCTCTAAATTAAGCCCGACCAATTCGCTAACCCGAATCCCGCTGGCATAAAATAATTCTAAAATTGCTCGGTCCCTAATACTTATTGGGTCATCTTTGCCAGGGGCTTCCAAAAGCGCAAACACCTCCTCCGGGCTTAAAACCCGTGGAAGCCTTTTATCCTTTTTAGGGCTTCTTACCAATTGAGCCGGATTATGGCTCACTACTCCCTCTTTGACCAGATATTGAAAAAAACTCCGAAGTGATGCTAAATGCCTCTCAATAGAAGTAGGGGTCAGATTTTGGTAAAGCAGATTAAGCCAAGCCCGAATCACTCTTCGGCTTATTTTTTTTATATCCAGTGAGCCTGGCTCTGATAGTTTAAAATAATCAGTCAGGAATTCCGCAAACTCTTTCAAATCTGAGCTATATCCCTCAATCGTCTTATCGGAATAATTTTTCTCTTTCGCAAGATAGACCAAAAACCGCTCCTGCCATTTTTCAAAATTTTCCATTCTTTTCAAAAACTTATCTTAATAAAAGTTAAGAGCTTTTGCAAGCTGGCTAAAATTATGATTTTTGAAAGCCAATAATATAGTATTCTTGATTTATCAGGAAGAGGGATAAAGGGACCGCATCAGGGCTTGGAGGTAGCGGTGTTGTTCTGGATAAGAAATTTTACCTAAAGTGATGATGTCCAAGGGGATAAGAAAAAAATTAGATGGTCTGTAAATAAGGGACTTGACTTTTTTGATATAGTTAATAAAATCTTCTAAGTCTTTTATAAGTTTTTCTACTAAAAGAAGTCCAGACTAAATAAGGGGAGAGAAAGTGATAGAAATAAGGTTTCATGGTCGGGGCGGACAGGGCGCAGTGACCACTGCGGAGCTTTTGGCGAGGTCCGCGATTAGTGAAGGGAAATGGGCGCAGGCATTTCCGGCTTTTGGTCCAGAGCGAAGGGGCGCACCGGTGCTGGCTTTTTGTCGGGTTTCTGACAACAAAATCCAACATCGTTTTCAGGTCAAGGAGCCTAATCTGGTGGTGGTTCTGGATTCAAGCCTTCTGGAGGTGGTGGACCCAACTCATGGTTTAAAAAAAGATGGGATATTGGTGATAAATTCTGAGCTTTCTCCAGAAGAATTGAAAAAGAACTTTAAATATAACTGCAAGGTGGCGAGTGTGGATGCGAGTAAAATTGCCAGAGAAGTCTTAAAATTACCAATCACCAACACTGCGATGTTAGGCGGGTTATTAAGGGTATCTAATTTGGTAAAATTAGAGAGTTTGGAGGAGCCTTTTAAGGAGAGGTTTGGCAAGGCAGGCAAGGGGAATTTAGACGCTTGTAAAAAGGCATACCAAGAGCTCAGAATGGAGGAATAGATGGCAAAGCCAGGGGACCAGTATAAATGGACCGAACTTGAGCCAGGGTTTGTGGTGATAGAGCCGGGAAGCGCAACCGAGTATAAGACCGGCGGATGGCGCTCAATGAAACCGGTTTGGGATGAGAGCAAATGTATTAAATGTGGGCTCTGTTGGGTATTTTGCCCGGACTCCGCGGTTTTTCAAAAGCCAGATGGTTATTTCACTGCCAATTTGGACTATTGTAAGGGATGCGGGATTTGTGCGCAGGAGTGTTGGCCCAGGGCGATTAAAATGGTGGAGGAGCGCTGATGGCAGAGATAGCAAAGAAGAAAATCGGCATAGAGATAAGCCTGGCGGTTGCAGAGGCGGTAAAGCAATGTGATGTGGAGGTAATTTCTGCGTATCCGATTACGCCTCAGACCCATATCGTTGAGCATCTTTCGGAATTGGTCGCGAATGGGGAACTGGATGCAGAGTTTATTCCAGTGGAGAGCGAGCATTCCGCGATGAGTGTTTGTTTAGGGGCAAGTGCGGTTGGCGCTAGAACCTTTACCGCAACCGCGTCTCAGGGTTTGGCGCTAATGGCAGAGATAGTCTATTGCGCAAGTTCAATGAGGCTTCCGGTAGTGATGGTAGTGGCAAATCGGTCTTTGAACTCCCCGCTTTCTATCTGGAACGACCATTCAGATGTGATGATGGTTCGGGATTCAGGCTGGATTCAAATTTTTGTGGAGAATGGTCAGGATGCGTATGAGCATATCTTCTGGAGCTTTAGAGTGGCGGAAGACCCAGCAGTGCTTCATCCGGTTATGCTTAATATGGATGGCTTTATTTTGACCCATACCATTGAGCCAATTGAGTTCTGGACCCAGGAAATGGTCAAAAAATATCTTCCTCCCTTCCAGCCCAAATACCGACTCCATCCGGACCAGCCAATTACAATGGGCGCTTTTGGTCCGCCAGAGATTTTTACTGAATGCAAAATGGCGCAAGAACAGGAACTTAGAAAAACAATGCCCATCATAGAAAAAGCCTGGGAGGAGTTAGCTCAGGTTTGTGGGAAAAAATACTCAGCAGTGGAGAGATACCGAGCCGAGGATGCCAATATATTATTTATTACTATGGGCAGTGTTGGCGAGACCGCAAGAGTGGCAATTGATGAGATGAGGGAGACCGGAGAGAGAGTGGGCTTGGTTTCAATTCGGCTCTGGAGACCATTTCCGCTTGAGCAACTGAAAGCTGCAGTGAAAAAGGCAGAGGTTTTAATCGTGATAGACCGGGCGGTTTCTTTTGGTGGTCCAGGCGGACCAGTAGCGAGTGAAATCAGAAACGCACTTTATTCGGAGAAGAAGAGACCTAAGATAACCAATTTTATTGCCGGACTGGCGAGCAGGGATGTTCAGCCGGATGATTTCTGGCGGATAGTGGAGCAAGCAAAAGAAAAGGTTAGCCAGGGCAAGGAAGACCAATTTGAAATTTATGGGGTAAGAGAATGAGAAGGATAGAGTTATACGCACCGCTTTTATTGCCGAAGGAGGAGAATTTTACTAGTGGACATCGTGCCTGTCAGGGTTGTGCAGAGGCGCTGGCAGTAAGAATGGTCTGCAAGGCGCTGGGTAGGAACTCAGTGGTGGCAATGGCAACTGGCTGTATGGAAATTGTCTCTTCCCCTCTGCCCACTACCGCCTGGAAGATTCCATGGATTCATGTTGCGTTTGAGAATGCCGCGGCGGTGGCGAGTGGGATTGAAGCGGGTCTTAAGGCTTTGATGAGAAAAGGGAAAATAGAAAAGAAGAAAATTTTTGTTGCGGGAATGGCTGGGGATGGCGGGACTGCGGATATAGGGCTACAGGCGCTTTCTGGCGCTTTGGAGCGAGGACATAATTTTGCCTTCTTCTGTTATGACAACGAGGCATATATGAATACTGGGATTCAGAGAAGCAGTTCCACTCCTTTTGGTGCATCTACCACCACCAGTCCTTCAGGCAAGGTGAAAATTGGTCAGGAGACCTGGAAGAAAAATATGGCAGAGATTGCGGTTGCGCATCAGGTTCCTTATGTTGCGACTGCGTGTAGTAGTTATCCGCTGGACCTTTATGAAAAAGCCAAACGGGCTTTAGAAACTCCAGGACCGGCTTATGTTCATATCTTGAGCGTCTGTCCTACTGGCTGGCGGATTCCGCCTAACCAAGCAATAAGATATGGGAGATTAGCGGTAGAGACCGGATTTTTCCCGCTTTATGAGGTGATTGATGGCAACTATTATCTGACCTTTGATTTTGAGGAGCTTAAGCCGGTGAAAGAATACCTTAAGGGTCAGGGGCGGTTTCGCCATTTAACCGAGGATAATATCGCTCTGATTCAGAAGCGGGTGCTTGAGGAATATGAAAAGCTCTATGCTAAATGCGTGAATATAAAAAAATAAAAAAGTAGATTGAGGAGTAAGGATGCAAAGAAAAGTGGACTTGAAAGAGGTTGACCAGATTATTGAGAGATGGGGTAAAGATAGCAGTTTTTTAATTCCTATACTTCAGGACATTCAGGATAAATTTCGCTATCTGCCCAGACCAGCGTTGGCTCGGCTTCAGGAAAAACTAAATCTTCCTTTGACTCGAGTCGCGGAGGTTGCGACTTTTTTCAAGGCATTCCGTTTAGAACCTTCAGGGGAGCATACCTGCACGGTTTGCATGGGCACTGCTTGTCATGTTCGGGGTGCGCCAAGGATATTGGATGAGCTGAAACGGAGGCTCAAGATAGAGCCCGGAGAGACCACCAAAGATATGAGTTTTACTTTAGAGACAGTAAATTGTCTTGGCGCCTGCGCCTTGGGACCGATTATGGTAGTAGATGGAAAGTATTATGGGCAGATGATTCCCTCTAAGGTTAAGTCAGTGCTGGAACAAACCCAGAAACCGATAAAAGGAAAGAAAAAATG
>Ga0172364_10001273_pt1 | contig 19228 bp, 12 predicted proteins | sample LakKivSesite10cm_FD_114545 | JGI IMG/M metagenome (GOLD analysis project Ga0172364, IMG submission 114545) | Sediment microbial communities from Lake Kivu, Rwanda - Sediment site 10cm | ecosystem: Environmental > Aquatic > Freshwater > Lake > Sediment | place: Rwanda: Western Province, Lake... | reverse complement strand
TTATAACGGCACGATAAGTTTTACCAGTAATGGAGGGAATCAGGGTGTTTCAGTAACCATGACTGTGGCCGAGCCAGCCCCGGCGCTATCAGTGAGTCCTGCATCGCATGATTTCGGGACCAGTGAGACGAGTTACCAGTTTACAGTAAAGAATACAGGGGGAGGAACACTTAGCTGGAGTGGCAGTGAGAGTTTAGACTGGTTAAGTTTAAGTAAGACCTCAGGAAGCTTGGGAGCCGGGAGTTCAGAGAATGTAACAGCGACAGTATCAAGGTCGGGAAAATCGGCTGGAACTTATAATGGGAAGATAAGTTTTACCAGCAATGGAGGGAGTCAAGATATTACAGTAACCATGATAGTAGCAACGGATTATCTTGCTTATTGGAAATTTGAAACTTCTTCAGGAGGCGTAACTCCTGATGAAACAGGAATTAGTAATGGGACTCTCATGGGGAATGCAAGCATAATTAAAGACAATGAAAAAGGGAATGTGCTGAGTTTAGACGGTAATGGAGATTATGTCGATTGCGGAAATAATAATATTTTGAAGATTATTAATGCGGTTACAGTTAGTGCGTGGGTAAAGCCGCGGGAAGTCAGTCAATCAGACAGATTTATCGTTAGCAGAAGAGGGAGTTACTTCCTGGATGGTATGAGATCCTGGTCAGGTGCAGATGAACCTCATTTTTATGTTTACAATGATAGCGGAGGTTCTGGTAGGGCGGCATCAAGCATTAAGTTAAATCCAAATGTATGGACCCATGTTGCAGGGACATACGATGGTAAGACAATAAGAATCTACATTAATGGAGAAGAGGCCGGTTCAGCAGGATTCACAGGCAAGATAGGCGATTCTGTATCTAACCTGTATATTGGCATAGGACCATGGGCAACGAGTTTAACGAGTTTTAATGGTCTAATAGATGACGTTATGATTTTTGACAGAGCTTTAAGTAAAAGTGAAATTTCACAAATTTGTGGAGAACAAGAACCTTATATAGGAGCAAGCGGACATAGCGCAAATGAAGGCTTAACTGATACTGACACTGTAGAAAAAGATAGAGAATTCGGAGAACTACCGACAGGTTGTTATAACAATGTGATAAATCCATTAAAAGGGGAAGAAGCCACCATTGTGGTAAAGCTGAAAGAGCAAGGTTCCGTAAAGATAGACCTATATGACACGAGAGGCAAGAAGATAAGGGAAATAGCTGACGAAGTGAAGAACGCAGGTACATATCAATATGATTGGGATGGCAAAGACGACTCAAGCAATTTAGTTGGCTCAGGGGTATATTTTGTCCATATACAGGCAGGAGATTACAAAAAGACGAAGAAGATTGTTGTAGTAAAATAGCTATAGAGGATGTAGCTAGAGAGCGAAGCTCTGCGATATTACCCTCCCAAGAACTCCCTTCCCAAAAAGGCCTGCCTTAAAATTAACAAGAAATTAACAATTTCTTAATAAATCCATAACACTCATGTGTTATACTTTTATTGAGAACGATAATAGATACAGGCGTAAAGTATAGAAGTAACCAAGCTTTCTTGGTTCTACCAATAATATTGGGAACTGTGGCTTAATGGGGATAAGTTTGGTTTTTTATTGAAAAGGGGAGTAGCAGACTTCAGTCTGCTTATTGAAAAGCGGAGTAGCAGACTTCAGTCTGCGTTTGTAAATGGAGGTAGGTAAAATGAGAAAACAGAATTTGTTAATGGTATTGGTATTCTGTCTGGCACTTAGGAGTACCGTGGCATTGGCGAAGGCAGTGACAGGAGTAGCGATTCTAAACCAGGCGCAAGGTGTGAGGCAGTTAGGTATGGGAGAGGTGGCAACAGGTATATCGGATGATGCGGGAGCTATATATTATAACCCGGCAGGTTTAGCAACAGTAAGAAACATAGAGTTAAATGCAATGTACCATCAAAACATAATTGATACACGGAATGAAGCAGTAAACCTGGTTTATCCATTAAAGAAAGGGCTAATCTTGCGTAACAAAGCAAGTATAGGTATAGGAGCACTTGCCTATCAGGGAGGAGATATAGAGTGGATTAAGTTAAATCCAGATGAGTCAATAAAATCGTCTGAAGTAGTAAAAGCAGAGAGTGACTACCAGATAGGATTATGTTATGGGGAAGAGGTAGCCAGGCTTTACGGGAATACCTATGCTGGAATAATGGTAAAGTGGATTCAATCAACATTGGTGGAGGAATATACAGCGAGTGCATTCGGAATAGATATGGGAGTATTGCATAAGGTAGGAGGGTTTGGCTTAGGAGTAGCAATACAGAACATAGGGACAGAGATGAAGTTCATAGAGGTAGGTGACAGTCTGCCATTTACCATAAGGTTAGGAGGGAGTTATGAGAGAAACATAGGGAAGATAGTGAAGGTGGCAGGAGGTGTAGATGGGATAAAAGTAAAGAATGAAGATATGGGATGCAACATAGGAGGGGAGTGCTGGATAGGAGATATTTTAGGAATAAGGGCAGGGTATAAGATAAAAGATGAAGATAAGGTTAGTATAGGAGCAAGTATAAGGTATAAGTGGGTACAGCTGGATTATGGTTACAGGATGATGGATGTATTTGATAATACCCATCAAGCATCAATTACCCTGAGGATGGGCCTTCCCGGAGCGAGTAGAGAAGCAAAACTGGAAGAGATGAAGAAGCATTATACGAAGGCAGTGGAATATTACAAGGGAAGAATGTATAAAGAAGCAATAGCTGAGTGGGAGGAGGTATTGAAGATAGACCCCAATCACAAGCAATCAAAAGAAGCAATAGATAAGGCAAAGAAGAAAATGGAACAGATGGCAAAGAAATAATAGGAAGGGAAGGATGAAAAGAATAGAACATAAAGTACACTTAGCCGTAATTCTTACCTTAACCCTGGTGTGCCTGATATTGCTGCATGCTGTAGCTTTAGCAGCAACCTATTATGTTGATGCTAATGGGAATGACACCAATCCTGGAACAATTAGCCAACCCTGGAAAACAATTCAGAAAGCAGCATTAACAATGGTTGCCGGCGATAAATGTATTGTATTATCAGGCAACTATCAAGGAGATGTAAATATTACAAAATCTGGTACTGCGACTGACCCTATTGTATACGAAGCCAATGGTGAGGCGGTGTTGAATGCGTCTTTCAAAATTGATGCAAACTATATTCGTGTAGCTGGTTTTGAAGTAATAGCCGGAGGCATATTTACAAATGGAGACTATTGCCAGGTTTTAGACAATTATGTTCATGACAGGACCGGCAACGCTGGTATAGGTGCCTACGGCCGTTATGGCACTATACGAGGGAATACAGTTGTTAGGGCGGTAGAATGCGGAATTAAAGTAAATGGCCAGAACAATCTGATTGAAAATAACGATATCAGCCATACCTTAACACAACCACCAGATCACTCTTACACTACTGACGCTGATGGAATAAGGTTTTTTGGCACAGGGCATATTTTTCGAAAAAATTACATTCATCACATTATGCATTCTGAAACTGGAGGTGACCCGCATATAGATGGTTTTCAAACATGGGGCCCTGCCTCTGATATGGTTTTCGAGCAAAATTTTTATGAAAGCGTAGACACATCTGGAAGTAATCAGACAGCTATGGTTTCAGATCTCAGTGGGCCAGTAAATAACTTAACCTTCAGGAATAATATCTTTTTGATGAATGACCCTGGATATTGTGCGATGAGCTTGTATCACGTAGGAGATACCCCGGGCATCTTTATAGAAAATATTAGCGTCGTCAACAATACATTCGTTCATAAAAACGGCTCAGCTACTGGTGCCATCTGGATGCGTGCAATTAGAAATAGCACTGTTAAGAATAATATATTTTACGATTATTGTAGCGAGTTGGTTAAGTCCTATGTCAATTTTTATACTGACCTGCCGTCTGAAAATATAAATATAGGCAATAACTGCGTTTATAACACCAGCGGAGCATATCCAAATAATGGAGCCTATCCTAACGATTTGTGGATGACAAATCCTGAGTTCGTAAATCTTGAAAGTGCGGACTTTCACATTAAGTCAAATTCTCCTTGTATTGATAAAGGAGAAATATTGTCAACAGTGCCCAATGATTACGATGGCAATCTCAGGCCTCAGGGAGCAGGCTATGATATTGGAGCGTATGAATATGTGCAATCTAATCAAGCTCCTGTTGCCAATGCTGGCCCTGACCAGACCGTGATTGATAATGATAGAAATGGCAGTGAAGAGGTTACGCTTGATGGCTCTGGTTCTTCTGATCCTGATGGTAACATTGTAAGTTTTGTCTGGACTGAAGGCGCCACGCAAATCGCTACTGGCGTAAATCCTAAAGTTACTCTTTCTGTAGGCACGCATAACATTACTCTTACGGTTACCGATAATGGTGGCTTAACCGATACTGACACGGTAACAATTACCGTATCTTCTCCAGCCAATCAACCACCAGTCGCCAATGCTGGTCCGGATCAGACTGTGATTGATAATGATAGAAATGGCAGTGAAGAGGTAACGCTTGATGGCTCTGGCTCTTCTGATCCTGATGGTAACATTGTAAGTTTTGTCTGGACTGAAGGCGCTACGCAAATCGCTACTGGCGTAAATCCTAAAGTTACTCTCTCTGTAGGAACACATAACATTACTCTTACGGTTACCGATAATGGAGGGTTGACAGATACTGACACCGTAACCATTATTGTATCCTCTCCCGCCAATCAGGCACCTCTTGCCAATGCTGGTCCAGACCAGACTGTGATTGATAATGATAGAAATGGCAGTGAAGAGGTAACGCTTGATGGCTCTGGCTCTTCTGATCCTGATGGTACCATTGTAAGCTTCGTCTGGAGGGAAGGCGCCACCCAAATCGCTACTGGCGTAAATCCAATGGTTACTCTTTCTATAGGCACACATAATATTACTCTTACGGTGACTGATAATGGAGGTTTGACAGGTACTGACATTGTAAATATTAAAGTCTTAAAAGGACATAAAAAATTCGGAGGACTACAAATGGGTTGCTATAACAATGTGATAAATCCATCAAAAGGAGAAAGAGCAACCATTATGGTAGAACTAGAAGAGCGAGGCTATATAAAAATAGTTTTATATGATATGAAAGGAAATGAGATAAAAGAACTGGCAGATGAGGAAAGAGAAGCTGAGGTATGGAAATACTATTGGGATGGAAAGGATGATTCAGGCAATGTAGTTGGCTCTGGATTATACTTCGTTCATATACAGGCGGGGGATTATAGAACAACAAAGAAAATTGTGATAATAAAATGATATACATACAGAGATGGTTTGATAATCACTCTGAATCAGTTTATTAGGAAAAAAAGATGAAAAGAAAAGAACCGAAAACCGAAAATCAAAAACCAAAAAATGCATTTTTGATTTTTGCCTTAAGTCTGTCGTGGCTGATACTTTCATCAGGCTCAACTCAGGCAGAGATTCCGCCAGATTATATCTCATGGTGGAAATTTGAAACTAAAACAGGAGGCATAACTCCTGATGAAAAAGGAGTTAATAATGGTATCCTGTCTGGAGATGCAAATATAGTTAGCGACCCAGAAAAAGGCAATGTCCTAAGTTTGGATGGCTATGGTGATTATGTTAATTGTGGGAATAATAGTAGTTTAAGCCCCACAACTGCAATTACAATTTCTGCCTGGGTAAAACCAAGACGAGTTGCAGAAATAGATAAATTCGTTGTTAGTAAACGAGACAGTTATGTTTTAGATGCTATGAGATCTTGGGCAGGGGCAAATAAGCCCCATTTTTATGTTTTCTATGATGTTGGTAGCTTTAATACTGCATCATCGAATATGGCTTTAAGTGCAAATAAATGGAATCATCTCGTGGCAACTTATGATGCTGCAGACAAAACTATAAGAATTTATCTTAAGAAGAATCAAACTGCTTCAACTGTCTTAGCAGATAATTATTCAATTAACACAACTGCAAATGATGTGGTCATTGGTATAAACACCTGGCTAACTGCTACTTCAAGTTTTGATGGTTTAATAGATGATGTAATGATTTATAACCGCGCTTTAAATTGGACAGAAATCGAAGCAATTTATGATGCACAAACTCCTTATACTGGGTCTGAGAAGCCCTGGGATAAACCTGGATGGGAGCTTACATTCAACGATGAATTCGAAGGCGTTGCAATAGATGATACAAAGTGGAACTTTAGATATCATTGGGGGCAGTCTCCAATTAATGGCGAACTTCAAGCTTATGTTGATGATGCCTTTGAAGTTCGAAATGGAATCTTAAGGATAAGGGCTGATAAGAGACAGGCATATTATGGAGGGCAATTGATGAACTATACTTCCGGTTTAATTGTTTCTTATCCTTATTTCCTTCAAGAATATGGTGGGTTTGAAATTAGATGTAAAATGCCTTTTGGTCAAGGATTTTGGCCTGCTTTCTGGCTATACTACGATAAAGAACCTGAAGGATACAGAGAAATAGACATCTTCGAATTTCTGGGTCATGACCCCGACATGGCCTACTTCACAAGCTATGACGGGAAAGTCAAATGGCGGGCCTATTATATTGGGCCGGACTTCACAGAAAACTTCCACACCTTTGCTATAGAATGGAATCCTCAAGAAGTAATTTGGTATGTGGATGGATTAGAACAATTTAGGTGTGGCGAAAACATACCTGCGGGAGAAGTTTATGTTCTTGCTAATTTAGCGGTCGGTGGAAACTGGCCAGGTCCTCCTGATTCATCAACACAATTCCCCAGCTATTATGATATTGATTACATAAGGGTTTATAGAAAATCTGCTATCAATCAACCACCTGTTGCCAATGCTGGTCCTGACCAGACCGTAATTGATAACGACAGAAATGGCAGTGAACAGGTCACGCTTGATGGCTCTGCCTCTTCTGACCCTGATGGTACCATTGTAAGCTTCGTCTGGAGGGAAGGCGCTACACAAATCGCTACTGGCATAAAGCCAATAGTTACTCTTTCCACAGGAACACATATAATTACACTCACCGTTACGGATAACGGAGGATTAACAGATACTGACACCGTAACCATTATTGTATCCTCTCCCGCCAATCAACCACCAGTGGCCAATGCTGGTCCAGACCAGACCGTAATTGATAATGATAGAAATGGCAGTGAAGAGGTTACGCTTGATGGCTCTGGTTCTTCTGATCCTGATGGTAACATTGTAAGTTTTGTCTGGACTGAAGGCGCTACACAAATCGCTACTGGCGTAAATCCTAAAGTTACTCTCTCTGTAGGAACACATAACATTACTCTTACCGTTACTGATAATGGAGGATTAACAGATACTGACACCGTAACCATTATTGTATCCTCTCCCGCCAATCAGGCACCTCTTGCCAATGCTGGCCCTGACCAGACCGTGATTGATAGCGATAGAAATGGGAGTGAAGAGGTTACGCTTGATGGCTCGGCTTCTTCTGACCCTGATGGTAACATTGTAAGCTTTATCTGGAGGGAAGGTGCTACGCAGATTGCCACTGGCGTAAATCCCACAGTTACTCTCTCTGTAGGAACACATAACATTACTCTTACGGTTACTGATAATGGAGGATTAACAGATACTGACACGATAGATATAAAAGTATTAAAAAAAGATAAAAAATTCGGCAAACTACCAGGAGGTTGTTATAACAATGTGATAAATCCATCAAAAGGAGAAAAAGCAACCATTATGGTAGAACTAGAGGAGCAAGCTAAGGTAAAAATAGATTTATATGATAGAAAAGGGAATAAAATAAAAGAACTGGTAGATGAAAAGAAAGAAGCTGATATATATAAATACTATTGGGATGGAAAGGATGATAATGGCAATGTGGTTGGCTGTGGATTATATTTTGTTCACATACAGGTAGGAGATTATAAGAAGACAGAGAAGATTGTTGTGGTGAAATAGCAGTCGAGAAGGTCGCCCAAGAATTAAAAAAAAATAGCAATTTCTTAATTTATCCTTAACCTTAATGGTATAAACTTAGTGGTGAGAGATAAGGGGTTGAATGTCAAAAAGGGGAGGCATACTGGTCTTTAACTGCGATTAACATAAGGCGAAAAATCCAATAAAGGTAAACCATAAAAGGAAGTAAAGGGCTATGATTAGAAAGTCCTTAAGAATTTCTGTATTCTCGCTGTTAATTATTTCTTGTTGTTTGATAACTACTACCTATGCAGGATCATTTTCCAAGGACAGTGCGGGGACAACGGGTGCCCAATTCCTAAAGATTGGCTGTGGAGCAAGAGCTATTGGTATGGGAGAAGCATTTAGCTCTGTAGTAGACGATGCAAGTGCCATCTATTGGAATCCTGCTGGCTTGAGCCAAATTGAGGGTGGAGAGACCTCAGCTATGCATGCAATTTGGTTAGAGGATATCAGTTATGATTATCTTGCCTATGCTCAACCCTTAATGAAAGGTAGTATTGGTGCAAGCGTTAATTACCTCTCAATGTCAAAGATGGACAAACTGGATGAAAACGGAGATAAAGATGGAACATTCAGACCCTACGATGTGGCCTTTAACCTGGCTTATGCACAGAAAGTAGGTTCCATAACTGGTGGAGTAAATGTAAAGTTCATCACGCAAGGTATTGATGGCGAGACAGGAAGTGCATTTGCACTTGATCTGGGAACATTACACAACCTCTCTAATAGGATACAGGGAGCTATTGTGGTGCAAAATATCGGCTCAAGGATAAAGTTCATTGAGAAAAGCTACGCTCTACCACTAAGCATAAGATTAGGATTAAGTTGTAAGTTAGGGGAAAAATTTGTATTAGCCTTGGATGGCGTAGCACCTATAGACAACGATCCGAATCTTCATGTTGGATGTGAGTATGTCTTAGATGTAATCAAGAGTGTAGCCATTGCCTTGCGCTTGGGTTACAAAACAACTACTACATCTGATTTAGATGCTCTTTCGGGGTTATCAGCCGGTTTGGGATTTAACATCAAAGGGCTTAATGTAGATTATGCCTGGGTGCCTTATGGAGATTTAGGATATACACACCGCATTTCCTTGGGAATCAAGTTTGCTGGCGGAACAGAGAGAAACATTGTCAGGATGGAGAAATACTATATGAAGGGTGTGGAGTTTTACAGAGCAGGTGAATATGAACTAGCGATTTCGCAGTTTAATGAGGTCTTAAAAATAGAACCTAACCATACGCAATCAAAGACGATGATTACCAAGGCAAAGGCAAAGCTAGTCAAAGTTAATAGTAAATAGTGACTTCATATCTATGTTTTATTACATAAACTATACTAGAGTCGCTTGGTCAATGAACTTCCAGAGAGGAAAGAGGGCTTAAAATGTATCAAATAATCTCCAAAAAAAGAACGGTAACCCAGATGATTGTGGGGGGATTAACTATCGTTCTGTTGGGAGTAGTATGGGTATGCAAGGCCAATTCATGTAATATTGCTGCGGGAAAAGGAACAACCACTCTTGGAATGACAGGTGACATTTCTATTCCTGTCAATTTAACTTTGGAGAGTGGTGAACATGTGGCCTCAGTGCAGTTGGATGTAGGTTTCGACCCCAAGAGCTTAAGAATTGATAAGGTAAAAATAAGCTCTTCTGCTCAAAAGGCAGAAAAAGAAGTGAAGTTCTCTGTCACTTCAGGCAAGGTTCGCATCATAATTTATGGAATGAACCAGAATCTCATCAATAAAGGAAGAATAGCTGACCTAATCTTTAGGCTCGCTAATAGCGCTACATCTGAGGAATGCACCTTAAAGGTTAATAATATCGTTTGCTGTGACGAATGGGCTGACTTGGTTGCCTCAACCGCAACCAATGGTTCAATAACAATCATGGGTGAGGGATTATTTAAAGACCTATCTCAGCTCAAGGTTTATCCCAATCCATTCAAACCCTCCTTAGGACATACCAGCGTGTTATTTATGAATCTACCTGAGCTCGATTCAATAAAGATATTTACACTTACAGGAGAACTGGTAACGGAGATAGAAGAACAAACTGGTATCAGAGCCGAATGGAATGGGAAAAACGACAGCGGTAAAGAAGTAGCTAGCGGTGTATATTTCTACCTGGTAGCCAGTGAGAAGGGCGAGAAAAAGACAGGCAAAATAGCAGTAGTTAAATGATAAAAGAGAAAAATAATGCGTCCTCAATACAATTGGAAATTAATCAGCATTGGATTTTGGTCAATCGTATTAATAATTTTAGTAACTCTTCCTGTATATGGAATGGAGCTTTCTATTGGAGAATCCCACTACTCCTATTCTGGACAAGCCTTAGTACCAATTCATCTAAAGGTTGAAAAAGGAGAAAGCCCAACCTGCGCCAGCCTGGACTTACAATACAATCCCAATCTTATTACCTTCCAGAAAATCCAGATTGAAAAGAATCTTATCCAACAGGGCAAAATCATACAGGCTCAGGAAATAAGACCGGGTCTGGTGCGTATCTTGATTTATGGACTAAATGAAAATTCCCTCTCATCTGGAAATATTGCTATTGCATATTTTCAACATCAAAACATTCTCCTCGCAGGAACAACCTCTTTGAAAATCAATCAAGCCATTGGGGTCACCGGTAAAGCAAATAAATTACCAGTACAAACAAAAGCTGCTCGATTAAATCTAAACTCTGGACCTGCACCTATAGATGCTCTAAATAATAATAAATTCTCTTTAAATTTATTACTTCTTTTAATAGTTAATATCTTTATTCTAAGCAATTTAAAAGGCCAGAGATCTTTGGGCACGCCATACCCAAAAGTATTTGGAAGGCGCTGGGTAGACTGGTGTAATTTGAAGACACGTGACCGCCCCGCCCCCTTTCTAACCTGCCTTCCACCTCCATCAGGAGCAGATGGTAGTAACTGTGTAAAGCCCACAAAATGTCGTCCTTCAAACCCACCCCTAAAACCAAGCACCTCGTTAAGAAATTCAACCCTTAATATAATAACTAAAAGGCTAAATAAGCTAATTAGATTTTATATATTTGTAGCTCTTATTCTTAGCCTGCAGTGGTTTATCCTACCGCAGGCTTCAATGTTTGCAGCAACCTATTATGTGGATGCGTTGAATGGGGATGATGCCAATCCTGGAACAAGTGAGCTGCCGTGGAAAACACTGGGTCGGGCCTATACCTGGTACTCTGGAACAGGAGCAAAAGTGCAGGAAGGAGATACAGTTTTATTTAGAAATGGAAGTTACGGAACATTTAGAGAGAACACGAGTAGTGGAGGCAGCGCTCAACATTATCATAGAACGAACTGGATAACGTACAAAGCAGATAATGGTCATACTCCGGCGCTAAACAACATAGATGTTAAAAACTCATATTACGACAACGGAGAATCATATCTTGTTTTTGATGGTTTTCAAATAGACGACGGCGCGGACTTTCTCTATACAAATTATATCAAAGTCCTTAATTGTAAAATCACCAACCAGGGTCGAGGGATTTCGGGATACTTTGCACCTTACTACAAGCAAGATTTAGACTATAGTATATTTGTGCGAGAGGTAAACGACGTTGATATTGAAAATAACGAGGTATCTTATACCTCCACTGCCGCTCATATCAAAGGACCATCAGAGCGCGTTACGGTTAAGAATAATACAGTACATCGCTTAGCGAACAACGGCTTATTCGTAGGTGCGAGTCATTCCCTTGTCGAGGAAAATCTTATATATGACATAAATGCTCGCAGATGTGATGTTCCTTGTCACGGCACGGTTAATGGAACGTTTATCGTTGGTGAGACCATAGTGCAGGACAATACCGAAGGTGTGGTAGCAAGCGCCTCTGGCTCCTGGGTTAATATTTGGATTACAAACAATGATATTCTTCGGACAGCTTCCGAGGACGGTAGGAGCATAGTCGGGCAAAAAAGTGGAGCAACACTGTCAAACGTGGACATAGTCGATCGTGTTCATATTGACGGTATCGAAATTCAATTCGCTGACGGCACTGATATTACAGTTAAGAATAATCGCTTATTATTAGCAACATCGGGTGGTAAATGGGGCGGAAATCAAGGACTGAAGCTGGCCTCCTATTGGCCAGCTTATTTGGCAGGTGTTGTTGTTCAAAATAATCTCATTGCCGCAGGAAAACCTGTCCTGATGTCGTCCGTCCACAACGGCGTCTTTGTTAATAACACATTTTTGGGCGATGGTGATTTTAGGATATATCACGATGGTATTACAACCCTCGATAGTGTGTATAACAATATCTTCGCTTGTTATTTCAACATTGATACCGATTCGGGCGAGAAATACACCGAGATTGCAACACACGGAAACAATATATTCAAGGACAATCCTGATGGCTCAGGAGGTCCTTCCTATCCCTTTAGCATTAACTCCACAGAGCTTGTTAATTATGATATTGCGAACTTATTTGTCGACCCAATCAATGACGACTACCGCCTTAAGGAAGGTTCAGTAGCCATAGACTTTGGTGACCCGGCTTATGCCCCGGCAACTGATATTGATGGTAATCTCCGTGATTCAAAACCCGATGCTGGCTGTTATGAATATGGAGCACAACCCCTAAAAGGAGACGTCAACAAAGATGGCAGAGTCAATATCCAAGATGTGCAGGCATGTGTGAATCACATCTTGGGCAAACAAGATTAGGGAACAAGAGCCGATGTAAATGGGGATGGTAAGGTGAATGAAGAGGATGTTAAGCAGATATTGAAAATAATTTTAGAAGGGAAATAAAATGAGAAATCAGCAAACTAAGAAGTTTTTCCAGGTTACTTACTACTCGCTTGTCCTTCGAGTAGTCAAAGGACTACTCACTACTTTAATCCTCATATGCTTGATATTGCCCAAAACTGTGCAGGCAGCCACCTATTATCTGGATGCGGTGAATGGAGATGACACCAATCCGGGGACAAGCGCTCAGCCGTGGAACACGCTTAATCGGGCTTACACCTGGTATAGTGGAGCAGGACCAAAAGTCCAGGAAGGCGATACCGTCTATTTCCGGAACGGCAATTACGGAGGATTCAAGGAAAGCTCAGACGTCTCTGATTCTCAGCATCTTCATCGCGCTAACTGGATTATCTATAAAGCCGACTTAGGCCATAATCCAATATTGACAAGGATAGTTGTGAATAATGGAGACCACTACTCCAGCCCATTATACGAACCAGGCGAGTCTTATCTGATTTTTGATGGGTTTAGAGTTTTAGAAGGCGCTGAGTTCATATGTACTGGGTATGTTCAACTTCTTGATTGCAATATAACGGCAAAAGCATTGGGATATGGGGGGCTGTATGAGCCTTATTATGCTGGAGCTGTTGTGGCTCTTAAACTCAATAAAGTCAATCACGCTACAGTTGAAGAATGTGAAATATCATACGCCTACCGAGCCGTTGAAACGTGGAAGGGACAATATATTACCATTAAGAATAATTCAATTCATAGGTTTGCGGAAGATGGAGTAGGTGGTGGTAGCAATAATCCCCTAATAGAGAATAATCACATTTACGACTGTAATCCGAGGCGAAGTCCTTATGGTATTTGGGGAGCGAAATCAGGAACCTTTGAGCAGTACGAAGTAGTAACTCAGGCAGGCACAGGAGCAACTAATATAGTTTACAATGCAACGGTGAGTGGTGCAATTAGTGTAATAATAACCGGCGCAATAGACTTTACTATTGGTGGCGGAATAGTAACTGGACAGCATTCAGGTGCTACTTTGTCAAACCTAACCAATGTAGATGGCGCACATTCTGATGGTATTCAAATGCAAGTTGATTATGGAACTCTGTCAGATGTAACTATCAATAACAACATCATTCACGGCGGGATGTGGGATTGCTTAAAACTTGCCAGTTACACAAATGGATTAGTTCAAAATGTTACTGTGTCGAACAACCTCGGCTACGATACGTATGATTACGCTCTGCTGATGGGTTCCGAACAAAAAGGGGAGGGGCCAGATGCAGTCTTTCAGAATGTCAACTTTTATAATAATACTTTTTGGGGCACTACTCATACATTTGCCCTTCGCAACGCTGCAAAAATAGAAAATCTTTATAATAATATCATTTACCAACTATGGGTAGAGGTCGGAAAAGCTATTGGGGTAGCAAATCACAGCAATAATATATTTCACGATAACCCAAGTAATGCATCATTTGCTATGAATAGCACAGAAACTATGAATGCTACGCCAGGTTTTGTAGATGCAGCCAATGGTGACTTTCGCCTTAAACCAAGTTCAGTAGCTATTGACGTCGGCGATCCAGCCCATGCGCCGGCAACTGACATCCTCGGCAATCCACGTGATGATAAATCTGATGCTGGCTGCTATGAATACGGTGCCCTACCCTTGAAAGGCGACATCAATAAAGATGGCAAAGTCAATATCCAAGATGCCCAAGCTTGTATAAATCATATCTTAGGCAAACAGGATTGGGGAGCTAGAGCTGATGTCAATGGGGATGGGAAGGTCGATGAGGAAGATGTGGAAGAAATCTTAAACATAATTTTAGGAAAATAAGATGAAAAAACGAAAGTTCTTAATTTTAATATTGAGACTGGTAATACTATTAGTATGTTCAATAACTGTAATTAGCAAAGTAGGAGCATCCACCTATTATTTGGATGCGGTAAACGGAGATGACGCAAATCCAGGCACAAGTGAGGCGCCGTGGAAGACCATTACCAAGGCGTTAGGTATTACTACATCTGGTGATACCGTAATCATGACTACTGGAACCTATGACGCTTTTATTGATCAAACCCCAAATCGTTCTGACTGGCTTACGTTTCAGGCGGCTGATGGCGCTAAGCCCGAGCTTCCATATATAAGAATAGGTTCTACCGGTTGGGGGAAGAGAGCGTATCTTAAACTCAAAGGTTTGCGGGTCATATCAAATGAAACGGCAACAGGAGGTAATCGCATTCTGTATGTTAAAGATGCGCCCTATGTGGAGATTAAGGACTGCTACCTTTATGGCTATAAGCGCTATTTAAGCATCGGGGTGTTGATTGAATCAGATGAGTTCATACTCGACCACTGCGAAGTCTATTATAATCTTGATAGCTCTGAGTATTTCCCCACTATTTTAGATGCGGGATATCTGCCCGGTAAAACCCGTGGCATTGAACTCTACGGCTCAAATATTCAGATAATCAATAATTACATTCACGATTTTGCTTCTTCAGGAATTATGGTTGCGGCGCCTTCTACAAATGTGCTTATTGAGAATAACCATGTAGCAAATCAGCATGCCACTTGGCCTGGGCCTGATCCAAAAAGCATAACAAACTCTGTTCATGGCAGCGGCATTGCCCTTATTAGTGGAGATATTACAATTAAACGCAACGTTATTAGAGCTGTTGGAAGAACAAAGCCTCTTAATGTATACGGCATTATTGGAAATTTTACAGGTCTGGCAAACAATTTAGTAATTGAAAACAATTTGTTTTTTGATAATCCCCAATCTGTTACAGTCGGGACAAGTAGTGAAGGACGGTTTGGAAGTGGATGCAAATTCAACCATAACACTGTGATAAATAGCTATGACAAATTGCCACCTCAGGAAAATTTTGCTCGGTACTTACATGCTTTCAATGTTGCTTGGGATGCAAACTACTCAGGTGATTTTGAATTCTACAATAATCTCACCGTAGGAGATGTTATTAATGTCGTTGGAGGTCCAGCTTGGCAGTCTGGTGCTTTATATTCTGTCGATGACCGTGTGAAATCCAGTTACATTGCCTATGATTGTATTCAAGCACATGCTTCAAACGACGACAATAAACCTGGCGCTGGTCCAAACTGGACTAAGTACTGGGTTCTTGCTCCAGGAAGAGTTTGGAATGCTGGGCACAATATTGTTTTTGCTTATCTTTATCCCTACCAATCTCAGTCAAACTATCACTGGAATACATTAGCCGATAGTACCATTTTGTGCAGTGCCGATTCTGGTTATGGTTGGCACTGGAAAGGCGCGGGATGGGACCCGGAAGCAGATTTCTTTATTGCAGAAGGCCCAGATGAGATGTTGTTAGTAATATCGGGTTCTGACCCCGCCGGTTACCATCGTGAATGGGCGGACTTTAGGTTAAAAGCTGGCTCACCTGCCATCAATTACGGTAATGTAACTAAAGCAATCGCTGCTGGCAAGTCTCTCGGCACAATAGGCCCTGATGGGTTTATCAGGGATGACGGTGTGATTCGAGACGAAACCCATCACAGTGCAGGATGTTATGAATATGGCTCAGAACCCCTCAAAGGCGACCTCAATCGTGATGGAAAAGTTAATATCCAGGATGTGCAGTGCTGTGTGAATCATATCTTGGGTAAGCAGGATTGGGGAAGTAAGGCAGATGTAAATGGGGATGGGAAGGTGGATGAGGGAGATGTGCAGGAGATAATAAATATTATTCTACGAGAATAAAATGAAAAACCAGACTTGCTATTCTCTATTCGCTACTTTGATTTTCATATTACTGATACTAACCCAAGCTGTGCAGGCAGCCGCATACTGTGTCCATTCTGATGTGCAGGGAGTCAATGACGTGAGCGACTGGAATAATGCCTTTACAAAGCTTCCCGACAAACTTGAAAGAGGCTCAACATATTATATTGCTGATGGGAATTATGGAAGTTATGTTTTTGATGACCCGGAAGATGGCGAAAAATATATTTACATTAAGAAAGCTATAGAATCAGACCATGGGACAAATGCTGGTTGGCAGAGTAGGTATGGTGACGGGGTTGCAGTTTTTAGTGATACTAACAGCACCGTTTGGCATATTAAGTATTCATACTGGGTATTTGATTGACAGGTTGGTGGAGGTTCTGGAAGCTGGGATTCTGGACATCGGTTAAGACTCGAAGGAACACAAGAAAGTCAAAAATTAGTTCAATTGGGGACTCGTGGTTTTGAGACAGCTCCCCCTGATACACCACATTATCTCACTATCAGTCATACGGAGCTAAAATAACGTGGTATAGATACAGAAACAAATGATATGGGTATATATTCGATACAACAAGATGACACACAGAATTACGGCAAAGGATCTAATCATGTTGTTATTAGTTACTGTTATTTCCACGACTATGGAGGGCGAAGCATGATAGATACAAGATACGCAAGGTATCGGACTGTTGAGTATACTTATTTTGCAAGGAATTCAAGTAATCCAACTGCTATACATGGTACATGCTGGCAAGACTTTGGCAGCTGGGACATTACGGTTAGATATAACATGTTTTACGATCAGTTTATGGTAATGTATTTTTCTATACCCTAGGGAATCCATATAATAGAACAGGAACCGGTCATGGTGTCTTTGGCGCAACATATACATACGATGTTCCCTCCAATAACATGCTATTTTATGACAATATTATTATTAATTGGTCTGGGCCTAGATCAGGGGTTTGGTTTGAATATGGTACCGGTAATAAGGTTTACAACAACATATGGTATAACTGTCCTGACAATGTGCAGATCAGGGGCGAATATGTTGAATTTGATTATGATATTTACATTAATTTAGCATTTGGATATGGTCATACCGGTAGACCAACCCCAAACGATATTGTTATAGAAGAAGATATTGACCCATTATAAATCCAGCTACTTCGACAGGCCAATTAGCAATCGATAGCGGAATTGACTTAGGAGTTCCTTACAATATTGACATGGACGGAAATATTTGTGGACTGGATGGTCGCTGGAATATTGGCACCTATGAATTGGTGCCTCTTCTAATAAACCCCCTGTAGCGAATGCTGGGCCGGACAAGACCGTAACCGACAAGGACAAAGACGGCAGTGAGGGGGTTACCCTCGATGGCTCTGGTTCTAAAGGGCCAGATGGTAAAATTGTTGGTTTTATCTGGACTGAAGATGAGTTACAGATTGCTACTGTTATAAATCGCAGTGTAATCTTATCCACTGGAACGCATTCAATTACACTCACTGTAACCGATAATGAAGGGCTAACAGATACTGATAAAGTAACTATTAAGGTGTTAACGGTAGACGAAGAATTCGGAGCATTACCAACCGGTTGCTACAACAATGTGATAAATCCAGCAAAAGGAGAAAAAGCAATCATTGTGGTAAAGACGAAGAAACAAAGCCTCATAGGGATAGGTTTATATGACTCAGAAGGCAGTAAGATAAAGGAAATAACAGATGAAGAAGAGGAAGCAGATATCCACAGGTACTCCTGGGATGGTAAAGATGACTCAGGCAATGTAGTTGGCTGTGGATTATACTTGGTCCATATACAGGCAGGAAATTATAAGAAGGCAAAGAAGATTGTTGTGGTGAAATAACAGTAAAAACATTCGTTGAAAAATTAACAAAGAATTAACAATTTCTTAACCTATCCATAACATTAATGGTATAAAATTATAATGAGGGACTGGGGGTGAAAAACGCCAAAAATTTACAAGAATTTTACAATTTGTTTACATAGATTTTACAAGGAGGCGCTATAGTTAATAGTTAAATGTAAGTAACTACATTTATATAGCGCAAAGAATCCGATAAAGGCAAACTCCGAGCAATCGGAGGTCGTCCCGAATTTCCGGGATCCCGACTGAAAAGTCGGGGCAAAGCCACGGGTCTTATTGAGATAGCCGGGTTGTCGCACACGAAATATGGACAATAAGATAGCCGGGTTACCGAAGATTAAAAAAGTCTTTGATAACTCGGCTTTTTTATTAGGTTGAAATAAGGAGTAGTGGAGAGATAGGACAGCGTTACGATCGCGAAGCTCTGCTTCGCTACTCCAGTACTGAAAAGGAGTGGCAGAGCGACAGCTCTGCATTGTAATAACGAAGAGAGTATTTGCACAGATTTAATCTGTGCCTATAACTTCTGGAGTCCTCCCGAAAGGGAGGTCGTAAGAACATTTGTAGGCACAATTTTCCCGATTGAAAATCGGGATGCAGTCTACGGAGGAAGGGAAACATGAATAGATCAAAAGTTTTAAAAGCGATTCTAATTACATTTATTTTTCTGTCACTCTCTCAATTTACCAGCATCACATACGGTTCTGATGCAGGGACGACAGGGGCGAACTTCTTGAAGATAGGGATTGGGCCGCGGGCAGCGGGGATGGGAGAGGCCCAGGCGGCAATCTGCAATGATGTAACGAGCGTTTTCTGGAATCCTGCTGGATTAGGCGGGACAGAGAGCCAGGAAGCTTCCTTTG